>JACCDN010848294.1_pt1 | contig 300020 bp, 295 predicted proteins | sample 7441691 | NCBI WGS metagenome assembly JACCDN01 (sample SAMN15323439, study PRJNA562643) | freshwater metagenome | isolation source: river surface water | place: USA:Blue River Watershed | collected 2017-08-16 | reverse complement strand
CACCCGTTCGCCACTAATCCACCGGAGCAAGCTCCAGCTTCATCGTTCGACTTGCATGTGTTAAGCACGCCGCCAGCGTTCGTCCTGAGCCAGGATCAAACTCTCCGTAAAAAATGTTTTCCAGCAAGCTGGAAGTTTTTTCGCAAGCGCCGGAAAATTGGCGCCTCAGTTTGATCTGACTAAATCAGAATGTCATCTGACAATCTGTCTAATCCAATTTGTTTTCGTGCTGAATAAATTCAGCCGAATTTTTTGGCATCGACATTGTGCACACTGTTGAGTTCTCAAGGATCGGTTGCGTCTGGGAGTTTGTCTTTCGACTGGCCTCCAGAGCAACTTCACTAACTTACCACGATTTCAGTTCTTGTCAAATTTGACACGAAACTTTTTTTCGAGGAAGAAGTTCATCCTAAAGCGCGGAAACCAAGCCTGCAAGAGGCTTTTTACCTGATTAGGAAGTGTTGCTCTTGAGCCGGCGATCTCATCGGATTCTGCCAAACTTTGGGCAACGAATGAATACATTACGGACTGATAACGGACTTGTCAAATCAATCTGCGATATTCGGTTCTATTTTTTTTAAAGCCCCGTATTTACTGGGCTCTAGCCGGCAAAAATGCCCGCCAAGGTTTTCTTTCCGCGACGTAAAACCGCATATTTTGCGTGAATTAGGTCATCAAGAGTGGCCGAATCACTTTCGATCTTGACGTTATTCAGATAAACCCCGCCCTCGGCGATCGCTCGCCTAGCGGCGCTGTTGCTATCTACCAGTCGAGTTTCGACCAAAAGTTGCACCAGGCTGGCGCCTTTTAGTGCATTTACGTTTGGCAACTCGGATAGGGCGGCAGCCAAGGTTGTTTCGTCGAGTTCATGCAAGTCTCCCTGGCCAAATAGCGCGGCAGATGCTGCAATGGCAGCTTCGGCTGCAGCTGGGCTGTGAACCAGCGACGTGACCTCGTAGGCCAGGCGTTTTTGTGCAGCGCGCAGGTACGGAGCCTCAGCGGTCTGCTGAGCAAGCTCTTCGATCTCGCTGCGAGTTAGGAAAGTGAACACCTTCAACCGGTCAATTACATCGGCATCGTCAACATTCAGCCAGAACTGGTAGAAAGCGTAGGGCGACGTTAGCTCAGCATCGAGCCAGATTGCATTACCCTCTGATTTTCCAAATTTTTTGCCGTCACTGTTGGTGATCAGCGGGGTCGCCAGGATGTGGGCGTTCTTACCTTCGACGCGATGAATCAAATCGGTACCGGAGGTGAGATTTCCCCATTGGTCACTGCCTCCGGTTTGCAAAATGCAGTCGTAGCGACGGAATAGTTCAAGGAAATCAAAACCTTGCAAAATCTGATAGCTGAATTCGGTATAGCTAATTCCGTGTTCCGAATTGAGTCGGGCAGAGACGGCATCTTTGGAGAGCATTTTGCCAACTCGGAAGTGCTTACCGATTTCTCGCAAAAAGTCGATTGCGCTCAGTGGGGCTGTCCAGTCGAGGTTGTTAACCAGTCGAACCGCGTTGTTACCCTCGGCGGAAAGAAATCTAGCTGCCTGAGCACCCAATTTTTCGACCCATTCCGCAACTGTCTCTCTGTCGTTGAGAGTGCGTTCTGCGGTGGGTCGAGGATCTCCAACCAACCCGGTAGAGCCGCCGATCAGAGCCAAGGGCTTGTGGCCCGCGAGCTGCAGTCGACGCATGGTGAGCAGCTGCACTAGGTTACCCAGGTGCAAACTTTGAGCCGTTGGGTCGAAACCGCAGTAGTAGGTGATTGATCCTGAGCTGAGTGCATTACGAAGTTCAGCCTCATCGGTCGAAATTGCTACCAGACCGCGCCACTGCAGCTCGTCAATTAGATGCTCGAAGCTTGGGTCGTTCGATTGCCCTCGAAGAAATTCTGGTGATGCCAAATTACTCGCCTCGCTTTGGCGCAATTTTGCGAAGCACAGTTATTTGCTCAAGAACCCTGGGCAAAGCAGTGCCGCCGGCACCTGCGCGGGCCTTGATTGAGCCTCCGACAGAGAGAACATCGCGAACCTCGGGGCGCAGGTGATGGGAGATGGCTGCCATGTCGGCGTCCGAAACCTCGTGCAGCTCCAATGAATTTTTCTCACAGAAGGCAACCAAGGCACCGGTGATTTCGTGTGCGTCTCGGAACGGGACATGCTGCTTGACCAGCCATTCGGCGACATCGGTGGCCAGTGAGAAACCAGCAGGCGCCAACTGTTCGAGGCGGTCTCGGTTGAAAGTGAGTGTTGCGACCATCCCTGTGAAAGCTGGTAGCAGAACAGATAGGGTATCGACAATGTCGAACACTGGCTCTTTATCTTCTTGTAAATCACGGTTATAGGCCAGTGGCAGACCCTTTAGGGTAGCCAGGAGACCGGTAAGGTCTCCGATTAGGCGACCGCTCTTGCCTCGAGCTAACTCGGCAATGTCAGGGTTCTTCTTCTGCGGCATGATCGATGAGCCCGTGCTGTACGAATCGTGAAGCTTGACGTAGTTAAATTCGGCGCTGGCCCAAATGATGATTTCTTCAGAGAATCTCGAAAGATTAATTCCCACCATGGTGCCGATGAACGCAAATTCGGCAACTACGTCACGGCTCGAGGTGGCATCAATTGAGTTTGGAGTGGGACCAGCCAACTTCAACTCTCGAGCAACTAGGTTTGGATCGAGGCCCAGGGTGTTTCCGGCCAGAGCGCCGGCTCCGTAGGGAGAAAGTACCGCGCGCTTGCGCCAATCAGCCAATCGCTCTAGGTCTCGCACCAACGGCCAGGCATGGGCTAGCAGCTGGTGAGACAGCAGAACCGGCTGGGCGTGCTGAAAGTGAGTGCGCCCAGGCATGGCGACGCCCAAGTGCTCTTCCGCAGAGCTAACTAAAACCTCAACTAGATCGACAATCTGTGACTCAAGTAAATTCGACTGCTCTAGCAAGTAGGTGCGGATGAGGGTAGCAATTTGATCGTTTCGGCTTCGGCCAGCGCGAACCTTGCCTCCGAGCTCTGGCCCGGAAATTTCAATTAGGCCGCGCTCAAGCGCAGAGTGGACGTCTTCATCCGTTGGCTTGGGTTGAAATGAGCCCTGCCGCACCCTCGAGAGCAATTCGTCAAGACTCTTGTCTAGTTTTTCAAGCTCGGCAGTGGTTAGGTAGCCGGCAAACTGCAACGCTCTGATGTGAGCCTTTGTTCCGGCGATGTCGTACTTGGCCAAACGCCAATCAAAATGAACCGAACGACTAAGCGCAACCAGTGAGTCGGCGGGGCCACCTTCGAATCTAGAACCCCAGAGTGAGTTTGAACCTGACATAAGCACCAATCTTAAGGCCTGAACCAAATTGACTCAGGAACGGGTAAAAGTTTGTTAGTTTGACTGCTCTGCGAGCCAGGCCATCAAAGCTTTCTGGGCGTGCAATCGGTTTTCAGCTTCATCCCAGATAACTGATTGAGGCCCGTCGATTACTTCGCTGGCAACCTCGTAGCCTCGGTAGGCAGGCAAACAGTGCATGAAAATTGCGTCTGCCTTGGCCTGGCTGAATAAAGCAGCGTCAATGGTGTAACCCTTGAAGGCCTCTAGCCGAGCGGCTTTCTCGGCCTCTTGCCCCATCGAAATCCAGGTGTCGGTGACCACAACATCGGCACCCTGGATTGCCAAACCTGGTTCGCCAAAGACCGCAATACTGCCGCCGGTGGTTGAGGCTATCAACTCTGCTTTGGCGACAATGCCGTGATCTGGCTGATAGCCCGCTGGCGCCGCAACCGCAACATGCATCCCGGCGGTTGCACCACCGATCAAATAACTGTTTGCCATGTTGTTGGCAGCGTCACCCACATAGGCAAGTTTCAGCCCCGCAAGTTTGCCTTTGTGCTCAAGGATGGTGAGCAAATCGGCCAAAATCTGACACGGGTGAAAGCTATCGCTCAGCGAATTTATGACCGGAACGCCGGCATACTCAGCCATTTCTTCAAGGCCACTCTGGGCATAGGTTCGCCAAACAATTTGGCTCACCTGTCGACCCAGCACTCGGGCGGTGTCTGCGACCGATTCTTTTCCGCCCATCTGCGAGGTTTGAGAGTCGATGATAAGTGGCGCTCCGCCAAGGTCACTCACACCAACTGCAAAAGACACCCTGGTGCGGGTCGATGTTTTATCAAAGATAAGTGCGACGGTTTGTGGGCCTTCAAAGGGGCGTTCGCTGTATGGAGCTGCCTTCAACTTCAAAGCGCGCTGCAGAATTTCTCGCTGCTCAGCGGGAGTGATGTCATCGTCTTTTAGAAAATGGCGAACCATGATTAGTCCTTATCTGGAAGTACCATGGTGCCGAAACCCGACACCGTGAAAATTTCTAACAGGATGCTGTGCGGGACCCGCCCGTCAATTACGTGCGACTGAGGAACTCCGCCCTGAACCGCCTTGAGACAGGCCTGCATTTTTGGAATCATGCCAGATTCGAGAGTCGGTAACAGAGAATCTAGCTCGGTGGCACTGATCTCAGACACAAGTGAATCGCGATTAGGCCAGTCGCTGTAGAGCCCCGGGACGTCGGTCAGCACCATAAGTTTCTCGGCTCCCAGAGCGATAGCCAATGAAGAGGCAGCTAAGTCTGCGTTGACGTTGAGCAGTTCGCCCGACACTGTCGGTGCCACTGTCGAAACCACTGGTATGCGCCCCGCGTCGAGGGCTTCAAATACGATACGTGGGTTGACCGTGGTGACCTCACCAACCAGGCCGATATCAACCAATTGGCCTTCGAGTTCGAGTTCGGTTTTTTCTGCTCGGAAAAGATTGGCATCTTCGCCGCTCATCACCTGGGGCTGGGCTCCAGCCTCACGAATAAGCTGAGCCAATTTCTCACTGATCTGTTCGCGAAGTACGTCTCGGACCACACCGATGGTTTCATCGGTAGTGACCCTGAAGCCACCCCGGAACTCACTTTCGATTCCTAATTCTTTGAGACGAGCAGAAATTTGAGGACCACCGCCGTGTACCACAACCGGTTTGATACCCACCCAGCGTAGGTAGGCCATATCTTCGGCGAAGGCTTTCTGCAAGACCTCATCGACCATGGCATTGCCGCCAAACTTGACGACCACTACTTTTCCATGGAATGCCTTAAGCCAAGGAAGTGACTCAATCAGCGTTTCAGCCTTGATTGCTGCAAGCGCCTGGTCTTGTTGTTCTACTGGAATCATTAGCTTGAGTATGCGCTGTTCTCGGTGACGTATTCGTGCGTCAGATCGTTGGTGTAGATGGTCGCTGATTCACTACCGGCATTCAACGAAATTTCAATAGCCACCTCGCGAGGAGCTAGATCAACAAGGTCTCTGGATTGATCTGGCTGGCCATTTTTTGAGACTGAGACACCGTTGATGCTGACGTCGATGTTGTAGGGATCAAACTGTGCTTTGGTGACCCCAACCGCAGCCAAAATTCGACCCCAGTTTGGATCATTTCCGTAGATGGCCGCTTTGAATAAATTATTGCGAGCCACGGAACGACCAACCTCAACGGCATCAGCCTCGGTTGCGGCGTTGATCACCGAAATTGCGATGTCGTGGCTAGATCCTTCTGCGTCTCGCAGTAGTTGCTGGGCAAGATCGTGACAAACTTCGGTAAGCAGGGATTCAAATTCTGTTTGATCAGGAGCGACACCGCTTGCCCCGGAGGCCATCAAAGTTACCTGGTCATTGGTCGACATGCATCCGTCTGAATCTAACCGATCGAAGGTGACTCGCGTGGCTTTGCGCAGGGCTTGATCAAGAACTGACGAGCCGAGCAGAGCATCAGTGGTGATGACCACGAGCATGGTTGCAAGCCCGGGGGCTAGCATGCCGGCACCCTTTGCCATTCCACCGATTGAATAGCCAGCTTCAGAAACTCGATAGGCAGTCTTTGGCACAGAATCGGTGGTCATGATTGCCTGTGCAGCGATCGGACCCGCGTGGTTACTGAGTTCGCTAACCGCGAGGTCTACCCCGGCGAGCAACTTGTCTCGGTCTAGTTGTTCACCGATTAAGCCAGTTGAACAAACTAAAACCTCACCGGCTCCAATTTTTAGCTGGCTAGCTACCTGTTCGGCTGTTGCGTGCGTGGTCTGAAAACCCTGAGGGCCGGTGTAGCAGTTGGCGCCGCCTGAATTGAGAACAATCGCCGACACCTCGCCTGAGGTGATGACCTGCCGACTCCAGATAATTGGATTTGCTTGGCAACGATTGGTAGTAAACACCGCTGCTGCACTTTTGAGCGGACCCTCGTTGACCACCAGAGCCAGGTCGAGGTTGCCAGAAGCCTTTAACCCAGCCTTGACTCCTGAGGCCAGAAAACCTTTTGCAACGGTTACGGTCATTTTGACAACCTCGTATCGGTAAGCCCCGTAGATTCTTCAAACCCGAGAGCGATGTTAAGTGATTGAATTGCTGCACCGGCTGTGCCTTTGACCAAATTATCAATCGCGCAAATAGAAATGAATCGGCCGGTGTGCTCGTCTAGCGCAACACCGACCAGCGCATAATTTTCACCAATGGTGTCGGCGGTGGATGGGTAGCTGCCCAGTGGAAGAATCTTTACAAAGCGTTCTCCCGCGTAATGCTGCGCGAATGCAGCATGCAATTGCTCAAGCGTTACACCTGGTTTTACCCTCGCACTGTTTACCGCCAAAATGCCTCGCTCAAGGGAAGCCAGAACCGGAGTGAAAGAGACCCTAACTTCTCCGCTTGCACTCTTGCGGAGGTTCTGCTCAATCTCTGGTGTGTGGCGGTGGATGCCCCCCACCTGATAGGCATTGGCTGAACCCGAAGGTTCTTTCTCATGCAGTTTCTCGGTGGCTCCGCGACCAGCCCCAGAGGTACCAACGGTCAGGGTTGAAACAATGTCTACTGTCTCGATTAGGTTCTCAGCCACAGCAGGAGCCAGACCAAAAGTTATTGCCGTTACGTTGCAGCCAGGGACCGCGATCTGGCGAACACCAACTAGATTTTCACGCTGCTTGGCGCCATTTCCCAATGGCAACTCAGGCATTCCGTAGGGCCAGGTTCCGGCGTGCTTACCACCGTAAAACTTTTCCCAGTCGCCGCTTGATTCGAGCCTGAAATCGGCTCCGCAGTCAACCAAAATTGGTCGCTCCAACTGAAGTGCAATTTCGGCACTCATGGCATGAGGCAGAGCCAAGAAAACCACGTCGTGATTTTCTAGATGTGCCTTGTCGGTTGGCACGAATTTAAGGTTGGCCAGTTCGGTTAGCTGAGGATGAACTGCAGTGACGCTCTCCCCGACCATGCTGCTTCCGGTGACCGTGACCAGCTCGAGCTCTGGGTGCAGTGAAATCAGCCGCAAAAGCTCTCCGCCCGCGTTTCCGCTGGCACCGGCAACTGCAACTTTGAACACCATACCTCGACCTATGCTCTCTGCTCAGCGCCGAATTTCTCGGCTGCCAAGGCAACTGCTTTTTCTTTTGCCTCGGTTGCCTCGGCTTGAGTCAAAGTGCGGTCGGGCGCGCGGAAGCGAAGCGCGAAAGTAAGTGATTTATGACCGGATGCAACGTTTTCACCTCGGTAATCATCAACCAGCTCAACCGCCTCAAGTAGTTCTCCAGCTCCAGCCTTGATGACCTGCAGCAAATCGGCCGCCGCAACGCCAATCGGCACCACCAGTGAGAGATCTTGGGTCGCTGCCGGCATTACCCAAATTGGGTCGGCGCTGATCACCTCAGGCGACAACGCAATTGCCTCGTCGAGGTTTATCTCAAAGGCGGCAACTCTTCTCGGCAGATCATTAGCTCGGGTCAGCGCAGGATCGATCTCACCCACGAAACCAACTGAGATTGATTTACCACCATTGACGACCTGAACACTGGCACAGCGCCCGGGATGGAAACCGCGGCTCTGAGCTTGCACAAATGAAACCTCGAGCCCCAGTGCCTTTGCGATCACCCTGACCGCCTGAATAGCATCACGATAATCAGCTAGAACCTCAGTCACACCAACCTGGGACGTGATTCTTCGGCCGGTAAAAATACCCGCGATGTGTTTCGGTTGAGCCGGAACAGCGTCGTTCAGAAGCTTTAGGGTCGCAGCTGAAGGCAGTTCGTTGCCAACGGGAATGTGGTCGGTTTTTTTCAGTGGGGCTTCGGGGTGGAAAACCGATCCTTCTTCAAAAATTGCTAGATTTTGGAACCCTCGATCGATGTTGCGCTTGGCAGCATCCATTAGGCCGGGAAGAATACGCGTGCGCATTTCTTTGGCATCTTCTTGGATTGGATTGGCCAGCGTGATCACTCGATCGGTTCCGTGATCGGTGAACCACTGGTTGGCAGCGGAACCCACAAACGGGTAGTTCAGTACTTCAACGTGACCAGCTGCAGCAAGGGTGTTTATCACTAGCCGGCGGCCTTGCTGGCGCTTGGTTAGGCCTCGGCCCGGAGGAGCCACTGGCAACCGCGATGGGATTAGGTGGTAGCCCTGGATGCGAGCGATTTCTTCTACCAGATCAGTTTTATGAGTCAAATCTGGTCGCCACGAAGGTGGGATAACCTCGTAGCCATCTGAAACGTGAGCCACGACGCAGCCAATAGCACTGAGGCTTTCGACCACCTGCTCTGGCGTATAGCTCACACCCACCAGTTCGGTGGCGAAATTTTGCGGCAAAAACAATGGATGAGGTTGCTCCAGCGCAGAGAAATCGGCACCGAGTGACGAACCAACACCGCCGGCGTGAACCTCGAGTAGCTGCACAACTCGGGCGACTGCAAACTCTGCAAGCCTTGGGTCAACCCCACGCTCAAAACGTTTTGAAGCCTCTGAGCTGAGCTTGTGGCGACGGGCGCTGCGGGCAATCGAAATCGGATCGAAACGAGCCGCCTCAACCAATACTCGGGTGGTGGTGGAATCAACTTCGGTAGTTTCGCCGCCCATTATACCGGCAAGCCCGATTGGCCCTGATTCATCGGTGATCAAAAGGTCTTCTGGATCTAATTTGCGTACCTGCCCGTCAAGAGTCTTCAGACTCTCTCCAGCCTTGGCACGACGAACGGTGATTCCACCGCTTAGTTTGTCTAGGTCATAGGCGTGAGTCGGTTGCCCCAACTCAAGCATCACGTAGTTGGTGATGTCTACGGTTAGCGAGATTGAACGCATACCAGCCAATTTGAGTCTGGCTACCATCCAGGCCGGAGTTGGCCGGTTTGGATCGATATCGGTGACCGCGCGCACCACAAAGCGGTGGCAGCCAATTTGTTCGCGTATGGGTTTCTGATCTTCGACCGCTAGTGCGTAACCCGATCCGCACTCAGGATGTGCGTTGCCGGTTGGGTCCCGGAAATCGGCACCCGTTGCGTGTGAATATTCGCGAGCGATGCCTCGAATCGAGAAGCAGTAGCCGCGATCCGGGGTGACGTTTACCTCGGCAGCCTGGTCGTCTAGGCCCAGCAGCTCGATGGCATCTGTACCCACCTTGGGGTCTAGGCCAATTTCACCTAGACGAAGAATTCCGGCGTGGTCATCGCTCAGGCCCAGCTCTCGCGCTGAAGCGAGCATTCCGTCTGAAGCGTGCCCATAGGTGCTTCTCGCTGCGATTTTAAAGTCGCCCGGCAATGCCGAACCTGGCAGGCAAACTACGACCTTGTCCCCCACCTCAAAGTTGCTCGCACCACATACGATTCCGCGCACATCGCCACCACCGTCGGCAGCTTTTGCCCCCTCAGGAGCAACTCTGACCTGGCACCAACGAATGGTTTTTCCGTTAGATTGCGGCTCGGCATCAAATGCGAGCACCTGGCCAACAACTACCGGGCCCGTAACCTCGAATCGGTGAATTCCCTCTTCTTCCAAGCCAACTTTGACCAGCTCAGCCATGACCAATTCAGGAGAGACATTTGCGGGCAGGTCAACATATTCAGCCAACCAAGAAAGTGGAACGCGCATTAGAGTCTCACTCCAAACTGCTTGCTGAAGCGAATGTCTGCCTCAACCATGTCATGCATGTCTTTTACATCATTGCGGAACATCAAAGTACGTTCGATGCCCATTCCAAAGGCGAACCCTGAGTAGACCTCAGGGTCAATTCCTGCAGACTTCAAAACATTAGGATTCACCATCCCGCATCCGCCCCACTCGACCCAACGAGCGCCGCCCTTGGCTCCCGGGTGCCAAACATCAAGTTCGGCCGAGGGTTCGGTAAATGGGAAAAATGAGGGGCGAAGTCGAATTTTTGCGTCTTCACCAAACATGATGCGCGCAAAGTGTTCGAGAGTGCCTTTTAGGTCAGCCATAGTTAGCCCTTTGTCAACGGCTAGCCCCTCAACCTGGTGAAAAACCGGCGTGTGGGTTGCATCTAGCTCGTCGGTGCGGAAAACTCGACCAGGGCAAAGCACGTAAATTGGCACTTCGCGCTCAAGCATTGACCGAACCTGTACCGGAGAAGTGTGTGTTCGCAATACCAGACGTGCATCGATTGGGTCGACAAAAAAGGTGTCTTGCATGGCTCTAGCCGGGTGGTCAGCGTCAAAATTTAGAGCGTCAAAATTGAACCATTCATGTTCAACCTCAGGGCCTTCCGCGATTTCCCACCCCATGCCGATGAATACATCGGCGATGTTGTCTTGGAGCAGCGATAGCGGATGACGGGCACCCAACGAAAAGGGCGAAGCAGCCAAAGACATGTCGACGCGCTCGGCCTCAATTTGACGAGCTTCTTCTTGGGCTTGAAGCTGCGCTTCGCGTGCGGCGAATGCCTCATTGATTTGCGCGCGAGCTTGACCCATTAGGGCACCAGCTGCAGCCTTATCTTCATTTGGCAAATTCTTAAGCTGTGCGTTTAGTTTCGCAATAGCTGAAGAATCGCCCACCACACTTGCTTTTACAGCTTTCAGCTCGGCGAATGAGCCAACCGCAGCTACGGTTTCGAGGGCGGCTCGAACAGCTTGCGAAACGTTAGCCTCGTTGATTTCAAATTCTTGCGACATAGGTTTTTCAGTCTACCTTTCAAGCATTCTGAGCGAAGGCAGACTCGTATAAACAAACGCTCGCGGCTGTTGCCAAATTCAAGGATTCAGCTGCGCCATAAATTGGCAACCCAATAATTCGATCTGCGTGATCAAGTGTTTCCTGCTCGAAGCCCCAGGCTTCATTACCGAAAACCCAAACTGTGGGTTGCTTCAGCGTTTCAGAGTTTAGGTCGGTGATTAGATCGCCACCGCCGTCAGCGGCAAATACCTGCAGACCAGCTTTCTTTAGTTCATCCAGTGCATCGATGATGTCGACCCCGGTAACCACCTGCAGATGGAAGATACTTCCGGTGGTTGAGCGAATCACCTTCGGGTTGTAAAGATCTACGCTGCCGGCTGAAAAAATTACAGCGTCTGCACCTGCGGCATCTGCCGCTCTGAGCACAGTGCCGGCATTACCAGGGTCACGAATGTTTGCCAGGAACGCAACTAGCTTCGGCCGATTGGCAATTACGGCATCAATATGCACGTCTATCTGGCGGCATACCGCGAGCACCCCCTGCGGTGTTGAGGTATCGGCCATGGCAGCCAAAACACGCTCAGAGACCAGCTGTACCGCTACTTTGGTTGCCGCTAGCTGGTCAAAAAGTTCAGAGTGACGCTCAACAGCTGCTTCGGTGGCGTAAAGCTCAACGATGATGTCGGGTTCGGCCAAAACTTCTTTCAGACCCTGGGGCCCCTCAAGCAGAAAGAGCCCGGTCTCAGACCGGGCATCTTTCTTGTTTAGCTTGGCGACCCCGCGAACCTTCGAGTTCTTGGGATCAGTCAACATTGGGACTACTTAGCCTTTGGAGCCGAAGTGTCTTTTGGCAGCGCTGCCTTAGCAGACGCAACCAAACTTGCGAAGGTCTTGGCGTCGTTGACCGCTAGGTCAGCCAAGATTCGACGGTCTACCTCGATGCCAGCCAGGTTTAAGCCCTGGATGAAGCGGTTATAGGTTAGACCGTTTAGGCGGGCAGCTGCGTTGATGCGCTGAATCCATAGACGACGGAAGTCACCCTTGCGTGCACGGCGGTCGTTGTATGCGTATACGAACGAGTGCAGCAACTGCTGCTTTGCCATGCGGTACAGACGTGAACGCTGACCACGGTAACCCTGTGCGCGCTCTAGAACTACGCGGCGCTTCTTTAGCGAGTTGACCGCATTCTTTACTCTTGCCATTTGATACTCCTAAAAAATTCCGCTGGCTTACTTGCCGAGCTGCTTCTTGATGGTCTTGAAGTCAGCCGCTGAAACAACCTGATCCTGGTTCAAGCGACGGGTACGACGGCTTGACTTGTGCTCCAAGTTGTGGCGCATGTTGATCTGCTGCTTCATGAGCTTGCCGCTACCGGTAAAACGGAAACGCTTCTTGGCGCCCGAGTGGGTCTTCTGCTTTGGCATTGCTATCTCCTGTTTCTACTCGCCAGCAACTTCAGCTGGCGATTCGCTTGGTGCAGCTTTTTGAGCTGCTTTCTTGGCATCAGCCTTAGCATCAGCCTTAGATTTCAATGGACCGATTACCATCACCATGTTTCGGCCGTCAATCGAAGGATTCGATTCGACTGCACCCAGTTCGGCAACTTCTTCGGCAAGTTTTTGTAGCAGCTTGATACCCATTTCTGGGCGAGACTGCTCACGTCCGCGGAAGACAACAAGGACACGAACCTTGTCGCCTGCCTTCAAAAACTTTTCGATCTGACCACGTTTGGTTCCGTAGTCGTGGGCGTCGATTTTCAAACCGAATCGAACCGTTTTCAGAACGGTGTTGACTTGGTTTTTACGTGCCTCACGAACTTTTTGAGCGGCTTCATACTTGAATTTTCCGAAGTCCATCAGTTTTGCAACTGGCGGCTTCGACATTGGGGCTACCTCAACTAGGTCAAGGTCGAGTTCTTGAGCGAGACGAAGTGCCTCTTCGATTCGAACTACACCAATCTGTTCACCCGCTGCACCGACGAGGCGAACCTCTGGCACGCGAATGCGCTCATTGATACGTGGATCGCTGATCTGCTGCTCCTTTAGACGTGACTGAAATGGCCACGAAACAAACCAGAGCCTGTTTACGCGCAGAAACAAAGTTTCAAAGCTGACCCGGAAACCTTTAGATGCGGTAAGCGCGGGTGGGAGTGAATCCTCTTCTGACCGAGGCGAACCTCGGAGCCATGGGTTAGCCTAGCAGAAAGATTTCAAAAGGAGAAGCCCCCATCATGGCCGAATTCAAAGACGTGGAAAACGAGATTCGAGACATAGCCGAGGTTCCGGCTGTAGAGGTAATCACGACAACCGCGGTTCACCTAATGAGCGCAGCTGCAGTGCAGTGCGGGCTCAGCGAAGACGGATCAAAGGGTGATCTTGATGAGGCTAGAAAACTGATCAACGCACTCGCCGGCTTGGTTACTGCTGCGGCCGCTGACATCGGTGACCATCATGCCCGCCCTCTGCGAGATGGGCTTCGCACACTGCAGTTGGCCTTCAGAGAGGCAAGTTCGATTAAGGACGCTCCCGGGCAAGGACCGGGCGAGAAATACACCGGTCCGGTCAACTAAACTCCAGTTGACCTGATGGCCGGGTGGCTAACTGACCACCTGAATTTGCACAGAATCAATTTTTTCGTTCAAACCGTCAATCTCAGACCACTTGATGCTCAGTGCTTGGGTGATTACCGAAACTTCATCACGGGTCAAACCGGGCTCGAGTTGCAATTGAATTAGCAGTTCAGGCCCTGCCAGTTGAGCTGTTGGATCTCCTGAGATGAATCGAATGTCTTTGATGACGCTAAACATCGGCTTCACAGCACCCAATGCCTCAATTAGCACCTCATCGAGGTGAGGCTGAACCCAGCTAAAACCCTGCGCAATGGCGGCAATTGCCGGGCGGCGAACCACAAAAGTTTGATTTGATTTGGGGTTTAAGACCATCCGGTTAGTGCCATCGGCTGCTGCTGCCAGCGCAATTCGACGCGCGTCGATCGGAACCGGTCTAGCCTCAGGGTTCCAGGCCCGCATGTGCTCAACTGACGAGAACACCGGCAAAATTGGAGCCTGATCGGGGCCTTGAACAGTAATCAGAGCTAGTTCGGCGCTTTTGTCGACGGTGTGGCCATGCGCACCTGTTTCGCTCTCCCCCAGGTTGGCCATCAGCGGAACCAGCAGTCGACTTTCGGCGAGCGCCTGAATCACTAACGCCTGGTTTTGAGAGCTGGCGAATTCGTCTAACGCTGCAGCCAATGCCGCAGGGGTGGAGCCGTCATCGTTGGAAAAAGGATTCTGGTCGAATTCGCGGCCAGCCCAAGATACGCCCGCGGAATCGGTGAAGCGGTTCGGATTGATCAGAGGATTGTCGGATGAGTGCATTAGCGGGCACTGGCGATGGCCAGGGCTTCCTCTAGGGTGAACTTGCCGGCATAGAGAGACTTGCCCAGAATTGCGCCTTCTAGCCCATCGCCGCAAAGTGCACGCAAATCGGCGATGTCTTGAAGGGATGAAATTCCGCCGGAGGCAACCACAGGTTTATCGGTTCGCTTCATCACCTCACGTAGCAAATCGATGTTCGGTCCGCGCAGAGTGCCGTCTTTGGTTACGTCGGTGACGACATACCGAGCACAACCTGCCGCCTCTAATCGAGCTAAGACCTCCCAAAGATCGCCGCCCTCTTTGGTCCAACCCCGAGCCGCCAGTGTGGTTCCACGAACGTCTAGCCCAACCGCGATTTGTTCGCCGAATTTGGCGATTACGCGCTCGGTCCACTCTGGATTTTCAAGTGCTGCGGTGCCGAGATTAACCCGAGTTGCACCAGCCTCTAGTGCGGACTCCAGTGAAGCATCGTCTCGGATCCCGCCCGAAAGCTCAATTTTGACCGATGTCGAATTAGCTACCACTTCACGAATAAGTTTGCGATTGTCGCCCCGACCGAATGCGGCGTCGAGGTCTACCAGGTGAATCCACTCGGCGCCGGCGTCTATCCAGGTTTGAGCCGCTTCAATGGGGTTTCCGTAGTCAGTTTCGGATCCGGCTTCTCCCTGGGTGAGCCTGACTGCTTTTCCGTCAGCTACGTCGACGGCGGGTAGAAGTTCAAGGTACGGGTACAACATTGCTCTTTTCTAAAATGTGGAAATCCAGTTGCGGAGCAGTTTGATACCTGCCTCGCCTGATTTTTCGGGATGAAATTGTGTTGCAAAAAGTGGACCGTTTTCTACGGCTGCGATGAAATCGACACCATAGTTTGACCAAGTCACTGCAGCGGGTGGAAGTGGCGATGATGGGTCATCCAGATGCCATTTCTGAGCGGCATAAGAATGGACAAAATAAAAACGTTCTGTCTCAATGCCCTTGAATAATCTGCTCTGGGCAGCGGCAGCTACAGTGTTCCAACCAATGTGTGGCAACAGGGGCGCATCGAGTTGTTCGATGACACCTGGCCACTGACCCAAACCTTCGGTTTCAATACCGTGTTCAACTCCGGTTTCAAACATCACCTGTAGCCCAACACAAATACCTAGAACAGGCTTGCCAGCTATGAGACGACGCTCAATTAGCTCGCCACCGCGCACAGCGGAGAGCTGCTGCATGACAGCGGTGAATGCACCCACGCCGGGAACAATTAGGCCGTCTGCAGCAAGAGCCAGACTGCGGTCGCTAGTCAGCACCGCGTTGGCACCAGCAGCGGCTACCGCTTTGACGACCGAGTGAACATTACCGCTGCCGTAGTCGAGCACCACGACTGTGGGTTGACTCACAGAGCACCTTTGGTTGAGGGAATGCCTACCACCCTGGCGTCGTTTTCAACAGCTTTTCTAAACGCCCGAGCAAAAGCTTTGAACTCTGCCTCAGCGATGTGGTGAGGGTCGCGACCAGCCAGAACATTAACGTGCAGGGTAAGTCCCGCGTTATAGGCGATTGCCTCAAATACGTGCCGAACCATAGAACCAGTGAAGTGACCGCCAATTAGGTGAAATTCGTAACCGGCAGGCTCTCCATCGTGAACCAAATATGGCCTACCCGAGACATCCACCACCGCGCGCGCTAGGGCATCATCGAGTGGAACTGTTGCATCACCGTAACGCGAAATACCTGCTTTGTCGCCGAGGGCCTGCTTGATGGCCTGACCCAAAACGATCGCGGTGTCTTCTACAGTGTGGTGAACATCAATGTGAATGTCACCACTCGCCCGAACCGTGAGATCAACCAACGAGTGCTTGCTAAATGCGGTGAGCAGGTGGTCGAAGAACGGAACCGTGGTTGATATTTCACTCTGACCGGTACCGTCAAGATTCAAAGTCAGCTCAATTGAAGACTCAGAAGTCTTGCGCTGGATTGATGCTACGCGTGACATGCCTAGCCTTTCGATTGGTGAATGGCTACAAGTTTAGCCGCTCAGCGTTGCCGCTATCGGTTCAGAATTTCTCGCAGAGCCACAAGGAATGCGGTGGTTTCTGATTCGGTGCCTGCGGTGACCCTTAGTGTTCCGGGTAGACCGACGTTTCTTACCAAAATACCTCGTGCCAATAGTGCTTCGAAAACTGCGTTGGGATCGTCAAGCCCGCCAAATAAAACAAAATTGGCATCCGACCGATAGACATCTAGGCCTAGTTCGTCAAGTTCGACCACCATGCGATCACGCTGGTAACGAATTTCATCGACAGTGGCTAGCATTTCAGCCGAGTGAGCCAGTGCTGCTTCTGCAGCGGCTTGAGTGAAGGCACTCAGATGGTACGGAAGGCGAACCAATCGAAGTGCATCGATTACTGCCGGGTCGGCTGCTAAATAGCCGACTCTGGCTCCGGCAAAAGCAAAAGCTTTACTCATGGTTCGGCTGACTAGAAGGTTCGGTCGATTTTCAAGCAGGTTTAAAGCAGTTTCGCCTTGATCAGCACTGAACTCAGCGTACGCCTCATCGACAACCAAAATACCGCCGGTTGATTGATGCAGTGCAGCGTATGCGGCTTCTATACAGCTGAGGCTCAGGGGGGTTCCGGTTGGGTTATTCGGTGAGCACAGCAAAACAATATTCGGTTGGTTAGAAATGATTTGTTCGGTGATTAATTCAGGGGTTAGTTCGAAGCGATCGCCCCGCTTGGCTGAAATATAATTTGTGCCTGACCCCTGGGCTATGAGCGCGTACATGGAGTAGGTCGGGTCAAAACCCATGGCCGATCGACCCGGGCCCCCGAAAGCCTGAAATATGTGCTGCAAAACTTCGTTACTGCCGTTTGCTGCCCAAATGTGGCTGGCGTCAAGATTGTGTTTTAGGTAGTCGGCCAGCGCTTCACGCAAAGCTGTGAATTCTCGGTCTGGGTATCTGTTGATGCTCAGAACTGCCTTGGCAACACGCTCGATAATGTCGAGGGCCACAGCCTCTGGAATTCGATGAGTGTTCTCGTTGACGTTCAGGCTCACCGGCACGTTCAGCTGCGGTGCACCGTAGGGCGTTCTTCCGCGGAGATCGTCGCGGATGGGAAGGTCTTCGAGATTAGTCACCCGTCAAGATTACTCGAGCGGACAAGTCTCTAACTCTGCTAATTGGGCAGTGCGATGCGTTGCCCCGGGGTCAGTTCGGCAGTGGTTAGCGCGTTGAGGCTGATCAGATTGGCCATGTAATCACGTGCGTCTGAGGTTGCGTACTGCTGAGCAATTTCCCAGAGGGTTTGCCCCGCCGAGACGGTCACATATTTGAATTGGACCTGGGCACCGGATTCGGCACCCGCGTTGGCCTGCGCAACAAAACCGAAAAGGCTTGCCGAAAGCACTGCCACCACTGCGGCAGATCTGATGAAACGGCGGCCAGCCGGGTTGAACTTCGGGGTTGCCTGAACTCGAACAGTAGGACGGGCCATTCTTGCGTTACCGATGGTTGTCATTTGGAACCCTTTCGACTTGCTATCGTAAATCTGTTTCGAACAACTGTTCGAGTTATTTACAGAATAGCTGTGGGGTCTGACACTCTGTCAAGGTTTTTTTTGAAAAAATTCGAAAATGTGTTTGATTTTGTTTAATTTTCCGAATACAGTTTCGAATAAAGCTAGGTATTCGTAGCCGCAGGCACTTCCGAACGGAGCCAACCATGGAAGAGAAAAAATCATCTCGTCGAGCAAATTCGCTCAGTGCGATGCAAGAACGCATTCTCCAGGCCATCCTTCGATCAAAAGCAGACCGTGGCTATGTCCCCTCGATGCGTGAAATTGGCGAAGAGGTCGGCTTGGCTTCTCCTGCCTCGGTTAGCCACCAGCTAAATCAACTCGAACTCGCTGGCTACATCACTCGCGACCCAAATCGTCCACGCACTATCGACGTGCTAATTGAACTCCCGGGCTGGGAGGGAGCGACCGACATTGCTGACAATGCGACTCCGATCGGTGACGCTGCGATGGTTCCAATGGTTGGGCGGATTGCAGCCGGTGTGCCAATAACCGCAGACCAAAATGTTGAAGAAATATTCCCGCTTCCCCGGCAATTGGTGGGTAAGGGAGATCTATTTCTTCTGAAGGTGGTCGGTGAATCTATGATCGATGCCGCCATTTGCGATGGCGACTGGGTCGTAGTTCGCTCACAACAGACCGCCGAAAACGGCGATATCGTGGCCGCCATGCTTGAAGAAGAGGCCACAGTAAAGACCTTCAAACAGCAAGATGGACACACCTGGTTGTTGCCAAGAAATTCATCCTTTGCGCCAATTTTGGGTGATCACGCGGTGATCCTTGGCAAGGTAGTTGCCGTACTTCGCTCTGTTTAGAGGCAGCCGCTCCGCAACTACCTAACTGAGTATTTAGCCAATTCCGCTGCAAGCTCAGGCTTGACTCTGGCTTTGACGTAGGTTCCAGACTCTCTGTGTTCAAGCTCATCGATGCGCTGGTTGAGGTGAAGTTTCGAAACCAAGTCACCCCTGGAATAAGGGATAAGCGCCTCTATCAACTGGTCAGGCTCAGGCAGCAGCTCGGCAATTTTTGTAAGCAGTTCATCAATGCCCTCCCCCGTCTTAGCTGAAACACCAATTGAGTTTGGCTCCATGGAACGAAGGGCGATTCGAGTGGTCTCATCGACCAGGTCAAGCTTGTTATAAACAATCAACTCAGGAATATTGCGCGCACCGACTTCGCCAATTACATCGCGTACTGTGGCAATTTGGCCGGCGGGATCAGGGTGCGAGGCGTCGACCACGTGCACCACTAGGTCTGCTGCAGAAATCTCTTCGAGTGTCGAGCGGAAAGCTTCAACCAACTGGTGCGGCAAATTTCTGACAAAACCGACTGTGTCGGCGATGGTGTACTCACGTCCGTCATCGGTGGTTGCTTTCCGCACCGTCGGATCCAAGGTGGCAAACAGTGCATTTTGCACCAGAACACCAGCCCTGGTGATTCGATTCAGCAACGACGACTTGCCCGCGTTGGTGTAACCGGCAATCGCCACAGCGGGCGTTTGATTACGAACTCGGTTAGCTCGCTTGGTCTCGCGTGCCGGCTTCATCTGCGCTATTTCTCTACGCAGTTTTGCCATGCGGGTATTGATTCGGCGGCGGTCCAATTCAATCTTGGTTTCACCCGGACCCCTTGAGCCCATGCCGACACCTCCGGCCGCCTGTCCACCGGCCTGACGTGACATAGATTCACCCCAGCCGCGAAGCCTGGGCAATAGGTACTGCAGCTGAGCCAACTCAACCTGCGCTTTACCCTCACGACTCTTGGCGTGCTGGGCAAAAATATCAAGAATTACGGCCGTACGGTCAATTACTTTGGCGTTAACCACATCTTCTAACGCTCGTCGTTGGCTTGGCGCTAATTCAGTATCGGCTATCACCGTGTCAGCACCGGTCGCTGCAACCAGGGCTTTCAGCTCTTGCGCCTTACCTTTACCTAGATAGGTCGCCGGATCGGGATGTGGTCGGCGTTGCAGCAACCCATCGAGCACCTCTGCACCTGCTGTTTCGGCTAGGGCGGCCAACTCACGTAGTGAATTTTCGGCATCCGCGAGCGTGTTTTCACCCCACAAGCCGATCAAAATAACTTTTTCCAGACGGAGCTGTCGATACTCAACATCTGAAATATCTTGAAGTTCAGTGGATAACCCAGGTACACGCCTGAGCGCCGATCTATCTTCAGCCTCAAACTGGTCGCCGTCGAAGTCACCCGCAGTATGCGTGGATTCGTCTCCCAGAGCTGCAGCTTTTTCGCCTCGACGAAGGACACGTTCGATTACCGCATCTGCCCTATCGCGGGCGGCTTTGTCATTTGCATCCATCCCGACAACACTACCTAAGCCCTTGTAATAGTGTTTGCTTATGGTTCCCGAGCACTATTTTTCTGAAAACCCCAGCGCTGAGTATTCAGAGAAGACCATCTCGGTGAAGCTGGGGCAACGTGAAGTTACCGTCGTGACGTCTGGCGGAATGTTCAGCCCAGATCACGTAGATACCGGCACAAAGGTACTGCTTGAGCACATCGAAGCTGCGCCCGACCAAGGCAACTTGCTCGACATTGGCTGCGGCTGGGGGCCGATTTCACTCGCGCTGGCCATGGCCCGACCGAACACAACTGTCTGGGCACTGGATGTGAACCGTCGGGCACTCGAAATTACCGCTAAAAATGCTGCTCGACTGGGGCTCAACAACATTCGCTGCGTTTTCGAAAGCGAAGTTCCGGCCGACTTGAAATTCGCCGGGATTTGGTCAAATCCACCGATTAGAGTTGGTAAATCTGTGCTGCACGGACTACTGAAGTCATGGTTACCGAGGCTAGAAGAATCTGCAGAGGCATACCTGGTGGTTCAGAAAAACCTAGGAGCAGATTCACTTTTGAAGTGGATGCAGGATGAATTTCCGTTGCTTGCCAGTGAACGAATCGACTCGGAGAAATCATTCAGGGTGCTTCGAAGCACCATGAAGGGTTAGAGCGATTCGAGGTCAATTACCCCGTCAAAAACCAGTTCCGCTGCACCGCTGAGCCCTACGTGTTCACCATTTTCAGTTGGAAACATTCGAACCCCAAGCAGCCCACCTTGAACTTTTACCTGCCAGATGTTTGGGGCTCCTGGACCTAGCCAATTTCTTGTGGCTAAAGCTGCAGCGATAATGCCTGTTCCGCATGAGAGCGTTTCGCCCACACCGCGCTCGAAGACCCGCATTGAAATGTGCCCAGCGCCATCCTTTACCAGCGGCTCAGCCGGCACAACAAATTCAACGTTCGCACCTTTGTCAGGCGCAGGCTCAAGAACTGGAGCCTGATTTAGATCTAGTGCCTCGAGCTCCGAATGATCAGCCAGCGCAACTACAACGTGAGGATTACCGACGTTGACTCCTTGACCTGGTCGTGGCACCTCTAAATTGCCCGCCGAGACCAAGATTTCGTCGTCTAGTTTCCAACGGCCCATGTCTACCGCGAAACCGGATGTTGACCGCTGAATATCTTTAACCCCGGCCCGAGTACCAATCGCTAGGGTTTCGCCGGAACCAAGTTCGACGATCGCCTTCTCCGTTAGGTAACGGGCAAATACCCGTGTCCCATTTCCACACATCTCAGCGGTCGAGCCGTCGGCGTTGTAATAATCCATAAACCATTCAGCCTCGGGAGCCTGCTTTAGCACTTCTTGCCCCTCGGGTAATGCCGCACTGCGAATCACTCGAATAAAACCATCCGCACCAATTCCAAAGTGCCTATCGCAGATTTTTGCGATGAGCTCTGGGCTCAACTTGAGCTCACCGTCGGCATCAAAAACCAGCACAAAATCATTACCTGTACCGTGGCCCTTTGTGAAATGCAGTTGATTGGTCATAGCTCAAGCCTAGAGATTCAACCAAGAATTGACCAATGAGCCGGCCTTCGCGACGTAGCCGGGGTCTTGATAATCAAGCCAGTTAATGCGACTATCACGTCGAAACCACGACATTTGGCGCCTGGCGTAACGGTTGGTGAGTTGCACAGTTTCGGCGATGGCCTCAGCTTCAGTTTTCAAGCCGTCTAGTTGCGACAGGGCTTGGGCATAACCAATCGCCCGCGAAGATGTTTTACCCTGGCGAATGCCTAAAGCCTCGAGCTCGCGAACCTCGTCAATTAGGCCCTGCTGCCACATTTTCTGTACCCGCCGTGCCAGCCGAGCGCGAAGGTGTTCTCGATCTGAATTAAGACCAATCTCAAGCACAGGCTGCCAAGATTCGGGTTCTGGCAATTCTGCAGCAAAAGGCTCGCCTGTGAGTTCGATGATTTCAAGGGCGCGAACCACCCTGCGACCGTTTTCTGGGATGATCCTGCTGGCAGCCACAGCATCTCGTTCGGCGAGACGCTTGTGCATAGCTACCGCACCCACGCGGGCCAACTCGGCTTCAAGTTCGGCGCGTAGAGCCTCATCTCGCTGCGGAAATTCAAAGGTATTCAAAACCGCAGCCAGGTAGAGCATTGAGCCGCCCACCAGAATTGGCGTAACCGAACGATTCTGCAGTTCCAAGATTTTAGCCCTGGCTGCAGGCTGGTAATTTGCGGCTGAAGACTCTTCTGTAATTTCTAACCAATCGAGAAGGTGGTGCGGAATTCCTTCTCGTTGGTCAATCGGCAGTTTTGCAGTACCGATGTTCATGCCGCGATAAAACTGCATCGAATCGGCATTTATTATTTCTGCGGCTCCGCCGGAACCGATGATTTGGGCTGCTATTGCCAGCGCAAGATCAGATTTACCAGTGCCGGTGGGGCCGACGACTGCGACGAGTTTAGAGTGCTCCATGATTAGGCTTCTTGGTTGGCAAGCCCAAACTGACCCCGCCATTTGTAGCGGCTGTGGCAACCGATGTGCCACATGAGGCCGCCTCTAGTCGATCCCAGGCGTCACCGGCTGAGGTTCTACGCAGTGAGTAGCCTGCCCCCTTGGCCTGGTCGGCTAACAAGTGGTAAGGGGCAGCATCGGTGATGGTTACTGTAACCATGTCGCCGGGCCTCGGAAGAGGAGCGTCTTCTGGAACTTCAAAATGCACTAGACGATTGTCTTGCGATCGACCGGATCGGCGATTGGTCGCCTCATCTTTACGACCCTCGTTATTGGCAACCAAAACTTCAACCTCACGGCCAATTTGCTTTTGGTTTTCTTCCCAGGCAATTTGGTTTACCAGCGCCAGTAGGCGCTCGTAGCGTTCTTGAACTACCTCTTTTGGAAGTTGGTCTGGTAGGTCTGCCGCCGGAGTTCCGGGACGTTTTGAATATTGGAAGGTGTAGGCAACAGCGAATCTGGCCTCGCGAACCACCCGCATGGTTTCTTGGAAGTCTTCTTCGGTCTCACCGGGGAAACCGACAATGATGTCGGTAGAGATTGCGGCGTTTGGCATTGCGGCTCGAACTCTCTCGAGAATTCCGAGGTACTTATCGCTGCGATAACTGCGTCTCATGTCTTTGAGTACTTTGTCGCTTCCAGACTGAAGCGGCATGTGCAACTGCGGCATAACATTGGGAGTTTCAGCCATTGCATCGATCACATCATCGGTGAATGCAGCGGGATGCGGGCTGGTGAACCTAACTCGCTCTAGACCTTTAATTTCACCGCAGGCTCTGAGCAACTTGGCAAAGGCACCCCGGTCACCAAACTCAACACCGTAGGTGTTCACGTTTTGACCGAGAAGGGTAATCTCAACAACACCTTCAGCAACGAGCGCTTCAATTTCGGCAAGAATTTCGCCTGGTCGGCGATCTTTTTCTTTTCCTCGAAGTGAGGGCACGATGCAGAAAGTGCAGGTGTTGTTGCAACCAACCGAAATCGAAACCCAACCGGCATAGCTAGAGTCGCGCTTGGTCGGCAAATCACTGGGAAAAGTTTCGAGTGATTCAAGAATTTCGACCTGAGCCTCGTTATTGTGACGAGCACGTTCGAGCAGTGCTGGCAAGGAGCCGATGTTGTGGGTTCCAAAAACTACATCTACCCATGGAGCTCGCGCAACAATGGTGGCGCGATCTTTTTGGGCGAGACAGCCACCAACTGCAATCTGTAGGCTTGGGTTTTCCTGCTTCTTCTGATGCAAAATACCCAGGTTGCCGTAGAGCTTATTGTCTGCGTTTTCTCGAACGGCACAGGTGTTGAAGACAACAACGTCTGCATCTTGGCCGTCAGCGGCGGTATAGCCAGCGGTTTCGAGCAGGCCGGTTAATCGCTCTGAATCGTGAACGTTCATTTGGCAGCCGAAAGTGCGCACTTCGTAGGTGCGTGGCTTGTTGATGGTCGCGTTCATGACTCTATGAGTTTACTCTTGCGAACTGGCCTGTTGTGCTTGGCGGATGGCCTCAAAAACGATGCTTGACGAATAACCTTTGCGGGAAAGAAAACCAACGAGTCGTCGTTTTGCAACCTCGGGTTCTAATTTTGCCATTCGCAGCAGCTGTTTGGTTGCAATTCGGGTGGCTGTAGCCAATTCGACCTCTCGGTCGATTGGCGCCAGCACCTCGTCGATTAGCTCTTTCGCAACCCCGCGCTTGATGAGGTCTCGCCTAATTGCGGCATTCGACCAACCTTTACCTTCTCGTCTTGACCTCGAGATGGTTTCAGCAACGGCTCGATCATCGATTAGACCAACCTCAATAAATCGCTCGATTAGTCGTGTGGCAAGCTCGTCGGGGATCTCTTTTACTTTTAGCCGCTCTGCAAGTTGATGAGCAGTTTTGGCCCCCGCTGAAAGCTGGAACAGCAGAATGTTTCTGGCGCGCTGCTCGAGCTTTTCAAGGTTTGGTTCAGAATTAGGCGTTTGCAACCTTCGGCACCTCAGGTGCTGCCTCTGCAGGCAGATCTGCCACTGCGCGAGGAACACCAATGCCAAGTTTGGCCTTAATTCGCTTTTCAATTTCATCAGCAATTTTTGGATTGTCGATGAGGAAGCTTCGTGAATTTTCTTTACCCTGACCCAGCTGATCACCTTCATAGGTGTACCAAGCGCCAGACTTCTTGACAATCTCAGCTTCAACACCGAAATCAAGCAAACTGCCCTCTCGGGAGATGCCCAGACCGTAAATGATGTCGAACTCGGCCTGCTTGAACGGGGCGGCCAACTTGTTTTTGACAACCTTTACGCGAGTTCGGTTTCCGACGGCATCTTGGCCATCTTTGAGGGTTTCAATGCGTCGAATATCGAGACGCACCGAAGCATAAAACTTCAGCGCCTTACCGCCGGCAGTGGTTTCAGGGCTACCAAAAAAGACACCGATTTTTTCTCGAAGCTGGTTGATGAAAATCATGGTGGTGCCGGTTGAGTTGAGCGCACCGGTGAGTTTACGAAGAGCCTGAGACATTAGACGAGCCTGAAGACCAACGTGTGAGTCTCCCATTTCGCCTTCAATTTCTGCCTTTGGCACTAGAGCAGCGACCGAGTCGACAACAATGAGGTCAATTGAACCGCTTCGAATTAGCATGTCGGCAATTTCGAGGGCCTGTTCTCCGGTGTCTGGCTGGCTAACCAAAAGGGCATCGATGTCTACACCCAAAGCTTTTGCATACTCTGGATCTAGTGCGTGCTCGGCGTCGATGAATGCCGCGATGCCGCCACCGCGCTGAGCATTGGCAATAGCGTGCAACGCAACCGTGGTTTTACCGGAAGATTCTGGGCCGTAAATTTCAACAATTCGACCCTTTGGCAGCCCGCCGGTTCCGAGGGCCACATCGAGTGCGATAGAACCGGTAGGAATTACCTCAACTGGTGCGCGGTCTTCTGAGCCAAGGCGCATGACTGAGCCCTTACCAAACTGTCGATCGATTTGTGCAAGCGCTGTCTCTAGGGCCTTTTCACGATCTGCTACTGATGGCATTTGGAACCTTCTTTCTTAACCGGTCTCTTGAACTAGTTTCAACCTAGAAGGTGCCTCTGACATTTTTGCCACACCGATTAGATTTTGTTGAAAACTTTGCTCGAATCAACTTCTGTGGAAAGCGTAGCAATATTCGAACAAAATTTCGATAAATAAATATCGGCGTGTCAATCAAATGTTCGAATTTGGCTTTTTGTTTTTACCGTGCCAACGGCTTTTAGGAACTCCCTGAGCCCGGCAGATCGCCAGCCAAACCTCTTTTGGCTCTTCCCCTCGAGAGATCGCAGCCTCGGCGGTCTGGTCTTGAAATTCGACTAGGGCAAGGTCAGAAAAAATGACATCGGCAAAATCTGGACCGAATTCATCGATCATTAGCTCGTTGAACTGACTAAGCCTCAAGGCAGGTTAGAGGCTGAGCGACTCTTGGTAATCAGCAACCATAGTTGCCGGAACAGTGTCGGGGATGTAGCTCGAGATGTCTGAGAGCTCTGAGATGCGAATTCCTTCGTGCAGTGCCATGCGGTCAGAAACTTCACGCATGATTACCGAAATTGGTACATCTAGCGCATCGGCCACAGCGGCAAGAATTTCGCTTGATGCTTCTTTTTGACCGCGCTCAACTTCGCTCAGGTAACCGAGAGCAACGCTGGCCCTCGAGGCGACCTGTCGGAGGGTGCGGCCTTTTTGCTGACGAAAATCGCGAAGTACATCGCCGATTTCTTGTCTTACTAGAACCACTTCTGCCTCCTCTCGGTTCAATTAGCAATCAGACTACCTGAGTGCTAAAGCAAAACTAAATCGAAAGTCTGAAAATTGACTGAAAATTTAGTTGCCTAAAGGTAAAGCTCATTTTTGCTCGAAATAATCCTTGAGCATGGAAAGCGCTGAACTAACCGCAGCTGCCCTAACCTCTTCACGAGATCCGTTGACCTGAAACTCATCGGCCATTTCAAAATCATCGACTGCCAGAGCAACCACGAAGGTACCTGCCGGTACTCCATTTTGAGCATCCGGACCGGCCACCCCGGTGGTAGCCACTGAGATCACGGACAAGTCTGAAGGCAGCTTAAAAAGCTTCAGCCCACCCTGGGCCATTGCGCGCGCTACCTCTACCGAAACCACACCGTGGCGCTCAATCAGTTCTGTAGAGACCTGCAGAAGGTCTGTTTTCGCAACATTTTGATAGGCGACAATTCCGCCTAAAAATACTTCGGATGCGCCCGGCACCGACACGATCGCGCTTGCCAATGAGCCACCAGTCAGTGATTCTGCAAAACAAAGGTTTACCCGATGTGCCTTTGCCAATTCAACAACTAATTTCGAAAGAGCCATTAGGTGTTGGTCGCGGTTCAAGAGATGTCTCGCCTCAGCGCAGCGGCCAGGTACTGCAGGCCGGTGATAACCGTGACAGCAACAGTTAGCAGCGTTAGCGCAAATTCAAAAGCTTCAACCCAGCTTCCGATCAGCTGAGGCAACGGAGAGATTACTAATCCCACCAAAACCCCCTGAAGGATAGTCTTTAACTTGCCGCCGGGAGATGCTGCTACCACGCGCTTTTTGATAACCACGAGTCGATAAAGAGTAATGCCCAACTCGCGAACGAGAATCAAAATCGTTGCCCACCAGGGAAATTCACCAAGGATGGAGAGCGCGATTAGGGTTCCGCTCAACAGAGCTTTATCGGCTATCGGGTCAAGCAATTTGCCCAGGTTTGTGATCAGCCCTTTGCGCCTAGCTATTGCCCCATCGATTCCGTCACTCGCCATGATCAGGATGAATACGGCCACCGAGATCCAGCGAATTTGGGAGTCAAAAGGTTCGGTAACCACCAGTAACAGCAAAACCGGCACCAGCAAAATTCTCGCCATGGTGATCAGGTTGGGCAGGTTAAAAATCGAAGCCAGGTTCTTTTCGAGCATCAGTTACGGCCTGTCAATTGCCAGGCATCTTCATCTGGATCTTCGTCTCCCCGGATGATTGAACGATCACGATTTTCCCTGGGTATAAAGTCTTCAAAACTACCCGCAGCCAAATTTGACTCCGCAGGCTCATCTAGCTCTGCAGCCACCGCAATCACCGCCGCCGATGATTTTGCGCCCGGTTCACCTCGCAGCGAGGCCAAGACGGTTGCCAATTCTTCTGGCTTCACCAAGACGTCGCGGGCTTTCGATCCTTCGGATGGCCCAACAATATTTCTTGATTCCAGCAGATCCATTAGGCGACCTGCCTTCGCGAACCCGACTCGCAACTTTCGCTGAAGCATTGAGGTAGAGCCGAACTGTGAGTTGATGATCAACTCTGCAGCCTGCAGCAATACTTCGAGGTCATCACCAATATCGGCGTCGATTACTTTGGCAGCTGCAACCTCTTCTACATCTGCCCGGTATTCCGGCTGCATCTGGGCCTTCACGTGTTCAACAATTTTGTGCAGTTCTGACTCTGCAAGCCAGGCACCCTGCACACGCATTGGTTTATTCGTGCCCATTGGCGAGAACAGTGCGTCACCCTGCCCGATAAGTTTCTCCGCCCCGGGCTGGTCAAGAATTACTCGCGAATCGGTAACCGAGGTTACTGAAAACGCGAGTCTTGAAGGAACGTTGGCTTTAATCAGACCGGTTACCACGTCAACTGATGGGCGCTGGGTTGCCAATACTAGGTGAATTCCAGAGGCTCTGGCCAGCTGGGTGATTCTCACAATCGAATCTTCAACATCGCGGGGAGCAACGATCATCAGGTCGGCAAGCTCATCGACGACAACCAAAAGGTACGGATACGGCTGCAATTTGCGCTGGCTGTTTTCAGGCAATTTCACCTCGCCGGCAACAATGGCTCGGTTGAAATCATCGATGTGCTTGAAGCCAAACGAAGCCAGGTCGTCGTAGCGCATGTCCATTTCCTTAACCACCCATTGCAAAGCCTCAGCAGCTTTCTTGGCGTTGGTGATAATCGGTGTGATCAGATGCGGAACGCCTTGGTATGCAGCTAGCTCGACTCGCTTCGGGTCGATCAGCACCATGCGTACCTCAGCCGGTTTTGAACGCATCAAAATGGAGGTGATCATCGAATTTACAAAGCTTGACTTACCGGCACCGGTCGCACCCGCGACCAAGAGGTGCGGCATCTTGGCGAGATTTGCGATCACAAACCCACCCTCTACGTCTTTACCGATTCCGATGGTCAGCGGGTGAGCACTCTTGGTGGCAATTTCACTTCGCAGCACATCACCCAGCGAAACAGTCTCTCGGTCGGTATTCGGGATCTCAATACCGATGAGGGATTTGCCCGGAATCGGGGCCAAAATTCTTACCTCATTTGAAGCAACCGCATAAGAAATGTTGTTGGCAAGACGGGTGACCGCCTCAACTTTGACTCCCGGGGCGAGCTCAACCTCATAGCGAGTAACGGTTGGGCCACGTGAAAAACCGACTACGGCTGCCTCAACAGAAAACTCTTTGAAGACAGAGTTGATCGCTGAAACCATCTGATCATTTGCCGCCGACTTGGCCTTCGGCGGGGTTCCTGGGGCGAGCATCGTCATTGGAGGCAATGAGTACGGTTTGACCGGTCTAGCGGCAGGAACAGCCGCAGGCTCGATTACAGCCGGCTCGTTTGGCTCAATTGACTCAACTACAACATTTATGGGCTCTGTAGCCAGAGAGGTGTCGACTGAATCAACCGAAGGGGTCTGATCAATTTCTGCCGGAGACTCGGCAAATAGCGCATCGAAATCGTCTCCGTCTCCCTCCAGCAAGGAGTCATTGACCAGCGGGGTGTCGAATGGATCGTCAGCATTTGCGTTGGATTTGCGCCACCAGGGAACCTTCGTGCCATCGAATGCATCTGAGACCTCAGTCTCCGGGATCGGTTCATCCTTCTGTTTGGATTCACCAAAAAGGTACTCTCCGAGCTCGCGAAGACGTTCAGGAATTCGTCTAGGGGTGGTCTTAGACATAATTAGCAGTGATGCGAAAGCGATTGCAAGCATGAGCGGAGCGGCACCCCAGATGGTCAGAATGTTCAGTGGAGCTACACCGAGCAACCACCCGAAAAGGCCTCCGGCATTAGCTAGTAACTCAGGACCGTCTGCTGGCTCAGGGGCGTCATTGGCAAAAATGTGGAAAAACCCGCTGATCGAAATAACGAATAAAAACAGACCGATTCCGATGCGTCCGTTGTCGCGAACCGAGGATGGGTGGCGCATCAGGTAAATGGCAAAAATGGCCAAAATCACCGGCATAGCGTACGCGAATCGACCGAAAAGCAGACCGAAGGTGAACGCGTTTAGCGTTATCGCGAACGGTTCACGGTATAAAAACCAACCAAAAATCACACCGGCGATAGCCAGCAAAAACAAGAAAAACGGGATGCCGTCGCGGCGATCCTCAGCAGCAATTCGGTTTGGCGAGAGAGCTCGGGCAGCTCCGCCAACTGCATGAGCCAAAAACATGTAAGTCTTGCCGAGTACACCAAAAACTGCACCCTGTGAACTGCTGGGTGCTGCTGTTTTCGCCCGGGGCACTGGCTTTGGTCTTACCGACTTTGCTGCAGCGCCGCGTGGAGTGGTAGGTTTACGCGCGGCCATGCCTCAAAACTAACAGTGGCCAAGCCAGTTGCTTTGTATCGGCACACTACTGAGTTGAGACAACCACCGGAATAATCATTGGTCGACGACGGTGAGCTTTGTTAACCCAGGTACCGATGGTTCGGCGAATTACCTGTTGTAGAGCGTAGGTATCTCGAACACCCTCAGCAGCAGCTTCGGCGAGCGCCCTCTCGATCAGCGGCTTCACATCATCAAACACATGATCTGCCTCGGCAAAGGCTCTGGCTCTGATTTCAGGGCCAACCACTACCCTGCCCGATGCTTCGTCGACTACGCAGAAGATGGAGATGAATCCCTCTTCGGCTAATACCCTGCGGTCGTGCAAGTCATCCTCGGTGATTTTGCCAACGGTTTTACCATCGACAAATAACAGACCGCACTCGACTGCGCCGACCACCTCGGCTATCCCATCTGCCAGATCAACTACCCAGCCATCCTCTGTGATCAGCACTCGTTCGCTGGGAACTCCGGTTTGCTCAGCCAGCTTGCCGTTGGCAATCAGGTGACGGTACTCGCCGTGAACCGGCATGACATTTTTAGGCTTCAAAATGTTGTAGCAGTAGAGCAGCTCTCCTGCTGCGGCGTGCCCTGAAACGTGCACTTTGGCATTGCCTTTGTGAACCACGTTGGCACCCAACTTGGTCAGACCATCAATCACTCGGTAAACAGCATTTTCGTTGCCTGGAATCAAAGATGAGGCCAGGATGACGGTATCGCCCTCACCTATTTCAATGTCATGTTCGAGGTTAGCCATTCTCGATAGCACCGCCATCGGCTCACCCTGCGACCCGGTAGACATGTAGACCACCTTGTCTTGCGGCAGATTCAAGGCATGTTTCAGATCGATAAAAGTTTCAGGTTCAGCTTTCAGGTAACCGAGTTCCGATGCGATTTGCATGTTTCTGGCCATTGATCGACCAACTAGAGCTACCTTGCGATCGTTCGCCAAGGCCGCGTCAACCACCTGTTGCACTCGATGCACATGCGACGAGAATGATGCCACAACGACTCGACCCTTGCTCCGCGAAATAACGTTTTCAATCACCGGGCCGATATCTTTTTCAAGCGGAGTAAAACCGGGCACGTCAGCGTTAGTTGAATCACAGAGGAACAGATCAAGGCCTGCCTCACCGATTCGAGCGAAGGCGCGTAAATCAGTCAGTCGACCGTCAAGCGGCAGCTGGTCCATCTTGAAATCACCGGTGTGCAAAACATTGCCCGCGACAGTTCTGATGTGTACCGCTAGAGCATCTGGAATTGAGTGATTTACGGCGACAAATTCGAGTTCGAAATCGCCCATTTTTTCGATACGACCCTCGGCAACCGTCATCGAGTATGGGGTAATGCGGTGTTCCTTGAGTTTCGCCTCGACGAAAGCGAGAGTTAGCGAAGAACCGATGAGCGGGATGTCTTCGCGCATTCGCAACAGGTAGGGCACGCCACCGATATGGTCTTCGTGGCCGTGGGTGAGCACAATTCCGATGACATCTTGCATTCGGTCTTTGAGGTAACCGAAATCGGGAAGAATTACGTCAACACCGGGCTGGTGCTCTTCCGGAAAAAGCACGCCGCAGTCAACTATCAAAATTTTGCCGTTGATTTCAAAAACGGTCATGTTGCGGCCGATTTCGCCGATGCCACCGAGTGGCACGATTCGAAGAACGTTTGGGCGAAGCGGTGCTGGATTTGGCAGGGTCTGAACCACAGGTTCCTTACTGCGCTTTCGCGCTATCTGGTTGTGCCGGCAACCTTCGGCAGTGCGCCACCGGCAGCTGCGTTTCGGTCTGGACGGAAGTTTTCAAAACTCAAACCTGGAATGATGCCGACCTTGTCGATGTCATTCTCGATTCGCGCGGCCTCAGCATCTTCTGGACCGACCAGAGGCAGCCTCACTCTGGGTGAGTTGATTAGGCCGAGGCCGTGCAGAACATATTTGGCCGCAACGGTGCCTGGAACATGGGTCATCAGGGCTCGCTGAAGTGGCTCAAGGGCATTGTGAACGGTCAGGGCGTGGTTGAAGTCGTTGCGGTTCGTAGCATCGACAAGTTCTCGGTAAGCCGCTGGTGCAACGTTTGCGGTCACACCGATTAGTCCGGTTGCGCCGATTGAGAGGTGGGGCAAAACGTTTGAATCGTCGCCGGAGAAATAAACCAATCCGGTCTCGTTCATGATTCTTGAAGCCTGCGCCAGATCACCCTTGGCATCTTTGATGGCGACAATATTTGGATGTTTAGCTGCACGGTGGAAAGTGTCATAGGCAATCGCAATGCCGGCGCGACCAGGGATGTCGTAAAGAATAACTGGAAGGTCGGTGGCATCAGCGATCAATCTGAAGTGGGTTAACACTCCCGCCTGGGTTGGCTTGTTGTAGTACGGGGTGACGATCATGACACCATCGGCACCTGCTTTTTCAGATGCCTTATAAAGCTGGATCGCGTGTGCAGTCTCATTTGAACCGCCACCGGTAATAATTTTGGCTCGGCCTCCAGAAACCGACTTTCCTACCTGAACCAGCTTGATCTTCTCGGCGTCGGTCAAGGTGCTGGTCTCGCCGGTGGTTCCGGTAACCACAACACCATCTGCACCATTAGAAATGACGTAGTCAATGTGTCGCTCGGTGGCGTCCCAGTCAACTTCGCCATCCGCATTCATAGGGGTGACCAGCGCAACTAGAACCTGACCGAAAAGATCTTTTTGGTTTGTAGACATGCCTCAAGACTAGCGGGTAGGCGCTCGGAGTCAGAAAATGTGGAATAGTGAGCAGAGTGCGTGGCACTGGAATCAAAGAAGATATTGAGCAGGCATTAGCTAAGCCCGCGACCGACCTGCTAGCCGGGCTCACCGTGGCGATTGTAGCCCTACCGCTTGCGCTCGCCTTTGGAATAGCATCGGGCCTTGGCCCACAGGCCGGCATTACAACCGCAATAGTTGCAGGTGCACTGGCCGCAATTTTTGGCGGTAGTAGATTTCAGGTTTCTGGACCAACCGGAGCCATGACTGTTGTACTCATGCCGATCTACCGGGATCACGGCGCAGACGGAGTGCTCTTGACAGGCCTGCTGGCCGGAATCATTTTGATGCTGGCGGCTGCGGCGAAACTTGGCTCACTCGTGCAGAGGCTTCCAATTGCGCTAATTGAGGGCTTCACCGCCGGAATTGCGGTGGTAATCGCACTGGCTCAATTTGAGTTCATTCCAGACCTAATGGCCTTTGGCTGTGCGCTTTCAGTTTGCGTTCTAATGCTCGCCGGTGCGCGTGTTTGGCCAAAGCTACCAATCGGCCTGGTGCTAGTCACAGTCTGGGCAATAATTGCAACTTGGCTCAATTTGCCACTTGATCGAATTGGCGAACTACCGGCACAAATAGGCGTGCTCTCGTTTTCATTCTTGGAACAAAACTGGCTTCCATTGGTTTTCCCGGCTTTTGCCGTGGCACTACTGGCCGGCCTGGAAAGCCTGCTTTCAGCAAAGATTGCGGATCAAATGAAACCTGGGCTCCCCCCGCATCAATCGAATCGAGAGTTATTTGGCCAAGGTGTGGCCAACCTGGCGGTGCCATTCCTAGGCGGAGTCCCGGCTACGGCAGCGCTGGCCAGAACGGCTGTAAATGTCAACTCGGGTGCCAACTCAAAATTGGCCGCGGTGAGCCACTCATTGATTTTGGCAATTTTGGTTTTACTTTTTGCACCGCTGGTTGAAACCCTGCCGCTTGCCGCGCTCGCCGGAGTTCTGATTGCAACAGCAGTCAGAATGGTTAGATTCGCAGACCTGAAGGAACTATTGTTCGAATCCAGAACCTCGGCAGCGGTGCTGCTGGTTACTTTCGTCGTAACGGTTGCGGTTGATCTAACCACCGCGTTGGCAACCGGTTTGATCATGCATGGGCTACTAGCCCACACCAAATTTGGTCGTCTGCTTGGTGCCCGAATTAACCAATCTCGAATTGATCCCGATTAGGGAGCAACTCGACCGTGCGCGTTGAATGCTTCGTAGGTATAAGGCATTAGATCAGCAAAGAACTCTTCCATTTTTTCAGCGCACATCTCAATTTCACGCTGAGGGAAAGATGGAAAATGAGTGCCTTCACGCTTGGTTCTGAGGCTCAAAAAGTTCATCAGTGCGCGAGCATTCATGGTTACATACATGCTCGAGTAAATGTTCAGTGGCAAAACAATTCTGGCAACCTCTCGAGCAACGCCTGCCTCTAGCATTCGCTTATAGGCCTCATAGGCATGAATCGACGCGGTGCGCGACTCTTGCTCTACCAGCGCAGTTTGTTCGGCAGTGCCTGGGATGAATTCGTAGTGGCCAGTCTTACCAATTTGAACCAGATTGCGCTCTGGACCTGGAACATAAAAAACTGGGTCAAGCTCTTTGTATCGACCTGATTCTTCGTTATAGCTGGCAATTCGGTGACGCATAAACTCACGGAAAACAAAAATCGGCGCCTGTACGTAGAAGGTCATCGAGTTGTGTTCAAAAGGCGACCCGTGACGGTCACGCATCAGGTAATTGATTAGACCTTTGTTCCGTTTTTCATCATCAGCCGCATCAGTTTTGGCGGCCGCCGACTCTAGAGTCTGCTCACCCTGGGTAGAAACTCTGGCGGCAAAAAGAACATCCGAATCAGCTGCACTCGCACGAACCAGCTCAACGGTTACATCACTTCTGAATTTAATCTCTGACACGTGAATAGCCTAGCGGTGAGCCTCGCCAGCAGCCCCGCAACTAAAGGTAATAAATCACAATTCCCATTTTTGTTGATTAACCTTGATGCATGACCCTCGAAGCCAAAATTGCCATCATCGTGGCATTGCTTGCCGTGGCAGTAGCCGCGGGCAGCTACTGGAAAGCCCAAACCGGGCGGGCGAGAGCAGTAAAGAGTGGTGCTGTAGTCGACCTAGATCGGCTGCAGGCAACAAAAGCTGGCAAGCAAGTTAACAAATTCGGTAAGCGCGCTACCCTGCTGCAGTTTTCAACGGAGGTCTGCTCCATTTGTGTTGCAACCAGCAAATATTTCAAGCAACTCGAACAAAAACACCCTGACCTGCTGCACATCGAGGTCGATGTCACCCACCGTATGGATCTGGCTGCCCACTTCAAAGTCTTACAAACGCCGACCACACTAATCCTTGACCACAATGGCCGAGTCACCGCTCGCATCGGTGGCGCTCCCAAACCACAAACCCTCTTTACCGAGTTGGAGAAACTAAATGTCACAAACGCCTAAAGGAATAGACCCACGTGGGCCACGGTTTGGCGCCGCAATCACTTCGGTGCTGCTGCTTGTCACAGTATTTTTAGCCCTAGACAAATCGACTGCGCCGGCGGCGTTCTGGTTGCTGCTGGTGATTACGGCGCTCTTCGCCATCGGGGCCACTCTGGGAAACTCTAGACATCCATACGGTTTATTGTTCAAGACCCTGGTTCGACCTAGGCTTTCAGCCCCGACCGAGTTAGAAGACCCTCGGCCACCAAAATTTGCACAGCTGGTAGGCCTGATTGTTGCGGGCACCGGTTTGGTACTAGAGGTTTTTGGGGTTCAGTACGGATTGGCGATCGCGGCTGGGGCAGCTTTCATCGCCGCATTCTTGAACGCCGCTTTCGCCTATTGCCTGGGTTGCCAAATGTACTTGGCGCTGAAGCGAATTGGCATTATTAGAGGCTAGTTTTGGCTAACTTGAGCGCAGTGCGCATCGCGGCTCTTGCGCGTCGCCGATCGCCGGCGGCATCATAGGCGAGGCCAAGGCTAAACCAAGAGTGAAAGTCTTCTGGGTGAGCCTGCGTGTTTTTTTGTTGCTCCAGAAAAACAAAATCAGCCGACGCTCTGGTTGGGCGACCACTCGGGCGCAACTCAAATTCAAAAACGGGCCAAGCGCCTTCGGCTTGAATTTTTTTTGCTAGTTTTTCGATTGCCATTCCAAAACGAAACTCTTGAATCATTAGCCAAACGCCCAGCAGTGGAAAAACTAAAATCATCACCCCGATGGCAACTCCGACCGGTTCGCCGCTGGTAACCCCGATGACACCAAGATTGGCGAACAGGGCGATGTAAATCAAGGTGAGCGCTGCTGTTGCAAACGCACCGAGTTTGGTGCTGTTCAAACTAATCCTCAATTATCGAAGCCAGGCCAACACTTAGACCTTGGGCAGATACTGCCGCGCGAAGGGTGAGCAAGATGCCCTGAACATAGGCTCGAACCGATGCCGTTTCGTGGCTGATGGTCAGCACCTCGCTGTCGCCGCCTAGGTGCACGTCTTGTTTGGCAGAGACACCAGCTAGGCGAAGTGAGTGAATTGGAACACCGGCTACTATCTCGCCTCTGGCCGCCTGACCCACCCCAGGGATGAGCGGCTGAGTCTTACCGGCACGAGCTTCAGAAATCAACTCAGCCGTTCGCACTGCCGTGCCAGATGGAGAGTCGATCTTGCCTGCGTGGTGGGCCTCGACGATTTCGATCGAGTCAAAGAATTTGGCCGCCTGAGCTGCAAAAGAGGTAGCCAACATCGATCCGATGGAAAAATTAGGAATAACCAATACGGCAGCTTCAGGTGCCTTAATTAGTTTGGCCTCAATATCGGCGAGTTTTGATTTTGACCAGCCGCTGGTCCCCACCACGATTTTCATTCCGTTTGCGACGGCGAAAGCTACAACTTTTTCTGACACCTCGAGCTTTGTCACTTCAAAAATGACGTCGGCACCCAATACCTGGTTCAGGTCTGATTTTGAATCAAGGGCAGCATGCAATTGCAAATCTTGTGCGGCATCGATGAGCTCTAGGGCTAGCCTGCCCATTCTTCCGGTGGCGCCAACAACGGCAACTCGAATTGTCATGTCGCTAATTTACCAATCTCTATACGAACTCTTGAAAGCTTTTTTCGTCGACATCGCCCACCGCAACCAGCGAACGTTTGCGAGTTAGCAACTCGCCTGCCAGACTTTGCACCTGGTCTAGAGTTACAGCATTGATGTGGCGAAGAGAATCATCAAGATCGAAAAATTCTCCGTTGATCACCTCGGCGCTAATCAGGCGATTCATTCTCGACTGGGTGCTTTCATAGCGAAGAGCGAGTGAGCCGCTGATGTTGCCAATCGCAAGTTCAAGCTCGTCGTTGGTGATACCGTCGGAGGCAATATTCTCTAGCTCGGCCAGCATGAGCCGCGTGACTTCATTGGCTTTGGCTGGCGAACATCCCGCGTAAATACCGAAGTAAGCCCCGTCGCTGTAGCCCTGGTTGAACGAGTACACCGAGTAGGCAAGGCCCCGTTTTTCACGAATCTCTTGAAACAGTCGGGAACTCATGCCGCCACCCAAAACGGTATTCAAAATTCCCATGGCGAACCTCCTGGGATCTTCGGCGATTAGACCCTGGCAACCAATCAAGACATTTGCCTGCTGAATCGGACGTTTGATGATCTTTAGCGCTTCGCCCCTGGGAATGATCAAATCTGCAGCAGTACGTCGAGGTACTGGCTTGTTCGCCACGGATAGATCCCATCCCGCTTCACGCAGTGAATTTTCTACCAGTTCAATTAGCTGCTGATGCTCTACCCCGCCGGCAGCCGCAACCACTAAGTCTTGGGGCCGATAGTTGGCCCGATAGTGTTCCCAAACTGCGGCCCGGGTAACCGCGTTGATGGTGTCTTCAGTGCCGCCAATTGGGCGACCAAGTTCGTGATCACCGAGTACTGCTTCGGCAAACGCCTCATGTGCGACATCGGCTGGATCATCGTCGTTCATGGCGAGCTCTTCGAGAATTACAGTGCGCTCGTTCTCAAACTCGTGCTCATCGATAACCGATGAGGTAAGCATGTCTGCAATTACATCAATCGCCAAGGGAACTGCGGTGTCTTGCACGCGGGCGTAATAGGAGGTTTGCTCTTTGCCGGTGGCTGCATTTGATGAACCGCCAACAGAATCAAAAGCAATCGCGATATCAAGTGCGGATCGACGCTTTGTCCCTTTGAAAAGCAGGTGCTCTAGAAAATGTGTTGATCCAAAATGACCGTTGGTTTCATCTCTTGAGCCAACCGCAACCGAAAAAGAAACGGATGCGCTAGCAGCACCAGGAACGTGCTCACTTAAAACACGAACACCGCACGGAAGAATAGTTCGGCGAACCGAGCTACCTCCCGATGCGGTGAACGATAGGTCAGGCTGGTCGAGCGGGAACAGAATTTCAGTCATCGCTAACCAGCGCTTTCTTTTTGTTTACTCTTCGTCTGCTGAATCTGCAGTGGCTACTTCACCTTCAACCACAGGGCTGAGCGAAAGCTTGCCGCGGTCGTCGATCTTGGTGATTTCAACCTGAAGTTTCTGGCCAACCTCGAGAACGTCTTCTACGTTCTCTACGCGCTTGCCAGCAAGCTTCTTCAGCTCAGAGATGTGAAGCAGTCCGTCTTTTCCTGGAACCAGCGAAACGAACGCACCAAAGGTGGCTAGTTTCACAACGGTGCCCAAGAATCGCTCGCCAACCTCTGGAACGTGAGGGTTAGCAATTGCATTTACCCTCGCCTTTGCTGCTTCAGCAGCGATTCCGTCGGTAGCACCGATTAGTACAGTTCCGTCTTCCTCAATCGAGATCTCGGCACCGGTGGTGTCTTGAATCTCATTGATGGTCTTGCCCTTCGGACCAATGACCTCGCCGATCTTGTCTACTGGAATCTTGACCGAGATGATTCGTGGAGCAGTTGGAGCCATTTCATCTGGCTCGCTGATGGTCTGAGTCATAACGTCAAGGATGTGTAGACGTGCCTCTTTGGCCTGAGTCAAAGCACCTGCCAACACCGAAGCAGGAATTCCGTCAAGCTTGGTGTCTAGCTGAATTGCAGTGACGAACTGAGAGGTTCCGGCAACCTTGAAGTCCATGTCGCCCAGAGCATCTTCTGCACCGAGGATGTCGGTGAGCGCAGCGTACTGAGTCTTACCGTCAACTTCGTCAGAGATTAGACCCATTGCGATACCTGCAACCGGCGCGCGCAGCGGCACACCAGCGTTGAGTAGCGCCAAAGTCGAGGCACAAACAGAACCCATAGAGGTTGAACCGTTTGAGCCAAGTGCCTCTGACACCTGACGAATTGCATAAGGGAACTCTTGACGAGTTGGCAACACTGGAACCAGCGCACGCTCAGCCAATGCACCGTGACCAATTTCACGACGCTTTGGAGTACCCACACGGCCGACCTCACCGGTTGAGTAAGGCGGGAAGTTGTAGTTGTGCATGTAGCGCTTCGAGGTTTCAGGGCTAAGGCTGTCAATCTGCTGCTCCATCTTGAGCATGTTCAGTGTGGTGATACCCAAAATCTGGGTTTCTCCACGCTGGAAGATGGCTGATCCGTGAACTCGAGGAATAACAGCAACCTCTGCATCGAGTGCACGAATGTCGCGTAGACCACGGCCATCGATGCGAACGCCCTCTTTGAGAACACGGGTACGCATTACCTTCTTGGTAACCGACTTATAAGCGGCAGAAACCTGAGCCTGCTGCTCTTCAGTCAGGGTTTGGGCCAAAGCTGCCTTGACACGCTCTTTGAGCTCGTCATCTGCGTTCTGACGCTCTTGCTTGTCGGCAATCTGGTAGACCTTAGCTAGTTCGGCACCAGCCTGAGCCTCAACCGCCGCGTAAACCTCATCGGTGTATGGAGGGAACAGTGGGTACTCGGTTAGTGGCTTGGCTGCGCGTGCGGCCAAACGTGACTGAGCTTCGCAAAGTTCTTTGATGAATGGTTTTGCAGCTTCAAGACCCTCAGCTACGATCTGCTCACTTGGAGCGGTGGCACCCTCATTGTTGATTAGATCCCATGCGGCCTCGGTTGCTTCTGCTTCAACCATCATGATGGCTACATCTTCGACGCCGTTTTCCACGATGACGCGACCTGCGACCACCATGTCAAAAACAGCACGCTCGAGCTGCGAGTGCTTAGGGAAAGCAACCCATTGGCCGTCGATAAGTGCAACACGAACTCCACCAACCGGACCTGAGAATGGCAGGCCGGCTAGTTTGGTTGACATCGATGCGGCGTTGATTGCAACAACGTCATACATTTCGTCAGGATGAATGGCCATTACGGTGACAACTACCTGAATTTCATTACGCAGGCCGTCATCGAATGAAGGGCGTAGTGGTCGGTCGATTAGTCGACAGGCCAAAATTGCGTCGGTGGTTGGCCTTCCTTCACGACGGAAGAATGATCCTGGGATACGACCGGCGGCATACATTTTCTCTTCGACATCGATGGTCAAAGGGAAGAAGTCGAACTGGTCTTTAGGCTGCTTTGAAGCAGTTGTAGCTGAGAACAGCATGGTCTCGCCGTCTAGGTAAACCGATGCGGCACCCTGTGCCTGCTGGGCTAGACGACCGGTTTCGAAACGCAGAACGCGCTTTCCGAACTTACCGTTGTCAATTACTGCGTATTCATATTCAGTGCCGTCCATTGGCACGTGGTTGTCTGGACCTTCCATGGCCCCTCCTCTTTATCTTCATTGCGCAAAGCGCGCGCGAAAAGAGCGGCAAGAAATGCCCTGTTTTTGTGGGATGCCCTGGTCTGCAGTAATAAACCTTGATTTCAATGCTTTTGAATCAAGATCCACAACCGAAGACCAGCAAACCCTGCCGTCTTTTCTTGATAAGACTAACAGGCTGACCTCAAATCACCTAGAACAAAGCCAGCGCGTTAACGACAGAACCCGTCAGAGTATTCTCTGACGGGTTCTTTTGAAAACTTGGTTATCGACGCAAACCTAGACGCTCAATTAGTGAGCGGTAGCGTGCGATGTCGACTCCCTGAAGGTAGCCGAGTAGACGACGACGCTGACCAACCAAAATTAGAAGGCCACGACGGCTGTGGTGGTCGTGCTTGTGAGTCTTGAGGTGCTCGGTTAGGTCTTTGATGCGCTGAGTTAGCACGGCGACCTGAACCTCTGGCGAACCGGTGTCGCCTGTGTGGGTAGCGTACTCGTTGATGATTGCAGTCTTAACTGACTTTTCCAGTGACATTAGGTTCCTTTCAAGAACTTGCTGCGCGGTGCTCAAAACCCATTGTTTTGGCGCTCTTTATCCGCGGCCGATTCACGGCAACCTGCCTAGAGTAGCGCATCTGCCCCAGCATTGCTACCCCAGCGACTAATTTGGTTCGACTATTCGGACTTGGTTTTCTTAAGCAGCACAACCAGAAAATAAACCTGAACTGCGATTGACGAGATTAGACCGGGTGCCAAGAAAAGCGCAGCGCTTCCCAATCGCTGCAACCACTCGGCATCTTCAACCGAATCGAGTTGGTTGAGTTGGGCCTCAAAGTTGGCGGGATCTGTCACGTCGAGCTGAAGTATAACCGGCAGGGCAATCACAAAACCTATGCCGAGTAAAACCAGCGGCAATAAAAACCAGTAGAGCGTCTTTGCACTTCGACCGGTATCGCGAATTCTTCGAACCATTACCGCGATTGAAGGAACCAAAAGCAAAATACTGGTGGTGTCGCTGAACGGCATGTATTGATCGCTGAACAAGAATTGGTCGGCCGGAATTGGAAAAAATACGCCATCGAGGGTTCCGGCAACTATGCCAACCAGAACTGTGAAGAGCACAAAGTACCAAAACTCTGACCGGGTTGCACGGCCTGAAAATTTTGCGTAATTTACCAAGCACTTTTTTACAGCGCCGACGAATGTCAGGTTTTCCATATTTGGAAGTCTATTTCGAACCGGTGCAAAAACAGGCGCCCCACAAATTGCGGGACGCCTGTTTTCTTTGCAGCGAAAACTTTAGGGCTGCTCTGAATACTGATCCTCGGCTTCTTGCAGTGGTGCGGGAACTATATCGTTACCGAACTGATCGTGAGCATGTGGCGGTTTTGGGCCGCGAAAACCGTGATCTCCATTGTCGTCGAAATCACGACGGTCCTGATCTGCAAACTCTCCTTCTGCGCCGAACGGGTTCAGTTGCGAGAAATTAGGACGGTGGTCATCAAAACCGACTCGACCAACGACGGCTCCAGCAGCAAAAGTACCGCCCAGAACGAGAGCACCTGCAGCGGAAATCCCCACAACTTTGGCTGTCTTGGTCTTCAGAAATGAAAAACGCGACTTGGGTTCGTCTGTCACATATGTATTGTCTTGAGACTCTTCAGTCGAATCGGCTGCTGTTTCAAATTGATCAGTGTTTTTCTTGGCCATGTTGAACCTTTCTTGGATAGACGTTGTGTCTAACTAAAACCTGTCAGCTTGGAATGTGTGGAACCTGAATTCAAGCTGAATGTTGTCTGGGAGAGTTCACCAGCAAATGCCGAGCGTTTTTCTTACTTTCTCTACGTCGCGATTGATCTCTTCGATCAGCTCTTCTTTGCCATTGAATTTGGCCGTTGGGCGAATAAATTCGACGTACTCGATAGTCACCTCTTTGTCGTAGAGGTCAAGGTCGTCTCGGTCAAGCACATACGACTCAACCAGTCGAGGCACAGCCTGGAAAGTTTCATTGATGCCAACCGAGTGAGCCGCCGGATAGCGCTGGCCGTCGGCGTCAAGCCAGCCGGCATAGACGCCATCCAGAGGTAAATAACCCTCGGCATCGCGCGACATGTTTGCAGTTGGAAAACCAATGGTCCTACCAATTTTTAGACCGTGCTCGATGATTCCGGTGGTGACGTGGTTTCGACCCAATAGGCGGCCCGCTGCAACAACATCGCCAGCGTCTAGGAGATCACGAATTCTGGAGGTGGAGATTGGCTCTCCCCCGTTGGTTACCTTGCCAACTGAACGGACCATGAAACCGTATTGAGCACCTAATTCGCGCAACAGGCCCACATCACCGAGGCCCTGGGCGCCAAACCGAAAGTCTTCACCAACCATCACCAGCTTGGCTTTTAGTGGCACTAAGACCTCGCGAACAAATAGCTCTGGGGTGAGTGAGGCCAGCGTTTCGTCAAAAGTGAGGGTCAGCAGTGCGTCAACTCCGGTCTTGGAAATTAGCAGCTTCTTTTGTTCGGGCCCGATTAGCGGAATCGGCGCACTTCCCGGGTTTAGCAGCTGGGCTGGGTGGCGGTCGAAGGTCAGAACCGTTGCGGCCAGCGAATGATTTTCAGCGGCTTCAACCAACTCGTAGAGAAGTTTCTGGTGACCAAGGTGCAACGCGTCAAATTTGCCGATGCTAACCGCGGTATCGGGCCAATCAGCCGGAAGATCGGCCATGTTGTGAAGCTCAAGCATTAGCGGGCGCCCTGCTTTTTCAACCAATAGAGACCGAGCAGCGGCAAGATCAGAGGAATGAAGCCGTAACCCTGACCAAAATTTGACCAAACAGCGGGGTGGGCAAAAAGCTCCGGGCTCAAAATACTTAGCAGGCCAACCACCAACACGCCAACCAACTCAAAACTCACGGCGAACCAGGCTGTTTTCGAATTCTGATTACCTCGTCTTGCTAACGCAACGGTGGCGATTATGTAGACCACGGCGGCCAGCAATGATAGCGAGTAGGCCAATGGAGCCTCTTCAAATTTGGTTAGCACCTGATAGCTAGCTCGAGCGGTAGACGACACCGCAAAAATCGCATAGACCGCTACTAGAAGTCGGCCGACGCCTGCCGAGGAAACTTTATTGGTCACCCAGAAAGTTTAGATTACTGCTAGGGGGTCGGTACGCCGATAGGTGCAGGTAGACCTACCATGACCAGGTCAACGCCCTGAATTCGTATAGCCTCAGGAACTGGTATACCTGACGCGGCCGCGACGTTACCCTGAGTATCGGCTCGAAGCAGATAACGGCCAACAGCCCGTTTTAGCAGGGTGTCTTCACCGCAAAGGTTAATGTTGATGGTTACCAAGGCCTGGTATGGGGTGGCGGCGGTGTCAATGCCCTGCGGTGGAGTGGGTGGAATGCTTGGATCAAGCACGGCTGAGATAATGTTGCCCGAAACCGAGCCGACCATCTGGGTGGCAGCTGAAGCCACGGTGTAGTTGTCGGGCGCCACCGACGATTTTCCTTCGTCAAAGATGACCGAAACGGTGGTTGAGGCAGCTGCGAATGCATCTACAAATGCGGCCACGCCAATAGTTCCTTCTTCAAGTTCGTAAAGGCGATCCTGCCCTGCTTGATCGCTGGCGGGCACAAGCCCCTCGAGCGCCACCGGCGTACCGTTGATTTCGCCGAACCATTTCTCGAGAGCGGAAATCTGGGCTTTGGTTGCTCTTGGGTCTAGCATGATTGGTAACGGGCTAAGCACTAAATCCGGGTTTAGTTCGGCAATTGCTGGGTCTGACCAGTCGGTAATGTTTCCGGCGAAGATGTCAGCGATCACATCCGGGCTTAGTTGAATGTTGGCTATTTCTGAGTTGTAAACCACAATGGCAGCCGCATCAATCGCCCAAGGTGCGCGCACAAAAGGCACACAGCGGTCAGCGGCTAAGTCTTCTGCGCTCAAGATGATATCTGCTGGTTCACCGTAGCCAACGCGTTCGATGAACATAGTCGGGCATTTTTCAGCTAAAACAGATGACCAGCCGTCAGCCAGGGTAGCCAGTGATTCTGGTACCGCTACGGTTACGCTTCCATCCTGGCAAACGTATTCGCGCTCTGCGATTTCAACCAACATTTCAGGTGGCATCGGCGGATCACAGGCGGTTAGAGCCAGTGAAATTCCTAGTGCCAATGCACCCATTTTGATGGATCGAATCACAATCGCTACTTTCTTTTGATTCAGAAACTGCCGAAAGGAGTGCGCTGTTTAGCGCACTCCCCTGGGCAATCTAACTTTTCGTTGATTAGCCAACCTTGGCGGCAAGCGCTTTGGCAGTCTTTAGCGCGCTGCCCGAGAGCGGCACGTAACCAACGGTTGGTGACTTAGCTGGGGAGCAGGTGCTCAAGAATCCGTCTAGCCAGGTGCGTACTGCTTTTGCTGCTTCAGTTCCCTTTGAAGTTGGGGCAGCAACATACGAGATCAGCGAAAGGTTGTAGGCGCCTTTGATGTTGGCGTCGTAGTCATAACGAACCAAACCGGTCTTGGCAGACATTTCTTGAACAGCAAGGAACTTGCTGGCCGACGCAACCGATGGCTTCACGAACTGGCCAGCGCCATTTTTGACGGCAGCCAGCTGCACTCCGCCGGTGAGAACATCAGCGAGGTCAGCGTAGGTGATAGCAAACGGGGTGCTCTTGACAGTCGAAACCGAGAGAGCGTTTGAACCGGTGCCGGTGATCTTTGAATTACCCGATGCGGTTGCGAATACACCATTGGTGTTCCAGTTATCGGCCGGTGCCTGGTCTTTTAGGTAGGCAGCAAAGTTCTGGGTGGTGCCAGATGAACCGGTTCGAGCGGCAATGGTGATTGGCTGAGCTGGCAGCTTTGCGCCCTTGTTTAGCGCAGCAATTGCCTTGTCGTTCCAATTGGTAATCTTGCCCTTGAAAATTGCAGAGATGGTTTTGCCATCAAGTTTTAGGTTCACGCCAGGTACGTTATAAGCAACAACGATTGGGCCACCGACAACTGGCACATAGGTCCAGCTGAATGAAGGCTTGGTTTCGGTTGAGTATGGCCAGTCCATTGCGCCAAAGTTGTGGGTGTAATTGGTTAGACCAGTGCGGCCATTTCCCGATCCGGTGCCGGTGTAGGTGAGGCTCACACCAGGAACTGAAGTCTTGCAGGCTTCGAAAGCCTTAGCTACGTAAGATGCGCCGATTCCGGTAATAGCGGTGTCTGCGGCGTAGGCAGCTGGCGCTGCTGAAAGGGATGCAACTAGGGCTACGGAACCCAGGATCCCAGCGATTGAACGCTTCATTTACTCTCCTTTTATGGTCTTTACTAAGACAACTAAATGTTCGCTTTACTTGGTTAACGCGCCATCTGTTTACAAAGAACGGCAGCTAAAACCAAGGTGAACAAATGGTTACCCGAAGTGTCCATTCACGTAGTCGTTGGTTCGGGCATCGATGGGCTGATTGAAGACCTGCTCGGTGGTGCCAAATTCAACCACGTAACCTGGGTTACCGTCTTCTGCCAAGAAAAAAGCAGTTTTGTCAGCAACGCGCTGGGCCTGTTGCATGTTGTGGGTAACGATGACAATGGTCATCTGTTCTTTCAGCTCCAGGATGGTTTCTTCGATTCGACGCGTTGAACCCGGGTCAAGAGCAGAGCACGGCTCATCCATCAATAGAACATCTGGGTTCATGGCTAGACCGCGTGCAATGCACAAACGCTGCTGCTGCCCACCTGAAAGCGACAGTGCCGGCTCTCCCAGTCGATCCTTGACTTCGTTCCAAATAGATGCGCGACGCAGTGAGGTCTCGACCAGCTCTTCGCCGTTGCTGATTTTCGTACCTGAAAGCTTTAGGCCAGACAGCACATTGTCTTTGATCGACATGGTTGGGAATGGGTTTGGTTTCTGGAAGACCATTCCGATTCGGGCACGCACAGTTACTGGGTCAACATTGTCTCCGTAAATGTCGGCACCGTTGAGCATGACCTCTCCGGCAAAGCCAGCGCTGGGAATGAGCTCGTGCATGCGGTTGAGCGTTCTAATAAAAGTCGACTTGCCGCAGCCAGAAGGGCCAATGAGTGCTGTGACCTCTTGATTTGGGAACTGAAGCGAGACGTTCTTGAGTACGTGACGCTCACCAAACCAAACGTTTACGTCTTTTGCCTCTAGGTGGTTTCCAGTTGCGTTCATTTTTTCTTTCCCTTGTTACGGAATTCGCCGACAGGACGGTTGATCACGCGAGCCAGAGTAAACAGCACCGCGACCATAATCATGATCACCAGGGCGGCACCCCAAGCTCGCTGGTAGCTTGAGTCAAAACCTTGCGAAATGAAGTTGAAGATGTAGGTGGGCAAGGTCGCCATTGGGCCCTCGAAAATGTTTAAGTTCGTAGCTGAACCAGGGTTTGTGGTAAGTAGCAGTGGTGCAGTTTCGCCAAGGACACGGGCCAACCCGAGCAAAACCGCCGTCATAATGCCAGATCGAGCAGCAGGAAGAGTGACCTGCATAAATGCTCGCCAGGCAGGCGCACCCAAAGCCAAAGCACCATTTCTCAGCTCTACCGGAACAAGGCGAAGTGCCTCTTCGGTGACGCGCGCAACGGTTGGCAACATCAGCGGGATGAGGGCAACTGAGCCTGCCCATCCTGCGTATTGAGTAATTCCCGTCACAATCAGCATCGAATAAACAAACAACCCGGCAACCACAGATGGCAAACCTGACATCGCCTGAAGCAGCACGCGAACAGTCCCTCGGCCTTTGCCTCGAGTTTCGGTTAGGTAGACACCGGTTGCGATAGCCAGCGGAATTGTGATGATGGTGGTTACACCGACGATCAGAACCGTGCCCAGAATTGCGTGACCGACACCACCATATTCCAGGCTGGTGTTAGTAGCTATGTAGTTGTTGTTTTGATAGAAGAAGTGCGGGCTCAAAGCTTTTGAGCCGGCTTGAACCAACGACCAAATCACTGAAGTCAACAAAACCAAAACAATTGCCGAGAAGAAAATTGTCACGGTGTAAAGCAGAGCTGTGGAGATGCCTCGTCTGCCGAATGCCTGAACGCCCACCAAAATCGAAGCCAAAATCTGCAACGGAAGAAAAACCGGCCACAACACTGCCATAAAGTTGGCCCCGGTCGCTGCCAGCACCACCATCGAAATCACGGCTGGAACTACTCCAGCAAGCAGCATCAGAACTTTCGTCTTTGGAGAGATTTTCTTCCAGGGTTCTGCAGTCTTTGGACGCTCCAGAGGCGAAACATCAAATGTAGCCATTAGTTCTTCCTCCATGGCTGAGCTTTATTCACAATGTACGAAGCGACCGAACTGATGATCAGGGTGACAATAAAGAGCACCAAACCTGCAGCCATTAGGGCTGAAATTTCTTTGTCGCCAGCCTCGGAGAATTTGGCAAGGATCAAGGATGCAATAGCGCCACCTTCTGGTTCAAGTACTCGGAACCAGTTGAAGTCATCGAAAATTAGGTTTAGCACGAAGAAGATTGCAACTGTCTCTCCAAGTGCCCGACCCAGCCCAAGTAGCACGCCACCGACAATTCCACCCGACGCGGTCGGCAGAATTACCCGGCGAAATGCACTCTCTTTCGTTGCGCCCAGAGCCAGTGCACCCTTGATCAACTCAGGGTCTATTTGGCTAAAGATTTCTCTGGTGATCGAGGAAATAATCGGAACAATCATTACCGCAACCACAATTCCGGCGATGAACGGCGAGCGCAAGAAATTCGAGGCGTCATTGGCAAAAATCGGCAGAAAACCGAGACTCTGGTTTAGGAGAACTGCCCACTCTGCTGCGATTGGGCTGAGCACGAGTGCCCCCCAAACACCAATCACAACTGATGGTATGGCAGCGAGGAAGTCGATGAGAATTGTGGCAATTTTGGCGATGCGCTTTGGTGCCATGAACTCGATTAGATAAGCGATGGAAATTGCCATCGGCACAGCAAAAACAACGCCGATTGCCGCGATTAGTAGTGATCCATAAAGCATCGGACCGATTCTGGTCATTGGTGGGTCGAAAGAGGTATCCCATCCTGCACCCAAAATGAAAGTAAAAACATTTTCCGTTTCAAAAGTAGGCAGCGCACGAATCACCAAGAAAATGATGATGAGCGAAACGATCACGATTGATGAGTAACCCGCTGCGGTAGAAACTCCGAAGAAAATTTTGTCGGGAAGAGTGGTAGGTTTCACCACAAGTTTGCGCCGAGCTGGGATCGGACTATTATCTAGCTCACTCATAGCCAGAAGTCTCGCGAGGCTATGTGAAATCAGATTGTTCAATCGGTAAACGTCAGGTGAACAACATCAAGTCAAGCGCTCTGGCCACTCCAAATTTGCCACATTCTCACGAGCATTACTGCAACGGTTAGAGAACCCACGCCGAGCACCACGGTTGACCACCTAGTTCGATCTAGCAGGGCCCAAAAAGTTGCCCCAAATGGAACCATTAGCGCGACGATGAGATAGGCAAAAAACTCGACAGTGTCAGTTTTCGCCTGTGCCCCACCGACTACCACCACGATTGAAATTACCAATTGAACCAGCAGCGTCAAAAACACCACTGCACTCAGTGAAACAGTGAAGCCACTTGGTTGCCTTCGAAACAAACCCATCGCAACTGCAACCAAACCCGCCCCAACTGATGCGGCCACTGCCACCTGATAAAACCAATCAATCATTTTGATCCTCGGGAAAGACAACCACTGACTTTAGTTCTCTACCTTTTTTCTCAAGAATCGCCAACAGTTTCTGGCGCTCAGTGATTCCGGCGACTAGGTCTGGGCAATCACCTGGCGCCCCGATTCGTTTACCATGCAAGATGTCGCGCTGTTCTTCTGCGGCAAGGGTAACCGTAGGGAAAATTGCGGCTGCAGCCTCGGCTAGAGGAAGAATTTTCAGTGGCTCCGCAGAATCCAGGGTTTGAGCCGAATCAATCCGGTATTTACCAATTCTGGTTCGGCGAAGAGCAGTCAAGTGCGCACCCGACCCGAGTAGCTCGCCCAGGTCTCGCGCCAAAGCACGCACATAGGTGCCGGACGAACAATCGATCACAGCGTCAAAATCAATGAATTTATGACCCGCGTGCTCAACCAGGCGCGGCTCAGAAACGCGATCAAATCGGCTAATGATCACTTCTCGTGCTTTCAGCTCAACCTGTTCGCCAGCACGAACCATTGCATAGGCGCGTTTTCCATCGACTTTGATCGCTGAAACCGCCGACGGAACCTGTGCAATTTTGCCCCTCAGTTTGCTAATTTCTAGGTCTATTTGAGCTGCAGTAATTTGGGCGATTTTTTCTGGATTGGCGAAGTTTTCGAAATCAGATTCAGAGTCATCTGAAATCGTGCTTGCCCCCAGACGAATCGTGGTCTCGTAGGTCTTGTCAGCGCCGACTATGAAGGTTAGAAGTTTGGTGGCCTGGCCTATGCCCAACACCAACAAACCGGTGGCCAATGGATCTAGAGTTCCGGCATGACCAACTCGACGAGTGTTAGCTAACTTCCTAGTTCTGGCTACAGCGTCGTGAGATGTCCAGCCCCGTGGCTTATCAATCAGAACCAGGCCAGCCGACAATTAGTCTTCTTCTTCGATCTGTTTGGGTTCGCGATATGGGTTTTCTTCGCCGGCGTACTTTGCGTTTTCAGCTAATCGGTGCAGCTCTTCGTCGCGAGCTTTCGCTTCAGAGAGCAGTTCATTCAGATGCGATGCAACCTCAGGTACCTCATCTACCACGAATTCGATGGTTGGGGTGAGGCGAATCGATAGATTGTGGCCTACTTCGCGGCGGATCAACCCACGGTTCCGTTCGATGATTTCTGAAGATCTGGCTTTATCTTCAGCCGAACCATAAACCGTGTAGTAAATGGTCGCGTGCTGCAAGTCAGGCGTAACTTTCACATCAGTGATTGTCACAAAACCAAGGTCTGGATCTTTCACACTCTTTTCGAGAGCTTCTGCAACCAAAACTTTAATTCGTTCGGCTAACTTGCGAGCGCGCGCTGCATCTACCATCTTTTTAGTCTCCTAGGCGCGAGGCTTTTCGCGCATCTCGAAGGTGACAATAATGTCTTCGAGCTGCAGATCGTTGAACGAACCAAGCCCGATACCACACTCGAAATCAGTCTTGACTTCGTTAGCGTCATCTTTGAATCGCTTGAGGGAATCGATCTTTAGCTTGTCTGCAATCACGACACCGCCACGTAGTACTCGAGCGAGAGCGTTGCGCTTGATTGAGCCGCTGCGAACAATCGAACCTGCGATGGTGCCTGCCTTCGAAGACTTGAAGATCTCACGAACCTCGGCGGTACCGGTTTCAACTTCTTCATACTCAGGCTTGAGCATGCCCTTGAGCGCCGCTTCAATGTCGTCAAGCGCCTGGTAGATGACCGAGTAGTGGCGAATGTCGACACCCTCACGGTCAGCTCGTTCTTTGGCCTTGTTGTCAGGGCGAACGTTGAAGCCGATGATGATTGCGTTGTCGACGGTAGCCAAGTTGACGTCTGACTCGGTTATCGCACCCACACCGCGGTGAATGATGCGCAGCTGAACCGAGTCATCGACTTCGATCTTGAGTAGTGAGTCTTCAAGAGCTTCAACAGCACCAGATACGTCACCCTTGATGACCAGGTTAAGAGCCTCAACCTTGCCCTCTTCAAGAGCCTTAGTGAAGTCTTCGAGGCTGACGCGCTTGCGGGTTTTGGCCAGCAGTGCATTTCGATCGGCTGCCTCGCGCTTCTCAGCGATCTGGCGGGCTTGGCGTTCATCTTCAGTAACTACAAAGGTGTCACCGGCGCGTGGAACTGACTGCAGTCCGAGCACCTGAACCGGGCGGCTTGGACCGGCCGATTCGACGGCGTTACCGTTTTCATCGAACATTGCGCGCACACGACCGTGAGCAGCACCTGCAACGATTGAGTCTCCAACCTCAAGGGTTCCAGACTGAATCAAAACGGTGGCTACCGAACCACGACCCTTGTCAAGGTTGGCTTCAATGGCAACACCACGAGCATCCTTATTCGGGTTGGCACGCATGTCGAGAGCCGCATCAGCGGTCAGCAAGACAGCATCGAGTAGATCTTTGATTCCCTTGCCGGTTAGAGCCGATACGTCGACGAACATGACATCGCCACCGTACTCTTCGGCAACCAGGTTGAACTCAGTAAGCTGCTGACGAATCTTGGCAGGGTTAGCAGTTTCTTTATCGACCTTGTTAACCGCGACCACAATTGGCACTCCAGCTGACTGCGCGTGGTTTAGCGCCTCAATGGTCTGAGGCATTACTCCGTCGTCGGCAGCAACCACAAGGATTGCCAAGTCGGTGACCTGGGCACCACGGGCACGCATCGCGGTAAACGCCTCGTGACCAGGGGTGTCAATGAAGGTAATTGCGCGGTCAACACCCTCGTGCTCAACGTGTACCTGGTAGGCACCGATGTGCTGGGTAATTCCGCCGGCCTCGCCTGCAATAACATTCGAGTTTCGAATCGAGTCAAGCAGACGGGTCTTACCGTGGTCTACGTGACCCATCACGGTTACCACCGGTGGGCGGGCCTCAAGGTCTTCTTCACCGTCTTCGTAATCAACCGAAACATCAAGACCGAAACCTTCAAACAGTTCGCGTTCTTCGTCTTCCGGCGAAACGACCTCGACCTTGTAACCGAGCTCTTCGCCCAAAATCGCAAAGGTGTCTTCGTCGATTGACTGTGTAGCTGTAGCCATCTGCCCCAGGTGGAACAAGACTGTGATTAGCTGACCGGCATTTGCATCAATCTTGTCGGCAAAATCTTGAAGGCTGGCGCCACGACGCAGACGGATGACGGTGCTGCCATCGCCGCGTGGAACAACTGCACCACCAAGCGACGGAGCGTTGCTTCTCTGTTCAAACTCTTCGCGTTTTGCGCGCTTTGACTTACGTGCCTTTGACTGACCACGACCGCCGCCTTTACCGAAGGCGCCAGCGGTGCCACCGCCTGGACCACGACCGCGACCACCCGGGCCACCACCTGGACGAGGGGCCCCGAATGCTGGTGCTGCGCCGCCACCGACTGCTCCCCCGCCGAAACCTGGACGAGGGCCACCGAAACCTGGACGTGGACCACCGGCGCCACCTGGGCGTGGGGCTCCACCTGGACGCGGTGCACCCGCACCGGCTGGGCGTGGGCCACCTGCACCCGGGCGACCAGGTGCACCTGGGCGTGGGCCACCAGGGCGACCCATGCCCTGCGAAGGCGCAAATGGGTTATTACCCGGGCGTGAAACTGGACGAGGAATTCCCATACCCTGAGCGGCAGCAAACGGGTTGTTACCTGGGCGAGGAATTCCGGGAACCGCAGAAGGTGAAGGTGCCGGTGCAGTTGGAGTTGCCGCTGCGGGGGCTACTGGGGTCGGAGCTGACGCAGCTGGTGAAGTTGCTGCTTCTACCGGGGCAGCCGCTGGCTTAGGTGCGGCAGCTGGAGTTGGGGCCGCAGGAGCCGCAGGGTTTTCAGCAACGGTTTCAGCTTTGGTTGCTGGCTTTGGTGCTGCAGGTGCAGATGAAGCTTCAGCTGGTTTTGCATTCGGAAATGCGTCACGAAGCTTCTTGGCCACCGGAGGGGCAATGGTTGATGAACCGCTCTTTACGAACTCACCAAGTTCTGCGAGTTTTGCTAAAGCTACTTTTGAATCAATGCCTAGTTCTTTGGCAATGTCATAAACGCGTGGTAGCGCCAATTTGTTTCTCCTGTCTGGGGGCCAAACCCCAAACAGGGCAGGCCGTTAAAGCTGGTAAGCACTCATTTCGAGCTACTCATTTGTTGCCAACATCGTTTCTGCCTGTTCTTTTGAGATTACTGCGTTACTGATTCGCAGTGCTCTGCCAAAACCGTTTCGGGTATTTGCCAGTTCAATGCAGTCAGCCTCGGGATGCAGCCACGCGCCTCTGCCGGGAAGTGATTTTGAAGGATCGAAAACCAGCTGATTTTCTGAGACAACAACACGAATCAAATTTGACCGCAGATTGCGCTGGCGACAGCCAACACAGGTTCTAACTTGAATCATTCTAACCCCCGCAGTGGCGCGAGCACTACTAGCTTTCGAGAATACTGTCGGGCTGAATGTCGATTTTGGCGCCGGTTAGCTTGGCCGCTAGTCGAGCATTTTGCCCTTCTTTGCCGATTGCCAGTGAGAGTTGGAAGTCTGGCACCAGAACGCGCACTGATTTATTAGCTGCGTCTAGGGTGAAAGCACTCGATACTTTTGCAGGTGAAAGCGCCTGAGCAACAAACTTCGGTAGGTCTTCATCGAAGTCGACAATGTCGATTTTTTCTTCGTTCAATTCAGCTTGAACCGCGCGAACACGCTGCCCGAGCTCTCCGATGCATGAGCCTTTGGCATTGACTCCGGGAGCAGTTGCCTTGACCGCAATTTTGGTGCGGTGGCCTGCTTCACGGGCCAGTGACACAATCTCAACAACTCCGCTGGCGATTTCTGGAACCTCAAGGGCGAACAGCTTGCGTACCAAGCTCGGGTGGGTGCGCGAAACAGTAACCTGCGGGCCGCGAGGGCCTCGATTCACTGCGGTTACATACACACGGATGCGTTTTCCGTGTGAGTAGTCTTCGCCAGGAACCTGTTCCTCCGGGGGCATGATTGCCTCGATGGTGCCGAGGTCAACGTAAACCATGTAAGGCTTTTGACCCTGCTGAATTACACCGGCAACAATGTCGCCCTCTTTGCCTTTAAATTCACCTAGCAAAGTGTCGTCGCTGATTTCGCGCAATCGCTGCGCAATAACCTGCTTTGCGGCGTAGGCGGCAATACGTCCGAAGTTTTCAGGAGTGACTTCACGCTCTCCAACCGGTTCTTCGTTTTCGTCATAGATGGGCTCGTGAATAGTCACGTGCCCTGTGGTGCGATTTAGCTCGGCACGAGCTTTGTCGTGGTTGCCAACATGCTTGTGATAGGCCGCCAAAATAGCTGCTTCGATGATGACGACCAATTCGTTGAAGGGAATTTCCTTCTCACGTTCCAGGACTTTGAGAACACTCAAGTCGATGTCCATGTTCGCCTCCGCAGCCAATAGTTAGTTGTAAGTCGGTTATACCAGTTCGGCAACCGCGCTGTCTAACCTAACAGCGCGACGCTCCCCTGTGCGACGGTTCCACAAATCGACCTCGCCATTTTCGAGACCTTTACCAACGATCACGATGGTTGGAACTCCGATTAGCTCTGCATCGCCAAATTTCACACCGGGGCTGACCTTTACACGGTCGTCAAAAATAACGCTCTTGCCCATGGCTTCCAGGTCAGCAACAAGTTTTTCGGCGGTCTGATAAACCACGTCGTCTTTGCCAGCGGCCACAACATAGATGTCCGCAGGTGAAACCGACTCGGGCCAGATCAGGCCCTTCTCGTCATTATTGGCCTCGGCTAGCACGGCCATGAGTCGGGTAACTCCAATTCCGTAGGAACCCATAGTTACAGTCACCAGTTTGCCGTTCTCATCGAGCACCTGTAGACCGAGCGCCTCGGCATACTTGCGACCCAACTGGAAAACGTGACCGATTTCAATACCTCTGGCCAGCTCTAATGGCCCTGATCCATCAGGTGCTGGGTCACCGGCACGCACTTCAGCAATGTCGATCACGCCATCCGCATCAAAATCGCGTCCTTTTACCAGGTCAAAGACGTGTTGCTCAGGAAGATTGGCGCCGGTAATCCAGGCGCTTCCGTTTACAACACGTGGGTCGAGTAGGTAACGCAGTTTGGAAGTTCCATCGAGACCCAGAACCTTGGTGGCACCCTTGACCGGGCCAATGTAACCCTTGACCAATTCGGGATTGGCCGCAAAATCGGCCTCGGTGGCCGGCTCAACTTCGTTTGGAGAAAAGGCAGCCTCAGCACGCTTGGCATCGACCTCGCGATCACCGGGAAGGCCTACAACTACAATTTCACGCTTACCTTCGGGGCTGGTCAGAGCCAACACAACGTTTTTCAGCGTGTCTGATGCGGCCCATTCGCGACCGTCTACCCTCGGTACATCTCGGTTTGCTAGCGCTACCAGAGTTTCAATTGTCGGAGTGTTAGGTGAAGGATGAACAACCGCTGGCGGTTGCGAGTTGGGGTCTTGCTCAGCTGGAGCAACCGTAACTACGGCCTCAACATTTGCTGCGTAGCCACCCGGTGAACGAACAAAAGTGTCTTCACCGATTGGGCTTGGTGACAAAAATTCTTCTGAAGCAGAACCACCCATGGCTCCTGCATCAGCCTTCACGATCACGTAGTCAACGGATAGGCGTTTGAATATACGCTCATAGGCATCACGCTGGGCCTGATAGGAGGCCTGCAGGCCCTCATCGGTGACATCGAAGCTGTAGGCGTCTTTCATCACAAACTCACGACCGCGCAATAGCCCAGCCCTTGGTCGAGCCTCGTCGCGGTACTTGTTCTGAATTTGGTAAAGGCAAACCGGAAGATCTTTGTAGCTCGAATAGAGGTCTTTCACCAGCAGGGTGAACATTTCTTCGTGGGTAGGGGCCAAAAGGTAATCGGCCTTTTTACGATCTTGCAACCTAAACAGGTTGTCTCCGTACTCGGTCCAGCGGCCTGTTGCCTCGTAAGGTTCGCGTGGCAATAGGGCCGGGAAGAAAACCTCTTGTGCACCTGCGGCAGCCATTTCTTCACGAACTACCTGCTCGATTTTTGCTTTTACAGCGAGCCCCAAGGGCAACCAGGTGTAAATGCCTGGCGCAGCTCGACGAATATAGCCCGCCCTGACTAATAGGCGGTGGCTGTTGACTTCAGCGTCGGCTGGGTCTTCTCGGAGCGTGCGCAGAAAAAGTTGTGAGAGGCGGATTGGCATGAGCACAATGCTACCCGAGCGGTGAAATGGCCGCTTTGGTTTCAACTAGTTTTTCTCGGCCACCAAGACCTGTGGAGAACCGATCAGAGCGGGATCCATGTCGGCTGCCAATCGGTTTGCCTCTTCAATCAAAGTTGCAACAATCTCGCTTTCGGGAACGGTCTTGATAACTTCTCCCTTGACAAAAATCTGACCTTTACCGTTGCCCGATGCAACTCCGAGGTCTGCTTCGCGTGCCTCACCTGGGCCGTTTACTACACAGCCCATCACGGCGACTCTAAGTGGAACAGTCATTTTTTCGAGACCAGCGGTTACTTGGTTAGCCAAGGTGTAGACGTCTACTTGAGCTCGTCCGCAAGATGGGCACGAAACAATTTCAAGTTTTCTTGGTCGAAGGTTGAGCGACTCAAGAATTTGTGAACCGACTTTGATTTCTTCGACGGGTGGGGCTGAGAGTGATACTCGAATTGTGTCGCCAATACCTTGGGCCAACAGTGCGCCAAATGCAACCGAAGATTTGATCGTTCCCTGAAATGCCGGCCCAGCCTCGGTTACCCCTAGGTGCAGTGGCCAGTCACCGCGTTCAGCCAAAAGCTGGTAGGCCTTGACCATAACCACCGGGTCGTTGTGCTTCACCGAAATTTTGAAGTCGTGGAAATCGTGCTCTTCAAAAAGGCTGGCTTCCCAAACTGCAGATTCGACCAGGGCCTCGGGGGTTGCCTTTCCATATTTCTGCAAAAGACGAGGGTCAAGCGAACCTGCGTTTACACCAATACGGATAGAAACCCCAGCCGCTTTGGCAGCCTTGGCAATTTCGCCAACTTTGTCATCAAACTGTCTGATGTTGCCAGGGTTTACTCGAACCGCACCGCAACCCGCATCGATGGCTTGGAAAACATACTTAGGCTGAAAATGGATGTCGGCAATCACGGGAATTTGAGATTTTTTTGCAATCAGGTGTAGGCGATCGGCGTCGTCTTGGCTAGGCACAGCGACTCGAACTATGTCGCATCCGGAAGCGGTTAGCTCGGCGATTTGCTGAAGAGTCGCGTTTACGTCGGTGGTTGGAGTCGTGCACATTGACTGAACTGAAATTGGCGCATCTCCGCCAACAGCAACTTTGCCCACCATGATCTGACGGGTCTTGCGACGCGGTACGAGGGTTGGCGGTGGGGTTTTAGGAAGACCTAGATTTAGAGCCGGCACGATTCTCTCGCTTTCTTGACGCTTTAATCTAACAAGCATTCACCCGTTATTTATGCCTTGAGTCAGGCTAGAAACAAAACCTAGGCAATTATCGGATTCACTATGTCTGCGACGATGAGAACAACACTCATGAAAATTAGACCGAGGAAAACCAAATAGGTGAGTGGCATTAACAAGGCTGTGTCTGCCGGCCCTGGGTCTGGCTGTTTGGCAAACCTGTAGGCAACTCGTTTCAGGGCCTCGTAAATTCCGCCGGCAATGTGGCCGCCATCTAGAGGCAGCAGTGGAATCATGTTGAAAGCGAACAAGGCCATGTTTAGCGACCCAAGAATTAGCAGCCCGACCGAAAGTTTTTGCAGTAGATCAAACCCAGGGTTTACCCCAACCTCAACGGCAATCTGACCCACACCGACAATCGAAACTAGACCGTTCGTGTTTCGTTCAGTGCCCGAAACGGTGCTGATGACAACCTCAGCAACCTGCTGAGGAAGGCTAAGAAGCATGGTTACCGTTTGCCCGAGAGCATCGTTGGCGCGAGCAAACGCCTGGGCCGGAGCTAACGGCTGCATCACCTCTTTGAGCACAATGCCGATTACGGGAGCTGGGGCCAGAACCGGCTGCCCATTTGCGTCAAGAAGGTAGCTGCCATCGGGCAACTGCTGCGGCCGGCTTGCTGCAACGGGAGTGACCGGCACCTCAAGCTCTTGCTGAGAACGGATCACATTTAGAACAGAGACCTGGTCGATTTTGAGTGCGGAAGAAACCTGATCAAATTTCTCGACGCTGATGCCGTTTACCGCAACAATTTCATCGCCAGGCCGCAGCCCTGCTGACGCAGCGGGAGATGGGCCATCGGTTTCCGGATTGCAATCGCTGGCCACAACCGGCACGCAAGCTGCAACCTCAGAAATTGTGGTTGATCGAGTTGGTTCGCCAATTGTGCCTAGGGCACCAAAAATAAGCGCGAAACCTAAAATCAAATTCATCAGTGGGCCACCGAACATGATGATGACCCGCTTGTAAACCGGCAGTTGGTAGAACTGTCGGTTGGCGTCGTTTGGGCCAATGTGCTCGGAGTGAGCAGACCTTGCGGTAGCGATCATGTTGGCAAATCGGCGACGCTTGGTTGGTTTTCGATCTGGTGGGTACATTCCGATCATGGTTATGAAACCACCCAGTGGAATCAGTTTGATGGCGTACTCAGTTTCACCGAGTTGACGTCGAAGCAAAGTGGGCCCAAAACCGATGGCATATTTTGGCACCTTCACGCCAAATAACTTGGCCGGTATTAGGTGCCCCAACTCGTGTAGACCGATGGCAAAACCGATTCCGAGCCCTAGAAATATCAGGCTCACAATGCTCATCAGTGTTGAATCCATGGCTCGAGATTAGTCGGTGGGTCTGACAATTTTCTGAGTTAGCAGGCTCGAGCCATAATTCCGTCAGCGCGATTGCGTGCCCATCGCTCCGCTGCCAGCACCGATTCGAGGGTCAAGTCTGGCTCAGGTTCATGTGCGTCAACCACACGTTCGATAATCTCAGCGATTTGATCGAATCTAATGTGGCCATCGTGGAATGCATCAACGGCCTGCTCATTGGCAGCGTTGTAGACCGCCGGATAGGTTTTGCCGGCGGACCCTACTCGTCGAGCCAAGGCCACCGATTTGAAGACATTTTCATCCAGTGGTTCAAATGTCCAGGTTGCGGCTTTTGACCAGTCGCAGGCTGGGGCAACATTTGGTAGCCGTTCAGGCCAGGTCATGCCCAATGCAATCGGCAATTTCATGTTTGGTGGCGAGCACTGAGCAATTACCGATCCATCTACAAACTCGACCATTGAATGCACGACCGATTGAGGGTGAACTGTAACTTCAATGCGTTCGAACGGGATGTCAAACAGCAGGTGGGCCTCAATCAACTCAAGGCCTTTATTCACCAACGAAGCTGAATTAGTGGTCACGACTCGACCCATCACCCAGGTTGGATGCGCTAGAGCCTGCTGCGGAGTGACTTCACGCAATTGCTTTTGACTAAAACCTCTGAATGGACCACCCGAAGCGGTCAAAATGAGTTTCTTGACTTCTGCAGCTGCACCTGAAAGCAGGCACTGTGCCAGAGCAGAGTGTTCACTATCTACCGGGATGATTTGCCCTGGGGTGGCCAGTTGGGTGACCAGGCGACCACCAACGATAAGGGATTCTTTGTTGGCCAAAGCCAACTTTTTTCCAGACTTAAGAGTCGCCAGAGTTGGTGCTAGACCGATTGATCCGGTGATGCCATTGACGACTATGTCAGCGTCAGTGTTTTCGACCAATTTCGTGGCCTCTTCAGAGCCTAGGGCAGTGTTTGGGACCGCGAATTCGCTGGCCTGAGCGGCAAGTAGCTCACTGTTCGAGCCAGCGGCGAGGCCAACCACCTCGAACCGGTTGGGGTTTTCCCTGATTACCTCGAGGGCTTGGGTTCCAATCGAACCAGTCGAACCCAAAATAATTACGCGACGCACCAGACCATCATGCCACGCAAGCTGAGTCGGAGAACAAGCGCGACCCAAGAACTGCTGGGTCAAAAAAGTTTTGGGAGTTTTTCTGTCGCCTTAGCCCAGATGTTTTTGCGGGCTTAGACTTGTGGCTATGAGCGAGAACCTAATCGCGCAAGAGCGCAAAATCGTAACTGCAATTCCGGGCCCTAAGTCTCAAGAACTTCACCAACGTCGCCTGAAGGCTGTATCTCACGGTGCAGGTGCAGCGCTGCCGGTCTACATTGAGAGAGCTCACGGAGCAATCATCGTTGACGCCGATGGAAACCAACTAATTGACCTCGGTTCGGGAATTGGCGTAACCACCATTGGACACACCAACCAAGGTGTTGTTGAAGCGGTTAGCGAGCAGGTTCAAAAACTAACTCACACCCTATTTACTCTGACCCCATACGAAAACTACGTTGAGGTCTGCGAGCTGCTGAACAAGCACACTCCTGGAGATTTCGAGAAGAAGTCGGTGCTATTCAATTCAGGCGCAGAAGCCGTTGAGAACGCTGTGAAAATTGCTCGCAAGTTCACCCGTAAAAATGGAATCGTGGTTTTCGACCACGCATACCACGGCCGCACTAACTTGACCTACACCATGAACTTCAAGGCAGCCCCCTACGGAAATGGTTTTGGTCCACAGGCTGGCAGCATTCACCATGTTCCGATGTCTTACCCGTATCGCGATCCACAGGGCCTAACCGGCTCCGAAGCTGCAAAACGCGCAATCACCTACATTGAAAAACGGGTCGGTGTTGAAGACCTTGCAGCGATCGTCATCGAGCCCATTCAGGGTGAGGGTGGATTTATTGTTCCAGCGCCAGGTTTCCTCAAAACCTTGAGCGAATGGGCCAAGGCAAACTCAGTGGTAATGGTTGCCGATGAGGTTCAGGCTGGTGTTGCTCGAACTGGAAAATGGTTTGCCAGCAACTGGGAAGACGGCTTTGAGCCAGATCTCTTCACAATCGCCAAGGGTATTGCTGGAGGCATGCCGATTTCTGCAGTTACTGGACGCGCAGAAATCATGGATGCCTCACACCCGGGCGGCCTTGGCGGAACATTTGGTGGAAACCCAGTGTCAGCTGCCGCTGCACTTTCGGTGCTTAGGCAAATTGAAAACGGAAACGCGCTAGAACGTGCACAACAAATTGGCGTGCTGCTAGAGACTCGCCTCCGTGCGCTGCAAGAGAAGTACCCGGTGATCGGTGACGTTCGTGGTCGTGGGGCAATGATCGCCATCGAGTTGGTCGAACCAGGCACGCTGAACCCGAACGCACCTGCCGTAGACAAACTGGTAAAGCACTGCCACAGCAATGCGGTCCTGGTTCTGAATGCTGGAACGTACGGTAACGTAATCCGCTTCTTGCCGTCGCTGGCAATCAGCGACGATTTGCTAAACGATGCACTCGATGTAATCGAGGCTGGTCTAGCGACTATCTAAGCCGAAAGTAAAAGGTGGGCCCTAATGCGGCCCACCTTTTGCTTTAGCGTGTAACGCAGCTACTTGACGGCAGCCAAACGCTTTTGTTTTCTCGCCGCTCTGATTTGCACCACAAAGACAATCGCAATTGCGGCTATAAAAACCGCTGAACCAATCACGTTTGCCTCGGCAGGAATTCCGCGAGAGGCTGCGGTGTAAACGAACTTTGGAAATGTTGTCTCTGGACCCGCGTTGAAGTTGGTGATGATGAAATCATCGAAACTTAGAGCAAAAGATAGCAGCGCAGCTGCGGTGATTCCGGGTAGTAGCAGCGGGAAGGTGATCTTCCAGAAGACCTGTGCGGGTGAAGCGTATAGGTCACGACCCGCCTCTTCCAGCGAGGGGTCGAGACTAGCGACACGGGCCTTTACGGTTACCACTACGAAGCTGAGGCAGAACATAATGTGGGCGATCACGATGGTTACGAAACCCTTTTGCGTACCGAGGCTCAAGAACTGGGCAGCCAGACCAGCACCGAGCACGATTTCAGGGGTTGCCATTGGTAAAAAGATGAGCAGCGATACCCAAGAGCGAAACTTAAAGCGGTACCGCACTAAAGCAATTGCAATCATGGTGCCAAGTGCCGTGGCGAAAAAAGTTGAAATGACGCCGATAGACACTGAGTTCGCGAACGCCTCACAAACACCCTGCTGGTCACAAACGTTCAGCCAGTTGTCGAGGGTAAATCCTCGCCAGGCAATGTTCGATTTGAAGGTGTCATTGAACGAGAAAACAAAGGTGTACCCGATTGGAATTAGAAGGTAAACCAGTGCCAATAAAGCATAGACCGGAAGCAGATATTTGCCCAGTGAAAATTTCACAGTAGGTCCTCCGTTCCTGAACGCTTGACGTAGAAAAACACCAGAGCCAGGATGGCGCCCATCAGCAGCACCGAAAGGGCTGATGCCGACGGGTAGTCGTTGATCCTGAGGAAGTTCGCCTCAACAACGTTTCCAATCATCGCAGTCTCGGAAGAGCCTAGGAAGTCGCGGCTGGCGTTGACATAATCGCCGGCAATCGGGATGAAGGTCAAGAGTGTCCCAGAAATTACACCCGGCATCGACAGCGGCAGTGTGATTTTGCGGAACGTGGTGGCCGGACCCGCGTAAAGGTCAGCTCCTGCCTCAAGATAGCGGATGTCGAGGCGCTCGAGCGTGGTGAATAGCGGCAGAGTCATGAATGGAATGAAGTTATAGGTCAAACCCCAAATCACCATAAATGGCGTACCCACCAGGTACTGGTCACTGCCAAGCAGCCCAATCGACTGCAGTGAAGTTACTATCCATGACTCATTTGAAAACAGCTGCTTCCAGGCAAATGTGCGAAGTAAGAAGCTGATGAAAAATGGTGCAATCACCAAGGTAAGCATTAAGCCTTGAATCAGTGGCCAACGTCGCGCCTTGACCCCGATGAAATAGGCCAATGGGTAGCTGATAACCAGGGCGAGTACGGTTGCTGCTAGGGCATATCCAAACGATCTGATGATCTGTGGAAAGTAACTTTCAATTACGTACCAGTAATTTTCAACAGCAAAACCATACTGGTAGCGCCCGATTTCCCCCGATGCATCAGGTACTTGCAGCGAGGTGATGATGAGTGAAATCAGCGGAGTGATAAAGAAAGCTGCAAGATAGGCCAAACCTGGCAACAGCAAGATGAGAGCAACCCGTGAGGATTTCGTCGGAGCACCGGCCTTTGCAGCCGGACCTCCCTGACCAAATGCAGCGAATGCCATCTAGCCCTCCGCTGAAACGCCGTCGGGCAGATCGACCAAACCGAAGCTGTGTTCTACCTTCCAGCTAACCCAAACTTTGGCACCAAGCTCAATAACCGGGCTCTTACCGATGTTTTGGGCAAATACGGTGACGTTACCCAACTCAGGAATTTCAATCAGGTACTGGTTTGAAACTCCGGTGAATCGAATGTCAATAATTTCACCCGGGCCAATGAGGTTCAGGTCGGCTGACTCACTTGGTTTTTCCTCGTGGAACATGGCCTTCTCAGGGCGGAAACCAATCGCAATTTGACCAGATTGCTTCTCGGCCCGATCTTTGGCAACCGAGATTTTGTACCCGGCAACGTTGATACTGACTGAGTTTGCGCTCTGTTCAACTACATTTCCGACAAACAGGTTTGACTGCCCCAAGAACTTGGAAACGAAAACGGTTTTTGGTCGGTCGTAGAGCTTTTCGGGAGCACCCATTTGCTCAATGCGCCCCTTATTCATCACCGCGACCGTGTCAGCCATATCCATGGCTTCTTCTTGGTCGTGAGTGACATGCAGGAAGGTCAGCCCCACTTCCATCTGAATAGCTTTCAGCTCAATCTGCATTTGGCGGCGAAGCTTGAGATCTAGTGCGCCGAGCGGCTCATCAAGCAGCAGAAGCGATGGGCGGTTTACCAACCCGCGGGCCAGTGCAACGCGCTGCTGCTGACCACCGGAGAGCTGCTGTGGGCGTCGCGCGCTGAGGTGCCCGAGCTCTACCATGTCGAGAGCCGCCTTAGCTTTTGTCATTGGGTCTTCGATTTTTCGCTGCTTTAGACCGAAGGCCACATTTTCAAGTACCGACATGTGCGGGAACAGCGCATAGCTCTGAAAAACTGTGTTCACTGGGCGCTCGTGAGCCTTGGTGTGAGTGACGTCTTTTCCACCGATGAGAATTTGCCCAGCGGTTGGCTCTTCGAGCCCGGCCACCAGCCGAAGGGTTGTGGTCTTACCACAACCGGATGGGCCGAGCAGCGCAAAAAACTCTCCCGCAGGAATGTGCAAATCGAGGTTTTCGATTGCCACAAACCCAGGAAATTCTTTGCGAATACCTTTTAGTTCTAGATCAGCGCCGCGGGCAACAAATTCTGTTGCCACTTATGCACCCAGCAATACTTCTTGGAATGCCTTGGCAAACTTCTGCTCTTCTGCACCACTTAGCGAGCGGAAAGCGTGAGTGTTCTTTAGGAATTCTTCAGAAGGGAAAATCAACTGGTTTTCAGCCAGAGCTGGATCAATCTTCATGGCTTCTTCTTTGGCTCCAACCACCGGGGTCACGTAGTTCACCCAGGCAGCCAACATGGCAGCATTGGCTGGGTCGTAGTAGAAGTTCATCAGGGTCTCAGCGTTTTTCTTGTGGGTAGCACCCATCGGAACTGTGAATAGGTCAGCTGAGATGGTGGCGCCTGATTCTGGGATGAAGAAGCCGAATTTCTCAGATTCTGCAGTGAAGTTGAGCTGAACGGTGTCGCCAGACCAAGCAATAGCGGCGATGGTGTCGCCATTGGTCAGGTCTTCGGAGTAGCTGTTGCCCTTAATGCGAGCAATCTGACCGTCTGAAACCTTTGCGGCAAAGAAGTCGATTGCATTCATGTAAGCATCTTCGGTGAGACTTGACTCACTGGTGATGTCGATACCCTGAGCCAACAAAATCATGCCGATGGTGTCGCGCATCTCTGAGAGCACGCCAACTCTCCCCTTTAGAGCAGGGTTCCATAGGTCTTCGAGGCTGGTTGGAGCATCTTTTCCGGTGGCCTTCTTGAATTCTTCTTTGTTGTAGGTGATTCCACCAAGAATGCCTTGATAAGGGAGTGTGTAGTCACGATTTGGGTCAAACGCAGCACCTAGGTAAGCAGGCGCAAGGTTTGCTCTATTTGGGATGTTGGCAGCGTCGAGTTTCTGCACGTAGCCGTTGTTTACCCAACGACCCGCCATCCATTCGGTTGGGCAGGCAACGTCTGCACCAATGTCTTGGCCAAGCGCCAGCTGGTCTTTTACCTTGCCGTAGTAGCTGTCGTTGTCTTCAATTTCAATCTTGTATTCAACCTGGATACCGGTTTCAGCGGTGAATTTCTGGAGGCTCGGGTAGTTGCCGTTGTCGTCTTCATCCATATAGAGAGACCAGTTGTGCCAGATCAGGGTCTTTTCAGAATCTGAAACATCTGTGGCGGGAGTCAGTTCGGTACTCTGAGAACCAGCAGGTGCACATGCGCTCAGGGCAAGCGCTGTTGCCGTTGCCGATGCACCGGCAAGGGCCGCGCGGCGGGTCATCTGGTGACGACGTGCCTGCTGAATTAGCTGGCGCATCATTGGGTCTTCTGGAAGTGGCTTATTCATGGCCCTGACTCCTTTAATTGCTGGGGCTTAGCGCCCGACAAAACACAACCAAACACGCACCAATGCGCATCCAGTGAAAATAATGCCACAGATTTTCACCCCACTTGGCCCTTTTTTGGCTCAGCAACCCACAAATTCTCAGGTGGACAAAATTGGTAGCGGAAACTCGAAGAATTCCGTTGCTTCCCCAACCGATATCAAGGCCGCTCTCCTCCAGCCATCTGCAGAGTGACCGGGCAGTTTTTGAATCGATTGGCGATCTGCGCCAAGGCTGATCCAGTCGATGGTTTCGAACTGCCCAACCGCAAGTCGCCTGCGTAATTGTCCGAGTAGTGAGCGCGGAATTGCGGCGGTCGACTGCGTCGAAAGGATGATGCGAAAACCGAGTGAACGACCTCTGGCCACAATGTTTTCGATCACGGGCAACGCTTTTGGCAGCCGATTCATGAAATGCGGAAATTCGTCAATTACTACGTAACAGGGGGTGTGGCGAAAATTCACCTCAGCCTCTCGGTATGCCAACAGTGCCTCTAACGAATTGACGAGCTCGGCCGTTTCATCAATGTTTTGATCGGTTACCACCGCTCTCACCCGGTTTCGTGATTCGAATTTTGCAAAAGTTTCGCCAGCTTTGAAATCGATCAGGAAAAAAGTGGAATCGGTATTTTGAGCAAGCCAAGAATTAATCAGCTGAGCCAGCAGCACACTTTTACCCGCTCCCGTTGCACCGCAAACCAGTAGGTGCGGAAAACCCGCGATCAGACTTATACCAACTGGGTTCTCTCGTTGATAGCCAAGAAAAGCGAGATTAGGTTCGGGTAGTTCGAAATTTCTTGCTCGCAGCTGTTCCAACTCGGCCTGTCGCTCGGGCTCCGCCGCGCGCTCGCGCAAAAACTCTGTAATTTTGTGACGAACAGTAGTTGGCCAGATCAGGGCTAGCCGAGTCAGTTTGCGATTTGCCAACCAAAAGTTTTTTCCGTCAAAGCTGACACCACCGACCAACCCAAAAAAGCTCTTTCGCCAGAGGGCGACCAGCAAAAACAAAACCGCGCTCGTGGCAGAAGTCAGCACTAGCCACCAGTGGCCGGTTTGGCTGGCAAAAAATGCCGAACCGATCAGGGTTGGCAGCATCCATATAAATTGCACCTGGCAAGTTTGCCCACCCGATCAACCAAGTTTTGGGACCGGATAAAAATCTGTGGAAAACTGCTAGTCGCCGATGTAGCTCATTACGTGTTTGATGCGCGTGTAGTCTTCAAAACCATACTGCGACAGGTCTTTGCCGTAGCCGCTGTGCCGGAAACCACCATGTGGCATCTCGGCGGTCAGCGGAATGTGCGTATTGATCCAGACGCAACCAAAGTTGAGCCCCTTCGAGAACCTCATCGCGCGAGTGTGATTTTGAGTCCAGACCGACGAGGCCAGACCGTATTTCACGTCATTTGCATTGCGCATTGCTTCAGCATCATCTTTGAAGGTCTGAACGGTCACCACAGGACCAAAAATCTCACTTTGAATGTGCTCATCATTTTGGCGCAAACCATCTAGCACGGTTGCCTCGAGGAAATAACCCTCGTTACCGATTCGGTTGCCTCCCGCCACCACCTGCGCGTGTGCGGGTAGTCGCTCGATGAAGCCCTGAACTCTCTCCAACTGGTTGACGTTGTTTACCGGACCGAACAAAATGTCGTCTCTAGATGGGTCTCCGGTGAGTGCGTTTGCTTTTACCTCAGCCACGAGCAGAGCTAAAAATTCTTGATGAACCGATTCGTGAACCAGAATTCGAGTTGCCGCTGTGCAGTCTTGGCCGGCGTTGAAGTAGCCTGCGATGGCTATTTGGGCTGCTGCTTTTTGCAAGTCGGCATCTTCAAAGACAATGACCGGGGCCTTGCCGCCGAGCTCTAGGTGAACTCTCTTGAGGTCGCTGGCTGCGCTCTTGGCCACCTCCATACCGGCTCGCACCGATCCGGTAATTGAAACCATTTGCGGAATTTCGTTTTCAATCATGGCGCGCCCGGTATCGCGGGTTCCGGTGACCACATTGAAAACCCCCTTTGGTAAGAATTCGGATGCGATCTCGGCCAGCAGCAGGGTCGAAGCCGGAGTGGTGTCAGAGGGTTTGAGCACCACGGTGTTTCCAGCGGCGAGCGCTGGGGCAAATTTCCAGACGGCCATATTCAACGGATAATTCCAAGGGGTGACCTGCCCGATTACGCCGATTGGCTCTCGACGAATCGAAGAGGTGTGATCGCGAAGGTACTCAGCTGTAGCCCGGCCCTCCAGGTTTCTGGCGGCACCGGCGAAGAATCTGATCTGGTCTACAGATGGTGCCATTTCATACTCGACCAAGGTGCTTCTTGGTTTGCCGGTGTTCTCAGACTCGACATCGGCTGCTTCTTCAGCCCTGGCCTCGAGAGCATCTGCGATTCTAAATAGAGCCAACTGGCGCTCCGCCGGGGTGTAGTTGCTCCAAACTTCGAACGCCTGCTCTGCAGCCTGGTATGCGGCAGCCACATCGGCATCGTTAGAGATAGGAGCCTTGGCATAGGTTTTGCCGTTGGCCGGGTTTACCACGTCACTGTATTCAGCTGACTTAGGCGCTACGTATTCTCCGTTGACAAAGTTTTTTAGCTCGCGAACCGACATTTCTTACTCTTCCTTGAGAAAATTTGCGTTTGGCACGATTCTAATCACGATTTCGTTACTCGAAAAACCAATATTTCAATAAATTCGCAGGAAAAAAGGTCAAAACGCTGCGGATTCATTTGCCATTTGGCATTTTAACTGTAAAAATCGAAGCATGTCCCGCGTAGCACGTACCAAATCGAGTCAATTAGATGAGATTTCCAAAGCCATCATCGAACAGTTGCAACTCGATGGTCGAAAAAGTTACGCCGAAATCGGCAAGGTGGTTGGGCTCAGCGAAGCTGCAATTCGACAACGGGTGCAAAAACTAACCGAGTCTGGGGTAATGCAGGTCGTTGCCGTCACCGACCCAATGCAACTCGGTTTTTACCGTCAGGCCATGATCGGCATCAGATGTGGCGGAGATACCCGTGAGCTCGCCGAAAAATTGGCCGCCATGCAAGAGGTCGACTATGTGGTGTTGACCGCAGGAAGTTTTGACATTTTGGTTGAGGTGGTGTGTGAGAACGATGACGATCTCATTGCGCTGCTCAATTCAAAAATCCGGATGCTGCCCGGAGTTGCTTCAACCGAAACCTTCGTGTACCTGAAGCTACACAAGCAGTTCTACAACTGGGGAACCAGATAGGTTTCCCGAAACTATGTAAAGAGTGATATCAAATGGCTATCTGGAATCGAAAGAACGCAGAGAGCAAAACCCCGCTACTTGACGCACGCAGAAGTGGTCAAGAAGCATCCAACAAAATGCTGCAGGAATCGGCGCGCGAGCACCTATTCATGCACTTCACCCGCCACAGCCAGTTTGACCGTGGCGAAATTCCAATGATTACCCGAGCCGAGGGTCACCACTTCTGGGACCAGAATGGCAAAAAGTACTTCGACGGCATCTCATCCTTATTTTCGGTAAATGCTGGTCACGGACGCGCGCGACTTGCTGAGGCTGCCGCTAAGCAGATGAAGCAGCTCGACTATTTCCCACTTTGGTCAAACACTCACGCACCCGGTATTGAACTAGCCGAGCGCCTCATTTCGTACGCGCCAAAGTCACTTAATCGCGTTTTCTTTACCACCGGAGGCGGTGAAGCCAACGAAACCGCCTGGAAACTGGCCAAGCAATACTTCAAGATGATGGGCAAGCCAACCAAGCACAAGGTGCTAACTCGCGCAGTGGCCTACCACGGCACCTCGCACGGTGCGCTGTCGCTTACCGGAATTCCGGCGATGAAGAAGGCCTATGAACCACTGGTACCGAGCACTTTCAGAGTGCCGAATACCAACTGGTATCGAGCACAAGACCAGTTTGCTACCGAGGAAGAGTTCGCCATTTGGGCAGCAAACCGGGTCGAAGAGATGATCCTGTTTGAAGACCCCGACACAGTTGCAGCTTTCTTCCTGGAGCCGGTTCAAAATTCAGGCGGATGCTTTACCGCTCCGAAGATTTACTTCGACATGGTTCGTGAGATTTGCAACCGCTATGACGTGCTGTTGGTCGCTGATGAGACCATCGACGGTTTCGGTCGAGTAGGCAGCATGTTTGCTTCAGGGCTTTACGATTTCGAACCAGACATGTTGGTTTGCGCAAAGGGCATGACTTCGGCGTACGCGCCGATTGGTGCCCTACTAATCGCAGAGAAATTGTTCGAGCCGTTCAAAAAAGGCACCAACATCTTCTCGCATGGCTACACCTATGGCGGTCACCCGGTTTCTTGCGCCGTGGCACTTGAGAACCTAGACATATTTGACGAAGAAGATCTGGTCGGAAACGTAGCTCGAAACCAGGATGCCTTCCGCAAAACACTCGAGAAGCTGAAGGATCTACCAATCGTTGGTGACGTGCGCGGAGCGGGTTATTTCTACGCCATCGAACTGGTGAAAAACAAAGAGACCAAAGAAACCTTCAACGATGCAGAATCAGAGAAATTGCTTCGCGGTTTCCTATCAACCGACCTCTACGACGCTGGCCTCTACTGCCGCTCTGACGACCGTGGCGACCCCGTTGTGCAGTTGGCTCCGCCGCTGACCATCGGCCAAAACGAATTCGATGAACTTGAAGGCATGCTGCGTTCAAGCCTCGAAAAAGCCTGGAAACTTTTCTAGGTCTTCTGGATGAACCCCCGACTATCAACAGCATCACTGGTGGTCGGGGGTTTTCCACAAAATGGATCAAACAGAACTTTGATTCCGCAAATTTCAAGAGACTAGCGCAATGAAAAACTCTGTCAGTTTCAACATGTGTAGTGAAGCAATGAGCTTCGATAGCCAGATCGGCCCCATCACGATTTGCTCTGATGGCAAAGCGATAACCCGGGTGGTGATTGGCGAGCACTCCCCCGACCAAAATCAATCCAAGCTGCTGCAGCGAGCCAAAAAACTAATCCTCGAAAATCTGGCCGGCAAACCTTCAAAAATAGCCGTTCCGGTTCGACTGACTGGAACCGAGTTTCAAAAAGCTGTTTGGGATGAGATTGCGAAAATCGCGTTTGGAAGCACCAGTTCTTATGGCGAGCTGGCTTCAGCAATCGGTAAACCAGCAGCGGTGAGAGCAGTTGGCCAAGCGGTCGGTAGCAACCCAGTGCCGCTGATTATTGGTTGCCATCGAGTTTTGGGAAGCTCTGGAAAAATTACTGGGTTTTCGGGAGGCGATGGCATCGAGACCAAGAGAAAACTTTTGGCAATTGAGAAAATTGCGGTGAAAGATTAGCGGCTCCCAAGACATTTACTATTTGTCAAAAGGTATTCATGAATCAGCACGAGTTTGAAGCGCTTTACCGCGAGCATGCCGCTCAGCTAGCTGCATTTCTCGCTCGCCGAGTAGATCGAGCGCTGGTTGAAGACTTGGCGGCAGACGTAATCGAAATCGCTTGGCGAAAGAGGAGCCAAGCAGAACCTGAAGTTTATCTAGGTTGGCTATTTGGAATTGCTGCGCGGGTGGTGGCAAACCACAGGCGTAAGTCAGCTCGCAGGAGCGCCATCGAACTTCTTATTCCCGCAACAGAATCTGCCCCGTCTGCCGAAACCCTGGCGCTGAGCGACTCGGGTCTATCACTGGCCTGGTCTCGACTGAGTTCTGGTGAGCGTGAGATCTTGGCACTCGCCTATTTCGAACAGTTGAGCCATCTCCAAATTGCGACCGCCCTAAACCTGACCACAAATGCCGTGGGGATCAGAGTTCACCGAGCCAAAAATAAGTTAGAAAAGTTCTTGAATCAAGAAAGATTCGCCGACTAGGCGACATTTACCAAACATGAAGAAAAAATCAGCCGAAAACCTTGAACAGCGCATCAAAGCTGCCGATCCGCTCAATTTCGGCGGTGCGCCAGAACTTGATGTGAACCTTGCTGCTCGAATTTCAAACTCGAAAATCCGCCGGCGATCCAATTCGGTCTTTGCAATGGCCGGTTTGGCAGCAGTTGGGCTGATCGCTCTATCAATTGGTTCTTCACAGCAGCCAAAACCATTGTTTTCTATCGGTTCATCGGCCTCAAACTCGATAACAATGGCGGAAAACGGTGCCGCAGGGCAACAGCCCGGTCAGCCAGCGAGCGAAGCCACCAGCACAGCGGCCAACGACGCAGCTCAGGGTTTTGCGGCCGGAAAAATGATGATGCCCTATGTTAGCTATCAATATTTTGGCTCTGAAAAATTGAGCCAAACTGGTTCCACCGGGTCTGTTTATCAGTTTGCCTACAATGGCAATCCAAAATCGTCTCTCGAAGACTTTGCCAAATTTTTTGGCCTGACAGATTCGCCAGAGCTGCAGTTCAGCGATGAATTCAGCACCTCATACCTGGTTGGCCCCAAAGACTACACCTCGGCTACCGTCTCGCTATACACCAGCCCCGGAAACACAGGATGGAATTTCAATAACCCTGACGGTTACGTTCAGCCTGACTGCATCGAAAAGGATGAATTCGGCTGCACCCGATGGGAAGAAATTAAAGCTGACCCTGCAAAAATGCCAAGCGCAGAAGAAGTTACTAAAAAACTAAGCACCCTTGCAAAAATCGCAGGATGGGGTCCATCCAACTTCAAAATTTCGCAGACTCGAAACGAGTGGGGTGTCTCAGCTGCGGCAACTCTGCAGCTAGACGGAAAGCCCATCGCAATTGAAATTTATGCCAGCTGGGGGCAAAACGGTGTTTTAAATTATGCCGGTGGGCAATTGGGTCAGCTGATCAAAAAAGGAAGCTTTGAAACCGTCTCAGCCAAAGAAGCTTCAGATAGAGCAAACGACTGGCGCTGGTCAGCCTCCGCTCACCACAGCCTCTACAACTACCCAGAACTGGCACAGCCGATGCTACTCAAAACCTCACCAGAGGTGAGTTGCGAATCAGACTGCCAACCCGCCAAAGAATTCAAACCTGAGGTCAAAAACGTTGAACTAACTTCGGCTCGCGTAACCCCAGTTGTGGTCTATTCGCAAACCGGCTCCATCTGGGTAGTGCCCGGCTATCTTTACGAGTCCGAAGTTGGCAGCATCGCGGTTATCGCGCTGATTGAAGGAGTAATCGAGCTTCCTAAAGCATCTGAGGCCGAAGTTATGCCGTTAGACGCTGGGGTATCTAGGTAATCAGCAGCAGGGTTGAATCGGCAATCTCGGCACGCAAACCTGCTTGCTCAGCTAATTCGATCAATTGGGCTTCCGTTTCGATAACGTTATTCGACAAGGCCCACTGGCGTGCAAATAGTCCTTTGGCTTTTTTATTGAAGTGGTTTAGGGCGGTGCGTATGCCGGCAGAATCTTCGGCTACTACTTCCACGGTGAGATGAGAAACACCATCCGGAATTGGAGCCAATTGAGCATAGGATTTTGAGCGGGCATCGACCACAAAGCCACTGTGGCTGCGAAAAATAGGGCGATGAACTTCATCCCAGATTTTCAAATTGATTGTGCCGGCGGCGATGCCAGCTGTTAGCCGATAGTTCGGAATTCGATCTTGCAGCCCTACTAAACCCAAAAGCGCAGACTGAATAAAGATGTCTCGCTGTTTGATTTCACTCGGTTGTAGCGACTTGTCTTGAGTCGCTGAGCCCTTCAACCCACGATCGTTTAAGGCATCAAATAAAACACCGGTATAGCGTTCAAACGCGGGCGCCAAAATAGGTTGGCGAAGATTCAGGTTCGCGGCCAGTGCGGCACTGGTTTTTTGGGTAAGACCCAGCAGTTTTACTGCATCAGCCCGTCCGGAAACGTCAATCAGCTCGCGTACCACACGCTCTCGTGTTGGCAGTAAGCCCTTGAAACTTAGGTGACTTAGCCAATTTGCCGGTGCTGATGTCCCAGCTTCAGATTTTGATTCGGATGGAGGCAGAAGTAGCACTCGACAAGCCTAAACTTATGCGCGTGGTGCATTTGTCAAAAATCTACACGCGCAGTGGCGATGACGGTTTTACTCGGCTCGGAGACGGGTCGCTAATTGCAAAGACTGATTCACGACTCGCTGCCTATGCTGATGTCGACGAGGCCAATAGTGCCATCGGAGTAGCAATTAGCCTGGCAAAAACCGAGGTTGAGACTCAAATAGCTCTCGAGCTAACCAAGATTCAAAACCGGCTTTTTGATCTGGGTGCTGATCTGTGCACGCCGATCAAAGAAAGCAAACTGAAGCCCTCGATTCGGGCCGAAAAAACTTGGGTAACTCAGCTAGAAAGCGCGATTGATAAATACAACGGACCTTTGCCTGAGCTAAATTCTTTCGTTCTCCCAGGCGGCACCAATTTTGCTGCAGCCATTCACCTTGCCCGAACGATTGTTAGACGAGCAGAGCGGTCGATTTATTCAGCCATCGAAGATTACGGCTCAGGGGCCAGCGACGAACCTGGAAAAGGTGGGATCAACCCACTTTGTGCAATTTACCTGAATCGACTCAGCGATTATCTATTTGTCGTCGCCAGAGTGGCCAACCTCGCTGTGTCGAAAGAGGTGCTTTGGGAACCAATGCAAGAATGAACCTTCTGCGCTGGCTAAGAAGAACATCGAAGAAAAGCCAAATAAAAAAAACCCGCCGACTAATCGACGGGTTTTTTAGTAAGTGCTATTCAGATCAGAGATGCGTTTCGAGCAACCACAGTTACTACATCGTGCTCCACCGATAGAAAGCCATCTTCGGCGTTAGCTTTGATGACTTCTCCCTCGGGAAGAGTGATGCGAACTTCGCCGGTAGACAATATCGCCAGCATTGGCTCGTGACCTGCCAGAAGACCAATTTCACCCTCTACGGTTTTGGCGATTACCTGCTTGGCGTCGCCAGACCATACGGCTTTATCGGCTGCTACCAGCTCGACGCGCAAAAGTTTGCCGGCCATTATTACTTACCGGTTTCCTTCTGGATGCGCTCGTAGTTAGCCATAACCATGTCTAGGCCACCAACGTTGAAGAAGGCCTGCTCTGGAATGTGGTCTAGTTCACCAGAAGCAATCTTCGAGAAGCCCTCGATGGTGTCTTTTAGCGGAACAGTCGAACCTGCCACACCGGTGAACTTGGTTGCCATGTAGGTGTTCTGCGATAGGAACTGCTGGATGCGACGAGCACGCGAAACGGTGATCTTGTCTTCTTCAGAAAGCTCTTCAACACCAAGGATGGCGATGATTTCTTGCAGCTCTTTGTTCTTCTGCAGAATTGCCTTGACTCGAATCGCGGTGTCGTAGTGATCCTGTGCGATGTAGCGAGGGTCAAGAATTCGCGAGGTCGAGGTTAGCGGGTCGATAGCTGGGTACAGACCCTTCGAGGCAATTTCACGCGAAAGCTCGGTGGTCGCGTCGAGGTGGGCAAATGTGGTTGCCGGCGCTGGGTCAGTGTAGTCGTCGGCTGGAACGTAAATTGCCTGCAGCGACGTGATCGAGTGACCACGGGTTGAGGTAATTCGCTCCTGAAGCAGACCCATTTCATCGGCAAGGTTTGGCTGATAACCCACGGCTGAAGGCATACGGCCCAGCAGTGTAGAAACCTCAGAACCTGCCTGAGTGAAGCGGAAGATGTTGTCGATGAACAAAAGCACGTCTTGCTTCTGCACGTCGCGGAAGTACTCGGCCATGGTAAGTGCCGAGAGTGCAACGCGAAGACGGGTGCCTGGTGGCTCATCCATCTGACCGAACACGAGAGCGGTCTTGTCGATAACACCTGACTCGGTCATTTCTTCGATTAGGTCGTTACCCTCACGAGTACGCTCACCCACACCGGCGAAAACTGACACACCATCGTGGTCTTCGGCCACACGGTAAATCATTTCCTGAATTAGAACGGTCTTACCTACACCGGCACCACCGAATAGACCAATCTTTCCACCCTGTACGTATGGGGTTAGTAGGTCAATTGACTTGATTCCGGTCTCGAACATCTGGGTCTTTGACTCAAGCTGGTCGAAAGCAGGTGCTGAGCGGTGGATCGGCCAGCGCTCTTTGACCTCAATCTTCTCGCCCTTTTTGGCGTTAAGAACATCGCCAACTACGTCGAATACGTGACCTTTGGTTACGTCACCAACTGGAACCGAAATTGGGGCTCCGGTGTCAGTTACAGAACCGCCACGAACCAAACCGTCAGTTGGCTTCAGAGCGATGGCGCGAACCAAGTCGTCGCCAAGGTGCTGAGCAACCTCGAGAGTTAGAGTGGTCTGCTCACCGTTCATATCGATGACAGTGGTCAGAGCGTTGTAGATCTCTGGGATGGCATCGTGTGGGAACTCGATGTCAACCACAGGACCATTCACGCGGGCAATGCGACCGGCTGCCGAAGCGGCTGCCTTTTTCTTGGTTGCGGCCATGTCTCTTTCTTTCTCTTAGTCTTCGTCGCCAACGGTGGCCAGTGCATCGGCACCACCGACGATTTCGGAAATCTGTTGGGTAATTTCAGCCTGACGAGCCTGGTTGCTCAATCGGGTGTAGTTCTTGATGAGTTTGTCTGCGTTGTCAGTTGCGCTCTTCATAGCCTTCTGGCGGGCTGCATGCTCAGAGGCCGCTGACTGCAGCATCGCGTTGAAGATGCGGCTCTCAATGTAAACCGGCAGTAGAGCGTCTAACACCTTGCCGGCTTCAGGCTCGAACTCGTATAGCGGGAAAACTTCGTTGTCGGCAGGGGCTTCAACACCCTCGACAACCTCAAGCGGTAGCAATCTGACCACCTGTGGCTCTTGGCTGATCATCGAAACAAAGCGGTTGTAGACGAGGTGAATCTCATCGACGCCACCATCTTTGAATTCGGTGTTGAAGGCAGCCAAAACTGCCTCAGCAATTTCACGGGCGGTCTCGACCTGAGGCAGGTCGGTGCCGCCGATCCATTGGCGGATCGAGTCGCGACGTCGGAAGTTGAAAAAACTTACTGCCTTGCGACCCACCAGGAAATAAACCACATCTTTCCCTTGCTCGCGAAGCAAAGCGGTTAGCTGCTCTGCTTCTTTGAGAACGTTTGATGAGAAGGCTCCCGCAAGACCACGGTCAGAGGTGAAAATCACTACTGCAGCACGATCAATACGAGCAGGTTCGGTGGTAAGCGGGTGGTCAATGTTTGAGTAGGTTGCTACTGCCGACACTGCACGGGTGACCGCACGCGAGTATGGGTTGGCCGCGGCCACACGCTGCTGTGCTTTAGCAATGCGCGAGGCTGAGATCAACTCCATTGCGCGAGTGATCTTCTTGGTCGTCTGGGCAGATTTGATTTTCTGCCGGTAGACCCGAAGTTGCGCTCCCATGACTCTCCTAGTTCTTTACCGCGAAAAAATTACTTCTTGCGCTTCTGCTTGACGATTTTTTCTTGGTCTACTTCGTCGGCACCAAGTGCTTCAGCGTTCGCTGAAGAAGCAAGTGATTCACCTTTAGAAGTTGCAAAGCCCTTCTTGAACTTGGCAACTGCCTTTTCAAGTTCGGCAATGGTGTCGTCTTTGAGGTCGTTGGTCTCACGAATGGTGGTAAGCACCTTCGAGTTACGACGCAGGTAGTCGAGAAGCTCTGACTCAAAACGAAGTACGTCTTCTACCGGAACCTCGTCTAGCTTTCCGGTGGTACCTGCCCAAATTGAAACTGTTTGCTCTTCAACAGGGAACGGTGAGTACTGTGGCTGCTTCAAGAGCTCCATCAGGCGCGCACCGCGAGCTAGCTGCTGACGTGATGCTGCATCTAGGTCTGACGCAAACATGGCGAATGCCTCTAGCGAGCGATACTGAGCCAACTCAAGCTTCAGGGTTCCTGAAACTTTCTTAATTCCCTTAACCTGCGCTGCACCACCAACACGAGAAACCGAGATACCTACGTCAATAGCAGGACGCTGGTTTGAGTTGAATAGGTCTGACTGAAGGAAGATCTGGCCGTCGGTGATCGAGATCACGTTGGTCGGAATGTAAGCCGATACGTCATTAGCTTTGGTTTCGATGATCGGTAGACCAGTCATCGAGCCAGCACCAAGTTCGTCATTTAGCTTGGCACAACGCTCTAGCAAACGACTGTGTAGATAGAAAACGTCACCCGGGTATGCCTCGCGGCCCGGTGGGCGACGTAGCAATAGCGAAACGGCGCGGTAGGCCTCTGCCTGCTTTGACAAGTCATCGAAGATGATCAGGACGTGCTTGCCGCCGTACATCCAGTGCTGACCAATTGCAGAACCGGTGTAAGGGGCTAGGTACTTGAAACCAGCTGGGTCAGATGCTGGTGAGGCAACAATGGTGGTGTACTCCATGGCGCCTGCGGCTTCTAGAGCACCCTTAACAGCAGCGATGGTTGAACCTTTTTGACCGATAGCCACGTAGATGCAACGAACCTGCTTGGTCACGTCGCCTGAATCCCAGTTGGCTTTCTGGTTGATGATGGTGTCGATGGCAATCGCGGTTTTACCGGTCTGGCGGTCACCAATGATCAGCTGGCGCTGACCGCGACCCACTGGGATCATGGCGTCAATCGCCTTGATACCGGTCTGTAGCGGCTCGTGAACTGACTTACGCGCCATAACGCCCGGAGCCTGAAGCTCTAGTGCACGACGTGACTCTGCCTTGATTTCACCGAGGCCATCGATTGGGTTGCCAAGTGGATCGACTACGCGGCCGAGGAACTTGTCGCCAACCGGGACCGATAGAACTTCACCGGTGCGGTGAACTTCCATTCCCTCTTGGATGCCTTCAAAGTTTCCGAGGACTACGGTACCGATTTCACGCTCATCTAGGTTCAGAGCTAGACCCAAAGTGCCATCGGCAAACTTGAGAAGCTCGTTAGCCATGGCGCTAGGCAGACCCTCAACGTGGGCAATGCCGTCAGCGGCATCGATCACGTGGCCTACCTCGGTGCGCGAAGCTTTGGCTGGCTCGTAAGACTTGACGAAGTCTTTTAGAGCATCGCGAATCTCGTTCGGGCTGATTTTCAGATCTGCCATCTCGTATCCTTTGCTTTTGGGGCGAACCCCGGTTGGTCAGTGAATCAGCTTGCTTACGCTAGCTGCAATCTTGCTTGGTTTAGACGGGCACTTAGGCTTCCGTCGATGATTTGGCCGGCAACCTGAACCTTCAGGCCACCGATGATGGTTTTGTCGATTTCGACATTTACCTTGATGTCAAGGCCAAAGCTCTTTGAGAGAGCCTTTTCGAGTCGATCTAGCTGCTTCTTGTCTAGCGGGGCCGCAGCAACCACAGTTGCAACCAGACGCTCTGCGTATGCGGAAAGCTGCTTACCAAACTGCTCGAGAACCACTGAAACACGGCGCTTACCCGCACCAGAAACCGCACGAGAAATCAGCATTGCCGCCTCTGGTGTGGCTTTTGACTTCAGCAGCGCGTCAACCAGTGCCTGCTTTGCTTCTGCTGAGGCGGTCTTCGCGCCCAGAGCAAATTGCAGTTCTTGGTCTGACTCGATGGCCTGACGGAAGCTGTGCAGCTCAGTTTCAACCTGATCGAGTTTTTTGCCTTTGGCTGAGATGGCGGCTACAACGTAGACACCGAGTTGCTCAAAAGCTGCAACCAGGTCGCTTCCCGAAGACCAGCGAAGAGCAACCAGAGAGTCGGTGAAATCAAGGGCAACCTTTGAGACAGTCTTGCCGAATACGGCCTGAAGTGCCCCCGATTTAGCCTTTGCCTCGGCGGAAGGGTCCGAGAGGATGCTGCGCAGTTGTGCCGAAGATGCGATAGCCGCACCAACCGCGAACAACTCGCTAGCTAGCTTGATGTCTGCCTTGCCAAGTAGCGGCTCGATGGACGCTTTTGCACTTAGCAGTGACTGTCTGGTTGAACTCGCCATTGTTACTTCTTGCCTGCTTTGCTCTTTGGAGCGTTGTCGCCGGCCTCAATCTCAGCAAGGAACTGGTCGATTACTCCGGTGGCGACTTTGTCGTTCTTTAGGCTGGCACCAACAACACTCGAGGCAAGGTCAATAGCCAATGAGCCGACCTCTGCACGAAGTGAAATTAGAGCCGCCTGACGCTCAGCCTCAGTTTGGGCCTTTGCGGTCGCGGTCAGTCTGGCTGCTTCGCTCGAAGCCTGCTCTTTCAGTTCAGCCAAAATGGCGGCACCTTCTGCGCGTGCTTCTTCACGAATTTTTGCTGCTTCGGCGCGAGCCTCAGCCTGCTCGGCTTCGATGTTTGCAGTTTTTGCTGCTGCTTCGGCCTGAGCCTTCTCGGCTGCAGCCAAGCGCCCTTCAATTGCCTCGGTGCGAGCATCAAGAGTCTTCTTGAAGTTAGGTAGAACCTTGAACCAGAAGAACGTCAGCAGAACAACGAAAACAACCGAAGACCACAGGATGTCGTAGTCGGCTGGCAACAGTGGGTTAGGCGCGGCCTCTCCCTCTGCGGCAGCCGCAAGAATCCTTGAAATCATGGTCTAGATCCTGACTGACTAAGCGAAGATGAATGGGGTTGCAAGACCGATTAGCGCAAGTGCCTCGGTGAATGCGATACCAAGCCACATGGTGACCTGAAGTTTTGCTGCTAGTTCTGGCTGGCGAGCAATTGACTCGATGGTCTTTGAAACTACAAGACCTACACCAATGCCTGGGCCTACTGCTGCAAGACCGTAGCCGACTACTGCTAGGTTGCCGGTTAGTTCAGCGATGTTAGTTACGTCCACTTTGATTTTCCCTTCCGTGGTTTGAGCTGACGGTTGTCAGCTCTTAGTGCTCATCTGACAGTGCCAACTGAATGTAGACAGTAGTCAGAAGAGTAAATACATAGGCCTGCAGGAATGCCACCAAGATTTCAAACAGGGTGAAAGCGAATCCGAACAGGAAAGTTCCGGCGCCGAACAGTTTGAATAAACCGTCTGCGTTGAACAAGAAAAACTGAGTTGCTGAGAAACAAAGCACCAGCAAAAGGTGACCGGCAACCATGTTCATGGTAAGACGAAGAGCCAGAGTTACTGGGCGAAGAATGAAGGTCGACAAGAATTCGATCGGGGTAACCATTACGTAGAACGGCTTCGGTACACCAGCAGGGAACAGAGCTGAGGTAAAGAAATGCCCGCCGTGTTTTCTGACGCCGGCGTAGATAAAAGTCACGTAGGCAGCAACCGCCATAACGATTGGCAGTCCGATGACAGAAGTTGCTGCGATGTTGAGACCAGGAATGATACCGGTGATGTTCATGCCCAAGGTCAAGAAGAAGATTGTGGTCAACAACGGTAAGAAGCGATCGCCGTCTTTTTCTCCGAGCTGATCGTGGGCGATGCTCTTACGAACGAAGTTCAGTGAGATTTCACCCATGAGCTGAAAACGGGTTGGGACGAAGTTTTGGGTTTTGTGAGCCTGCTTGAACTTACGAGTCCAGAGGAAGAACAGCACGAGCAGAAGGCTCAGCACCAACAAACGAATCAGCATGATTCGGTTAAGGGCAAATGGGGTTCCCTCGAAAGCAACGATTTCTGGGTAAAACTCCATGATCGACGGAGCGTGGAAACCGCCACCAGACTCTTCGGTGCTAGCTGCTACGTAGAGCAGGCTCAGTGCGTTAGATAACAGCTCGAACTCCTGTTTCGGGGCAAAGGTCACCCTTGCGGCGATTTACAGTGCTTGTAGCGCTTGAAACTGGTTCAGCGCTTGCATAATCCTAACAGCATCAAAGCCAGAAAAATCCCGTGGAAGCCTAATTTCCCAAAGGAATTCTGGCACTGAGTGCGATCTTGGTATCGATGGCCAAAGTTCCAAAAATAGAGACCACCAGGGTAAAGAACAAAACTGGCCCGCTGATAAATTCAGCGTCTTTCAAGAGCGAAATAAAGAGCACAAAAAGCAGCAGTTTTGCTAGCCAACCGCCGAGCACGACCCCGAAGAAACCGCCGAGCGTAAGTTTGGCACCAAACCAAACGCTGAGCACTGTCAATGAAACAAACAGCAGGGTTAGTGCAGCGCCGATCAACGCTGACAATGCTCCTTCAACACCCGCAAAAATAAAGCCTGCGCCGGCGCCCAGAACTGCCACTGCCCCGACCAGAGCTGAACCAAGTTTTAGAACCTTGCTAAAAACTTTTTCAAGTGAGTCACCGTTTGACATTTAGAGCCATCTTTCGTTTCTGGAGCACGGGTCTGAGGGTGTAGGTAAGCGCCAAAATAACGCCCAGGGCGAAGATCAAGAGCACGAGTTGCCAATCTAGGAAAAAAACCAAAATGCAGCTGATTGATATAACCGCAGTCCAGAGGTAAAACACCAAAACCGCACCAAGGTGGCCGTGACCCAAATCTTGCAGTCGGTGGTGAATGTGCTGGCGATCTGCGCTGAACGGAGATTTTCCCGCTCGCAGCCTTCGCAACACCGCCATTGCAAAATCAAGCATCGGAAGAATCAGAATGGCCACCGGCAAAATTAGCGGGATGAATGCTGGCAGTAGCTCATCCTGACTGACCAATTTTGGATCAATCTGACCCGTCACGGTCAGTGCTGAGGTAGCCATTAGTAAGCCGAGTAGCAATGCGCCGGTGTCGCCCATGAAAATTTTGGCTGGGCGCCAATTGAAAGGAAGAAAGCCCAAACACATGCCGATCACAATCGCTGAGAGCAACGAAGCCACGTTGAAGTAATTGCTGGGTGAGGTTTGCTGCGACAGCAGGTAGCTGTAGGCGAAAAAGACTGAGGTGCCGATTAGTACCACGCCGGCAACTAAACCATCCAGCCCGTCGATGAAATTGACCGCATTCATAACCAACACGGTTAGGAAGAGAGTCACTACAAACGAGGCGCCAAAGCTGCCGATTGTTAGGCCGTTGATTGGCAACGAGATGATTTGCACACCCTGCCAAGCCAAAATTCCGGCAACCACAAACTGGCCCGCAAGCTTTAGGGTCCAGTCGAGATCGTAAAGATCATCGAGAAAACCGATTGCGGTGATTACGGTCGCGGCAGCCGCGATGGCCAAAATTTGAGTTGGGTCAGCGAAAACGCTCCGGAACCAGCCCAGAGACGCAGCAACCGGTAGCGCCACCATAAATCCGATGTACATGGCGATTCCGCCGAGCCGAGGGGTTGGCCGCGAGTGTGCATCGCGACTTCTTATTTGCGGATATAGGCGAAAGCGATGGCTAACTTTTAGGGTCACCCAGGTTCCAGCAAAGGTAACCACTGCGGTAACTAAGATCAGCAGCAAATAAGCGCGCAAGAGTTACTCGATGCTCTCAAGCAGGTCACCGGCAACAGACCTAATTTGTGATTCTCGAAGCGCCCCTCGCCTAACGATTCGGATTTTGCCCGTCGTGCTGAGCGTTCCGTTTTCGTCGTAGCTGTCTTCGATTGAGGTTAGATCGAGGATTGTCGATGCCTCACCCTTTGGGCTGGGGCCGCCATCGAGGTAAACCTTGACGTTTGAGCCCAAGTAAGCCTCGGCCTGCTGACAGGTGGTAGCGGCTGGTTCGCCGGTTAGGTTTGCGCTTGAAACCGCCATCGGACCCACTTCTTCGAGCAGAGCCAGGGCAATTTTGTGGTCTGGCATGCGCAAGGCCACCGTGCCCTTGGTCTCGCCGAGATCCCATTGAAGTGATGGTTGAGCTCTGAGGATCATGGTTAGGGCACCGGGCCAGAAGGTTTCAGCAAGCCGCTTGGCGACGTCTGGAACAGTTTCGGCGAGCGCATACAAATTATTGATGTTTGGAATCAGCACCGGCGGTGGCGACTGCGGCCCCCTACCCTTGGCTGCAAGAAGAGCGGCTACTCCCTGTGCCGAAAAAGCATTACAGCCAATTCCGTATACCGTATCGGTGGGTAAAACTACTAGCTCGTGGCGACCAAGCGAGGCTTTAGCTAGCCTCATTCCGGTGAGTAGGTCAGTGTCTACAGAGCAGTCATAGATTCTTTCCATGAGTACCTCTCGACTACTTTCTCGCGCTAACCGCGCGATCACGCTGGGTTAGGTCTTGATGCGCGGTCACATCATTCCAACCGTCAGCCAATAGTAATTCAACAACCGCGGCACTTTGCTCGTCTGAGTGTTCGATTACGAGAAAACCCCCGCTGCGCAGCAATCGATTTGCGGTCTTTGAAACGACCCTAATTACATCGAGCCCATCTTCTCCGCCATACAGAGCAAGTGCAGGATCAAACTTGGCCACCTCTAAATCTCTGGGCACTGCAGCGACTGGAATATAAGGCGGGTTGGACACCACGACTGCCGCGTTGCCGTTTAGCTCAGGAAACGCGTCAGCCATGTCTGCCAGCACCAAATTTTCGGGATTACCGTAGCGTTCGAAATTTTGAGTGGTGAATTCAAATGCGGCCGGAGATTTTTCGACTGCGTAAACCCGACTATTTGGAACTTCCTGTTGCATGCTGAGTGCGATCGCGCCGCTGCCCGAGCCGAGGTCAATCGCAATCGGATTTTCGTCATTGATGCTTTTCAGCTCAGCAATCGCCAGGCCCGCCACCAATTCGGTTTCTGGCCGGGGAACAAAAACCCCAAGCCCGACCCTCAACTCAAGAGAGCGAAAATAGGCGATGGCGGTGATGTGCTGCAGTGGCTCCCGCTGCATTCTGCGGGCGTATGCCGTGATGATCGGATAGGCCTGTTCCTCAGTTATTTCATCGTCGAGAATTAGCCGGGTCTGCAGTTCTCCCCAGCTAATCCCCAGAAAATGGGCAGCCAAAATTTCAGCATCGTTGAGCGGCGTATCAATGCCGGCAGCGCTGAATTTACTCTCAGCGTGGGCGATCAGATCACGCAGCAGCATGAGCTATTTATTGCCCAGTGCGGCTAGACGCGCTTCTTCATCCATGGCGATTGCAGATTGAACCACCGGTTCGAGGGCGCCATCCATAACCTGGTCGAGGTTGTATGACTTGTAACCGGTGCGGTGATCGGCGATGCGATTCTCTGGGAAGTTATAGGTGCGAATTCGCTCTGAGCGGTCGACGGTTCGAACCTGTGACTTACGAGCCGCTGATTGTTCGGCTTCGATAGCCTCCTGCTGGGCAGCCAAAATGCGGGCACGCAAAACGCGCATTGCCGCCTCACGGTTTTGCAGCTGGGATTTTTCGTTCTGCATCGAGACCACAATTCCGGTCGGAAGGTGAGTGATTCGAACAGCGGAGTCGGTTGTGTTAACCGACTGGCCACCCGGGCCAGAAGACCGGTAAACGTCGATTCGCAGATCATTTTGGCTGATCTCGACCTCTTCAGGCTCGTCAACCTCTGGAAACACCAAAACACCAGCAGCTGAAGTGTGAATTCGACCCTGGGTCTCGGTAACTGGAACTCGCTGAACTCGGTGAACTCCACCCTCGTATTTCAGATGGGCCCAAACACCCTCGGCAGGATCAGTGGCGTTCGATTTGATTGCAATCTGGATATCTTTGATACCGCCCAGGTCAGACTCGTTCTTTTCAATGACCTCGGTTTTCCAACCTTTTGAGTTTGCGTACTGGATGTACATACGAAGCAAGTCAGCAGCGAACAGTGCGGATTCGGCACCACCCTCACCGGCCTTGATCTCCATAATCACGTCACGGCCATCGTCTGGGTCTCGAGGAATTAGCAAGCGACGCAGCTTTTCGGTCGCGGCAACCAGCTTTTCTTCTAGCGCCGGCACCTCTTCAGCAAACAACTCGTCTTCTTTGGCAAGCTCTTTTGCAGCAGCGAGGTCATCGGTGGTCGCGTTTACCGCATTGTAAGCGGCAACAATCGCACTGAGCTCGGCATATCGGCGGTTGAGTTTTTTAGCCAAAGCAGGGTTAGCGTGCACCGAAGCATCAGAAAGTTGCTCTTGAAGCTTGGCGTGCTCATCTAACAGTGGTTGAACGGAATCCAGCATTTTTGAATTTGATTATTCAGCATCGTTGCCGGTCGGAACCGGCATTGACTTCTGAACCTGCATCAAGAACTCGACGTTGCTCTTGGTGTCTTTGAGACCCTTGAGTACCATTTCGAGAGCCTGTTGCTGCTCAACACCGGCGAGTACTCGACGTAGCTTCCAAACAATCTTGGTTTCGTCCGGCGCCATCAACATCTCTTCACGACGGGTACCAGAAGCGTTTACATCAACCGCTGGGAAGATGCGCTTGTCAGCAAGCTGACGAGATAGACGCAGCTCCATGTTTCCGGTTCCCTTGAACTCTTCGAAGATAACCTCATCCATCTTTGAACCGGTCTCGACTAGAGCGGTGGCAAGAATGGTTAGCGATCCGCCGTCTTCGATGTTTCGGGCAGCGCCAAAGAAACGCTTTGGTGGGTAAAGCGCTGATGAATCAACACCACCAGAAAGGATGCGGCCCGATGCCGGTGCGCTCAGGTTGTAAGCACGGCCCAGTCGGGTGATTGAATCAAGCAGTACTACAACATCGTGACCAAGCTCAACCAAACGTTTTGCACGCTCGATAGCGAGCTCGGCAACAGTGGTGTGGTCTTCTGCTGGGCGATCGAAGGTTGAGGCAATTACCTCTCCCTTTACTGTGCGCTGCATGTCGGTAACTTCTTCAGGGCGCTCATCAACCAAAACCACCATGAGGTGAACCTCAGGATTGTTCGCACTGATTGCGTTTGCAATTGCCTGCAGAACCAGAGTCTTACCGGCTTTAGGAGGCGAAACAATCAAGCCACGCTGACCCTTACCGATTGGCGAAACCAAATCGATAATTCTGGTACTCAGCTTGTTTGGCTCGGTTTCGAGACGAAGTCGACTCTGCGGGTAAAGCGGGGTTAGTTTCGAGAACTCAACTCGAGCTCCGGCCTGCTCAACGGTAAGACCGTTGATTGAGTCAATGCGAACAATGGCATTGAACTTCTGGCGACCCTGGCCTTCACCCTCGCGTGGTTGACGAATGGCACCGACCACAGCGTCACCCTTGCGCAGGTTGTACTTCTTGACCTGACCGAGTGACACGTAAACATCGTTTGGGCCAGGCAGGTAGCCGCTGGTGCGCACGAAAGCGTAGTTGTCGAGAACGTCGAGGATTCCGGCTACTGGAATTAGTACGTCGTCAGGAGAGATTTCTGGTTCGACCTCATCGCGGTCATTGCTGCGGTTGCGACGGTCACGACCGTAGCGGTCACGATTGCGGTTGCGGTTACGGTTGCGGCCGCCGCGCTCGTCGTTGAAGTCACGCTCGCCGCGTTCGTTGCTACGGTCGTTGTTGCGAACTTCATTGTCTCGGTTTGAATTGTCTTCCGAGCTAGCTTCGCTGTTTGACTCGTTTTCGCTTGAACCTTCGCCGTTGTTGCGGCCGCGGTTGCGGTTACGGTTGCGGTTGCGGTTATTGCGCTCTCCCCGTTCGCCGCGGTCAGAGTCGTTGCCATCTTGAACCGGAGCCTCTTTTGGTGCCTCGGCTGCAGGCGCAGCTTCGGTTGCCTCAGCCGCTTTTGCGCGGGTACGGGTGGTCTTTTTTGGTGCCTCAGCTGCGACGTCGGCTGACGGAGCTGCGCTTGAGGCGCTTACGCGTCGGCTCTTACGCTCAGGCTTAGTAGTTTCTTGGATTTCATCCATTTTGATTGATTGCTCTTTCTCGGAGTTGCAGCTGAATTTGATTGATTGCTGCCGATTACGGATTTACCGTGAAAATTGCTTTCGCAAAAATTGCACCCTGCCGAACTAGTTGTCGGCTTGAACTTTTTGGTGCACAACAACAGTAGCACCTTTAAAGTCAACCGCCAACATCAAAGCACGCCAGTCGGGATAATATTCAGCAGCCAATTTTGCAGCCGCCTGACGTTCGGTCGGGCCGTTGGCTAAAACCAGAACTGAAGGGCCTGCACCCGAAACCACCGCCGCAAAACCGTTGCTACGCATGAGTTCAACCAGTGCGTTCGTCTCTGGCATTGCCGCAGCCCGGTAATCCTGGTGAAGCCGATCTTCGGTTGCTGCCATCAGCAAGTCAGGGCTCTGCGTTAGTGCAGCAATCAGCAGAGCCGATCGCGAGACGTTGAAGACCGCGTCTTCATGAGGTACCGACTCTGGTTGAAGTGACCTAGCCAGAGCGGTCGACATTTTGTGGTTTGGGACCAGCTCAAGTGGTGAAACCCCACGGTGGACGAAGAGCTTCTTGTGGCGCGGTCCCTGCTCATCGACCCAAGCGATGGTGAGACCTCCAAAAAGCGCAGGGGCAACGTTATCAGGGTGCCCCTCAAGCTCGGTCGCCAACTCAAGTAACTCTTGATCTGATATCTCTACAATGCCGTCTAGTAGACCTTTGGCCGCAACGATGCCCGAGACTACAGCGGCACCTGACGAACCCATTCCTCGACCGTGTGGGATGATGTTGTGTGCTTTCAACCTGAGGCCGGGGACCTCTTGGCCAAGTCGGTTGAAGGTAAAGATTATCGACTGAACCACAAGGTTTGAAGCATCGGTTGGCACCTCACCAGAGCCTTCGCCGATTACTTCAACGAATGCGCCTTCTCCAGCAACAGCCTCGACTTCAAGCTCGTCATAAAAAGAGAGCGCCATTCCGAGAGTGTCAAAACCAGGGCCCAGGTTTGCCGACGTGGCCGGAACCTTTACCGTGACTTTTCTGCCAATGATGCTCATTTATTTCTGCTCAAACCCAAACGCTCAGCCACTGCCTCAACTCGGTTGGCAACCGCCTGAGGTTTGATGCCCCGACCGCGCTCATCTTTTAGAGCCCACATCGGATCTTTCAATCCGTGTCCGGTAACTGTGACAACGATGCTGGACCCGGCGGCAACCTCACCCAACTTCGAGTGTTTGAAAAGCCCCGCGGCACCGGTGGCACTGGAAGGCTCAACAAACACGCCAACTTCATTCGAGAGGAAGCGGTGCATCCACAAAATTTCTTTATCGGTAACCGCACCGAACTGCCCTTGCGATTCGGTCTTTGCCGCCTGCGCGAGATCCCAGGAGGCAGGGTTACCGATTCGAATGGCAGTTGCAATTGTGTCTGGTTTAAGCACTGGAGCTCCGGTGGTGAACGGTGCCGAACCAGCAGCTTGGAAGCCCCACATTTTTGGCAGCTTAGCGATGCGACCAGCCTGCAGATCTTCTTTGTATCCTTTGAAGTAAGCCGAGTAGTTTCCGGCATTTCCGACCGGTAGCACGTGCAAGTCAGGGGCAAACCCTAGCGAATCTACGACCTCGAACGCACCCGTCTTTTGACCCTCAATGCGGTCTGGGTTTACCGAGTTCACCAGGTGGACTGGGTAGTTGTCGCTGAGTTCCCGCGCGATTCTGAGGCAGTCGTCAAAGTTACCCTTGACCTGAAGAATCTGTGCCTTGTGAGCAACCGCCTGGCTAAGTTTGCCGAGAGAAATTTTGCCGCGCGGCACCAACACCACAGACTGGATACCCGCAGCGGCTGCATAGGCCGCAGCCGAAGCCGAGGTGTTTCCGGTGGATGCAGCAATAACAGCCTTTGCCCCGTGACCAACTGCCTTAGAAACAGCCATGGTCATACCGCGGTCTTTGAAAGATCCGGTTGGGTTCATGCCTTCAACCTTTAGCCAGGCACGTTCTGCGCCAACCAGTTTGGCCAGCGCAGGCGCGTCGACCAGAGGCGTACCACCTTCGCCCAAAGTCACAATCGGGTTACCGGCTTCGATGTCTAGACGATCAAAATATTCGCGGATTACACCGCGCCACTGGTGGGCCATTAGTTACCTTCTACTCGAATAACAGAGGTGACCGAGGCCACAACATCTGAGGCTGACAAAAACTTGACCACGCTATCGAGGGATGCGTTTGACGCGGCGTGGGTTCCAATTTCGAGGGTAGCGGTTTTGCTACGCACTCCCCCGTCAATTCGCACCGCTTGTTCAACGGTTTCGATTGATACTCCGTGCCCCGAGAAAACATTGGCAATTGTTGCCAAGACGCCAGGTTCGTCGCGAACCTCAAGGGTGATTTGGTATCGGGTATTGACCAAATCGATAGGCAACACTGGCAGGTTTGCGTGTACCGAATCGGCAAGCCCAGGACCACCGGCGACGTGACGCTTTGCAGCCGAAACTAGGTCACCTAGCACTGCCGACGCGGTCTGCACACCACCTGCGCCTGCGCCATAAAACATCAGTGAGCCTGCAGCTTCAGCCTCGACGAACACTGCGTTGAATGCACCACGAACCGCTCCGAGCGGGTGGGTGCGGTCGATCAACACCGGATGTACACGAACGGAAATTCCGTCTTGACCAGCAGTTGCCTCGTCTAAGCGCTCACAAATTGCGAGCAGCTTGATGACATAGCCGTCGCGCTGGGCTGCTTTGATCTGCTCGGCGCTGACCTTGGTAATACCCTCGCGGTAAACCTTTTCGAGGGGTACCTCGGTGTGAAAAGCCAACGATGCCAAAATCGCAGCCTTCTGAGCAGCGTCATATGCCTCTACGTCTGCTGTTGGATCTGCCTCGGCATATCCGAGCGCCTGCGCTTCTGCTAGAGCGTCGTTAAATGAGGCTCCGGTCGAATCCATTCGATCGAGAATGTAGTTGGTGGTTCCATTCACGATTCCCATGATCCGGGTGACTTTGTCGCCGGCAAGCGATTCACGTAGGGGGCGAATAATTGGAATTGCTCCGGCAACGGCTGCCTCAAAGTAAAGCTGCGCCCCTACCTGTTCTGCCGTGTCAAATAATTCGGTTCCGTGCGTTGCCAGCAGTGCTTTGTTCGCGGTAATGACATCAGAGCCTGAGTTGAGCGCCTGAAGAATGTAACTTCGAGCAGGCTCTAAACCACCCATAACTTCAACCACAATGTCGGCACCAAGAATTAGCGATTCGGCATCGGTGGTTAGCAGTTCTCGAGGAACACCAGCGTTGCGTGACGAGTTCAGGTCACGAACTGCGATGCCAATTAGATCAAGCTCGGCTCCGACTCGGGCCGCAAGCTCGGTTCGGTTCTCAAGCAACAGGCGGGCAACCTGCGAGCCAACTGAGCCGGCTCCCAGCAGAGCAATTTTTAATGGACGATACTCACTCAAGGTTTATCCCTTTTCACTCTGCGTGCTTGATTTTGCGATTTCTTGGTAGCTAACGTCACGGGCAAATAAATCTGCCTCGGTTTCACCGCGGATGATTAATTTTGCCTGACCCGAACGTACCGCGACAACCGGCGGTCTGGTCAAAAAGTTGTAGTTGCTTGACAGCGAGTAACAGTAGGCGCCGGTCACCGCCACCGCTAGCAGGTCATTCGGCTGAATGTCTGCCGGTAAGTAGTCGTGCCTAACCACTATGTCGCCGCTCTCGCAGTGCTTACCAACAACGCGCGCCAATTGAGGTTTCGCAGTTGTGGTGCGGGATGCGATGCGAGCGTGGTACTCAGCCTCATAGAGCGCGGGTCGAGCATTGTCGCTCATGCCGCCATCTACCGAAACGTATTTTCGGAGCCCGAATTCATCGCCCTCGGTTACCTTGACATCTTTTATAGTTCCAACGTTGTAGAGGGTAATTCCGGCTGGACCAACGATATAACGCCCAGGCTCAAAGGCCAAAACAGGAAGCTTGATGCCCAACTCGGCGCAGGTTTCGGCTGCAACGGCAACAATAGCGTCAGCAAAATATTGAATTCCTGGTGCGTTATCACCAGGTTTATAAGCAACACCGAAACCCCCACCGAGGTTGATTTCAGGAATTTCGCCGCCGTTCAACAATTCTGCGTGCACGGCCAGCAATCGTTTGGTTGACTCTATGAAACCTTCGACGTTGAAAATTTGTGAACCAATGTGCTGGTGCAAACCTAAAAATTTGAGATGGCTGTGGCTTCTAATTTTTGCAACCAGCTCTGGAACATCAGCGAGCGCTATACCAAATTTCTGGTCTTCTCTGGCGGTGGCCAGAAAATCGTGGGTGTTTGCGTGAACGCCTGTGTTAACCCGAAGTCGCACCGACTGAACTTTGTCTTGGGCCAGCGCGGCCGAGGCAATTCTTTCAATTTCGATTTCGCTGTCAACCACGATGGCACCGACGCCAGCGGTCACTGCTCGGCCGATTTCACGAAGTGACTTATTGTTCCCGTGAAGACCGATACGTGCTGGGTCGATACCACCGGCAAGAGCCGCGGCCAGTTCGCCGCCGCTTGCAACGTCAATGTTTAAGCCCAACTCGTCAACCCAACGAACAATTTCAGTAGACAAAAATGCCTTGCTCGCGTAATAAACCTTTGCGGCTGAACCGTGTCGTTTAGCTGCACCGTCTAGAGCATTTTTCGCACTGGTGGCACGTGCTCGAAAGTCATCCTCATCGATCACGTAGAGGGGCGTGCCGTAAGTCGCAGCAAGTTCACCAACACCCACTCCAGCTATTTCCAGCTCGCCGGTAGCGCGACGAATAGCGTGCTTCGGCCATACCTTGCTATCAATGGCATTTACATCGCTTGGAATCTCAAGCCAATTTGGGGCTAACTGGTTACTCATATCTACATCCGCTCCGGAGCGCTTACGCCAAGAAGGTCAAGCCCATTACGCAGCACAACCGTGGTTGAATCGTTTAGCCAGAGACGGGTGTGATGTACATCTTCAGGCTCAGCCCCAGAAAGTGGGGTAACCCGGCAGTTGTCGTACCAACGGTGATAACTGGCAGCTAAATCTTCGAGGAACCTTGCTACCCGGTGGGGTTCGCGGAACTGCGCAGCCTGCGAAACGGTTCGAGGAAATTCAATCAACTTTGCCAACAGCACAGATTCAGTTTCATGCGTCAACAACTCAGGCTTGAAAGTTTCGCGCTTCACGCCCAGGCTCTCGGCGTTACGAGCGACCTGGATGGTTCTTGCATGGGCATATTGAACGTAAAAAACCGGATTGTCGTTGGTCTTTTTGGTCAGTTGCTCTAAATCAACATCGAGGCTTGAGTTAATTGATGATCTGGCGAGCGCATAGCGGGCCGCATCTTTACCGACGGCGTCTACCAAGTCTTCCATGGTCACAACGGTGCCGGCTCGTTTAGACATGCGCACTGGTTCGCCATCGCGAACCAGGTTGACCATTTGGCCAATCAAAATTTCCATGTGTTCACCAGGCTGGTCGCCGAATGCAGCACAAAGCGCCATCATTCTCGGAACATAGCCGTGGTGATCTGCGCCCAGCATGTAGATGCAGCGATCAAAACCACGTTCACGCTTGTCTAGATAGTAGGCAATGTCGCCAGCGATATAGGCCGCATTTCCGTCGCTTTTCAGAATGACCCGATCACGGTCATCCCCGAACTCGGTGGAGCGTAACCAGAGTGCACCCTCAGCCTCGAAAGTGTGACCAGCGGCGGTTAGTCGCTCAATCGCTCGACCGACTGCATCGCTTTCGTAGAGCGAGTTTTCGTGAAAGTAGACGTCGAAATCTACGCCGAAGTCGTGAAGAGATTCACGAATCTCGGCAAACATCAGGTCAACCCCGGCCGCTCTGAATTTTTCTTGGGCTTCGTCGTCGGGCAGCGCCAAAATGTCTTCGGCAGTTTCAGCTAGCACTCGATCTGCGATTTCTTGGATGTAGGCGCCGCCGTAACCATCTTCGGGGGCATCAAGGCCGCGGGCCCTCGCCAACAACGAACGAGCGAAGCGGTCGATCTGAGCGCCGTGATCGTTGAAATAGTACTCACGAGTGACCGATGCGCCCTGGGCTTCGAAAATTCTTGCAAGGCTGTCTCCGACCGCTGCCCACCGGGTACCGCCTAAGTGAATTGGCCCAGTTGGGTTCGCAGAGACGAACTCAAGGTTCAGTTTCACTCCTTGAAGGTCGCTGCCCTTTCCGAAATTTGCGCCGGCCGAAACAATGGTTCGGGCTAGTTCACCTGCCGCCGAGGCGTCGAGGGTGATGTTTATGAAACCTGGGCCTGCTACATCGACCTTGCTGATACCAACGACAGACGACAGCTCGGCCTCTAGTAATTGAGCAAACTCTCGTGGGTTCGAACCAAACTTGCCCGCGAACTGCATTGCCACATTGGTGGCCCAATCACCGTGGTCTCGATTTTTTGGTCGCTCAATGACGACCGATTCAGGCAACTCGCCAGCGCCAATTTTGCCCTCCGCTTGCAAGAGCGAAAGGATGCGGATGATTTCCGCAGATAGGTCTGCTGGGGTCAAAGTATTGCCTTACTGATTTTTAGCGCTCGGTGGCAGTGCCACAACGCAAAACACCCTCTAAATCTTACCGATAAGGCTCGACCTAGAGGGTGTCTGCGCTATTTTGCGCCTTGTCGACAGCCAAACATAAGGGCATTTCTGTCTTTCTGGTGGCATCCTGTTAGGGTTGATAAGACCCTTTGCCCCCATAGCTCAGGGGATAGAGCGCCGCTCTCCGGAGGCGGGTGCGCAGGTTCGAATCCTGCTGGGGGCGCGTGTTTGGAATCGACTGGCTTGAGCCTGAAACCCTGATTGCCTCGTTCGGCGTTTACGCGCTGATTGGCGTTTGCCTCATTGTGTTCATCGAGACCGGTCTGATGGTGGGCTTCTTTTTGCCAGGCGACTCTTTGCTTTTTGTCACCGGGTTGATGGTTTCAACCGGGGCAATTGTTTTTCCTCTCCCCGGCGGTGAATTCGTGGTGCCGATTTGGCTCGCCTGCGCGCTCATTTCGATTTCGGCCTGGCTTGGAGATCAAACCGGATACTGGATCGGCAGAAAAGTTGGGCCGGCGGTGTTCAACAAGCCAGAATCCAAATTTTTCAGCCAAGCTAATGTCTCTCGAACCAACTCATTCTTCGAACGCTACGGAGCCAAGGCCATAATTTTGGCCCATTTCGTTCCGGTGATGCGCACCTTTGTTCCGGTTGCAGCAGGCGTTGGCGAAATGCCTTACCGAAACTTTCTGAAGTACAACTTCATCGGAGTACTCGCGTGGGGCACCGGTGTGACACTGCTGGGCTACTTCTTAGGCAAAATTCCATTTGTTGCAGAACACGTCGAGTACTTTACGATCGCATTCATCCTGGTTTCGACTATTCCAATTGCGGTTGAAATCATCAAGGCACGTCGCGAGCGCCAGCTAGAAAAACTTACTGACTAAATTTCATTCGCGGACAGGTAGCTAGCTAGCTGTTCGAGTGCCTGCAGTCGATGGCTTAGAGCATTCTTAACCTCTGGTTCTAGCTCGGCGGCGGTGCAGTCAAAACCCTCAGGGATAAAAATCGGATCGTACCCAAATCCGTGCTCTCCAGACTCTGCGGTTGCGATGCGGCCTGGCCAGAATCCAGTGAAGGTGATCTCTTGATCGTCAGACACCAGGGCAATTGTGCATATGAATGCGGCAGAGCGATGCTCGAGTTTGACATCCGCCAGCTGGGCTAGCAACAGCCTGCGATTCTCGACGTTATCTCTACCGCCCGACCAACGAGCACTAAAAATGCCCGGTGCTCCCCCAAGAATTTCAACGGCGATTCCAGAATCATCGGCGATGGAAGGCAGCCCTGTGTGTTTGAAAGCAGCCCTGGCCTTGATCAAAGCGTTTTCGACAAACGAAGTTCCGTCTTCTACTGGTTCAGGCCCGTCGTAGCCAACTAAATCAACTCCGGGTAGAAAGCTGTCAATAATTTGACCAACTTCAACGACTTTGTGCTGGTTGTGGGTTGCTAAAACTAGTTTCACTTGAGCAGTGCTGTTTTCTGTATTACTGCCAATTCGCTGCACCCAGCGAGGGCCAAATCAAGCAGTTGATTCAACTGGTCTCGGTCAAACGGATCTCCTTCGGCAGTGCCTTGAACCTCGACGAATTTTCCTGAGCCGGTGACCACCACATTCATGTCGGTCTCAGCCCTGACATCTTCGGTGTAGGCCAAGTCAATCATCGGAGTACCGTCGACAATTCCCACCGAAATGGCTGAGACGCTGTCTTTCAAAGGTTGCGCTTTCGCCGGAATTATCTTTTGCTCTCTGGCCCAGTTGATTGCATCGGCGAGCGCCACATAGGCGCCGGTTATCGCAGCAGTTCTGGTGCCACCGTCAGCTTGAAGCACATCACAGTCGATGACGATTGTGTTTTCGCCCAGCTCTTTAACGTCGACCACAGCGCGTAGGCTTCGGCCGATTAGACGGGAAATTTCATGCGTTCTGCCGCCAATTTTGCCTTTTACCGCTTCACGGTCGCTGCGATCGTGTGTGGCGCGAGGAAGCATTGCATATTCGGCGGTTACCCATCCTTCGCCTTTGCCAACTTTCCACCTGGGAACACCCTGAGTGAAAGACGCGGTGCACAAAACTCGGGTTGAACCAAAGTGAATTAGTGCCGAGCCTTCAGCGTGTTCGCTCCAGCCACGTTCAATCTTGATGGAGCGAAGTTGGTTGGAATTGCGAGAATCAATCCGGGTCATCTACCGGCCTTTCATTTGTTCGACTTTTGAGACCTCGGGTCCTAGGAATCTTTTGGCTAAATTTTCAAAACTGGCTGCATCCCCGGTTGCTTGAAATCTGAGCGTTGGCTTCGACTTAGTGGTGCGCAACAGGTTGTGTGCCACCAGGGTTCGATAGACATCTTTCGCGGTTTCTTCTGCACTCGAGACCAGCGTGACATTGTCACCCATCACGTACGAAATAGCTCCCGTCAGCAATGGGTAATGGGTGCAACCAAGAACCAGGGTGTCTACTCCTGAGGCCTTAATCGGGGCTAGATACTGTTCGGCCGCAGCCATCAACTCAGGGCCAGAGGTAATGCCCGACTCAACAAATTCGACAAATTTAGGGCAGGCTGCTGACTCAATCTCAAGATCAACTGCCGCAGCGAACGCATCATCGTATGCCTTCGAAGTGATGGTTGCATTGGTACCGATGACCCCTACCTTGCGGTTTCGCGTGGCCGCAACCGCTCGCCTAACTGCCGGCTGGATTACCTCAACAACGGGGATGCCTCGACCAGTGGTGTATCGCTCTCGGGCATCTCTCAGCACCGCTGCCGACGCAGAATTGCAAGCGATTACTAAGAGCTTTACCCCCTCGTCGACCAGCTGATCCATAACTTTTAGGGCGAGCTCTCGGACCTCGGGGATGCTTTTAGGCCCGTATGGAGTGTTTGCGGTGTCACCGACGTAAATAATTGACTCATTCGGTAGCTGATCGATTATCGACCGTGCCACGGTGAGCCCACCGACTCCCGAGTCAAAAATTCCAATTGGTGCGTCGTTCACCAGAGCAGTCTATTTGTCTTCGCCGCTGCTGCTTGGGTCTTCGGGGCGTAAGCCTTGGTAAATCTCTTTGCAGGTTGGACAGACTGGAAATTTCTCAGGATCGCGCCCCGGAACCCAAATTTTTCCGCATAGTGCAACGACCGGATTTCCTAGAACGGCAGATTCGACAATCTTTTCTTTACGAACATAGTGGGAGAAGCGCTCGTGATCTCCTGGCTCAAGAACCTGTTCCTGTTCTTTCAGGAGCGTATTTCCGGCAACCTCGTCATCTAGCGAGGGGCGATCAAGATTTTCTAATTGCTGCAAGGTATCTCAGTTTCTGTTCAGGTCTTCTGCATTACCTAGCACTACAGTAACTGACCTCTCGGTCCCGTTTCTCAGAAGACTAATGGTGACTTCAGCTCCAGCTGGCTCATTTCTTATAGCTGCGGTCAGTTCACTGGCAGAGGTAACCTCTTTGCCGTTCACCGCCGTGATAACGTCGCCAACCCTAAGCCCATATTTTTCGGCTGCCCCGCCGCTGGTCAACTCTTCAATTTTTGCCCCAACGGTAAAAGCGGCAGCGCCCTCTGAGCTAGCTGCATCACTGACCGCAGCACCGAGCAACCCGTGGCTCGCCGTTCCGGTTTTGATAATTTCGGCAGCGATGCGTTTTGCCGTGTTACTCGGGATCGCGAAGCCAACGCCAATGTTTCCGGATTGAGAACCGCTTCCGGCGCTGGCGATTGCCACGTTGATGCCGACCAATTCGCCATTCTCGTTGACCAGTGCACCACCTGAATTGCCAGGATTAATGGCAGCGTCTGTCTGGATCACCCGCAGGTTGATCGCATCACCGGAGCCACTGAACAACTGAAGGCCACCAAACCACTCAGATTCATCTGGGACCTCTGAAGAGGCCACCTGGATGGTGCGATCGAGCGCTGAGATAATGCCGTTAGTCACTGTGTTCTGTAGACCCAGTGGAGCACCGATTGCCACCACCGAATCTCCGACATTCAACCGGTCTGAATCTGCGAACCTGATTGGTGTAAACGCAATATTTGCGGTGACTTTGATAACTGCAAGGTCGTTGGTTGGGTCGGTGCCAATTATTTCGGCATCGTATACGTGTCCGTCAAAAGTTTTGACTTGTATTTTGGCAGCTGCGGCGGCACCACCGAGGGTGACCACATGCGAGTTAGTCAAGATAAAGCCATCTTTAGTCAGAAAAACACCCGAACCGTTTCCTGCACCGTTACCTCCGGCAACTGAGAGAGTCACGGTAGACGGTGATGCTGCTGATGCTGCGCCGGTTACCCAATTAACACTCTGGGCATTATTGACGACCACAGGTGCCGGCTGACTCAAGTAGCTGAATGTCAACACGGTAGCACCGGTTCCGACGAGTGCTCCAACGATTGCACCAACTGCAACAAGTGCTGTTCCGGTGAAGATGTTGGTTTTCCTAGCGAGTCGTTTTCTGAAGGGAAGCTTTTTTGCTGCCGACACTTCGGCAGGCACTGGATCAAAAATGAATTGACGGTTGAAATCAGACAATTGTGGCCTTTCAAATTTGATTTGCAGTAGCAGCATGCCAACCAAATCTGAATTGTTTCTGAAAACTAACTGTGAGTCAACAACCAAAACTGTTTGGTTTTCTTGCGCAGGTTTCCCCTACTAAAAGCACTCGTTTGGGCATCGCTTCAGCCACTTCTTCGGCTGGTTCGTTGGCTTCGCCCTCACGATAAACCTGAATCGATTTCTGCGCCCCGTTTTCAACCAGCCCGGCAGAGAGCCAAATACCGTTGTCGGCAATTTGATAGCGAACCTGGTAGCTCACGATCACCGAAAGGTTGATGAGGCCCTCGGTATCTGCCATGAAACCAAGCTCAAAACCGCCCATAGTCTCGCCCTCAATACTCCAGGTTGCCCGGACCGGTGAAAACTCAACCAGCGCGGACTTACCGAGCAGTGTTCCGGTGCGGGTGTGGGGTTTCGAGCTTGAAGCCAGAGCTAATTCGGCACCTAAGGGAACCCGGCTCGACGGACTAACCATGATTGAAATCGGCTCTGGACTGAAAGAAATTTCACCGCCAACTATCGAGATGGCCGCTGGTTTTCTGGATATTTGAGCAGCAGATTTAGTTATCCCGATGGTCATTTTAGTGGCTTGAATCGATGGCTTTGGCTTTGGAGGGGCAGCTTCTACCCGGACGGTTTTCTTTGGCGGGGTCAATTTGATTGGAGCGGCAGGCTTGGCAACCACTAACCGCAAAATATTCGGTTTCGGTTTCGGCACAATCTGGGGTCTGCGAAAGACCGGAGGCTCAACAGTTATTTTCTTTACCGCGGTTGGAGGTTTCACAGGAGCTGTAATTGGTGTTTTGGTGGGGGCTGATTTTGAAGGTGCAGATGTGGTCTTTGAAACGGATACGGCAGGCTTTGGCTTTACCACGGCAACCCGCGCGGGCTGCACCGACTTGATTTGGGCGCAGATTGTGACCTGTGAACCCGATGATTTTGCGGAGTGGCTAAACCCTGAGGATGAGCTGCCGCAGGCTCCGGCTGGTGCTGCAGGAACGAGCATGGCACAGCAGCTGAGCGCGAATGCCAGCGACATTACGTAGCTTTTTTGAAACTCAAACATGGCGAAAGTGTGGGCTAGGAACGCAAACCTCGCCAGAGTTTTCCACAGGTAGATTAACTAGATTAAAAAGAAAAAACCCAGAGCATATGTCTGGGTTTTTTCAAATGGTTGCGGGGGCAGGATTTGAACCTACGACCTCCGGGTTATGAGCCCGGCGAGCTACCGAACTGCTCCACCCCGCGGCGAAGTCATCAGCATAGCATGCCTTTGCAGGTCAGTTCAACCTGGGTCAGAACTCTAACGACTTGCCGCGATCGCATCCTCAATGGCTTTTTGAAGAGCGGCTTCGGCCGCACCAAATGCCGTCCAGTCGCCCTCTGCCAGCGCACTTTGTTTCGCCAGCAGAGCCTTACGAGCCCGCTCTAGCGCTGCCGACAGATTGGCATTAGCGACTGGGGTGCTTGGATCCTCGGCTCCCGGATTTTCTTCGTCAGGGACCACCGGATCTGTTCCGTCGCCGGCGTTTGCTCCCGAATCACCGCCGAACAATACATCGAGAGCAGCATCCAGTGTGTCTTCAAATGCAATTTGGTCACCGAATGCAACCAGCACTTTTTTGAGCAGCGGGAAGCTGGTCTCACCGGTTGACTGGATGTACACCGGTTGCACATAGAGCAATCCACCGCCGACCGGCAAGGTCAGCAGGTTGCCCTTGAGGACTCTGGTAGATCCCTGCGACAAAATGTTGAGAAGTCTCGAGACTTCTGAGTCTGCGTTGAAAGCGTTTTGGACCTGCCCAGGACCAGGCACAATCGAATCTGACGGAAGCGTCAATAGGCGCAACTTGCCGTAGTCAGATGAGATGGCGCCCTTGGTTGAACCAGCGTCTGAGCTAGCAACCAAATAACCCTTTAGTACATTTCGACTTGATTCACCGGTCGATCTTGGAATGAACGTGCTGTAAATCGAGAATTGCGGCTCTGAGGTACCCGGGGCCTGCATGGTCAGGTAGTAGGGCGGCTGCAGCGACTGCGCCACACCTGAGGTAACCGGATCGTTTGGAGTCATCCATGCGTCTTCTTGAGAGTAGAACGACCCTGGATCGGTCACGTGGTATGAACCCAGAACCGCACGTTGCACCTTGAATAGGTCAGATGGGTAGCGAACGTGGCTGATCAGGTCGGCGCTCATCTCGGAAATAGGCGAAAGCGAACCCGGATAAATCTTCGACCAGGTGGTCAAAATTGGATCGGTTTCATCCCAGGCATAGAGCTTTACCGAACCATCGTAGGCATCGACCGTTGCCTTCACCGAGTTGCGGATGTAATTGATTGACCCGCTGCCAAAGATGGTTTCACTGTTGCTGTCAGCTATTGCATCTGCAAAATTCTGAGCCTTCGAGTAAGGGTAATTCGCCGAGGTTGTATAACCATCAACAATCCACACGACTTTTGAATCGACGACCGCAGGGTAAGGATCGCTGTCAAGAGTTAGATATGGGGCTACCGCTGAAATTCTCTCCCTTGGATCGCGATTGTAGAGAATTTGAGACTCGTTGCTAATTGCATCGGATAGCAAAATCTGCTCACTTTGGAACTTCAATGCGTAGGCCAGACGAGCAAAAATGTTGTCTAGCTTCGGACCACCGTTGCCCTTGAAAGTGGTGTAGGTCTGGTCGGCCTCTCCCTCGCCTGCCGGGTAGTCAAGTTCTCGTGGCTCGGTTCCGGCCGGCCCACCAACAATTGAATAGGTAGGCGAGCTTTCACCGAAATAGATTCGAGGCTCATAGTTGCCCAAGGCACCCGTCGATGGAATACCTTTTTGCAAGAAAACCGGCTGCCCATCGGTTGAACGCTGGTTACCGTAGGCAGCAACCACACCGTAGCCGTGGGTGTAAACAATCACGTTGTTGTACCAAGACTGTGAGTCTCCGAGGCCCGACTGCTTCAATTCACGAACCGCGATCACAGTGTCTTGGGTTTTTCCTTCGATTTCGTAGCGATCAACATCGAGGTGATTGGTGAAGTTGTAGTACTGCTTGTACTGCTCGAGCTGCCTGAACGAAGCACTGACTAGCGCTGGATCTATGATGCGAATATTTGCCGTGGTTTCAGCATCTTTACGCAAGGCCCCTGCCTGCGCATCAGTCTTTGCGTCATATGCAACAACCTCGACGTCATCTAGCCCATAGGCCGTTCGGGTGGCGTCGATGTTCCGCTTGATAAATGGCGCCTCTAGGGTGCGCTCATTTGGCACGACCTGGAAAGTCTGCACAATCCACGGGTAAAGCCCACCAAGCACCATCGAGCTAATAACCATTAGTGCAGTGCCTAGGATCGGTAGGCGCCAGTTGCCCATCACCGCTGCAATCAGAAAGAGGATGGCGACCACAAACGAAATCATCGCCAGAATTTGGAAGCCCGGGATGACTGCGTTGACGTCTTGATAGGTAGCGCCGGTGAACAACCCAGCATCCGAGGTCATGGTCGAATACTGGTCAAGCCAGAGCGAAACTCCTTGAAGCGCGAGGTACAAAAAGGCAGAGATTCCGACCTGAATGCGAGCCGGCTTTGTGATTACCGAGGCCCTACCGTTGAAACGAATGTTCCCGTAGATCAGGTGAACAACAGCACCAATTACAGCTGCCAATAAGAGAGCTGCCGAAAAGAAGCCCACAACTGCGGTTAGGAAAGGAAGGTCAAACAGGTAGAAGCCAACATCGAGGCCGAATTGAGGGTCAGTCTCTCCGGTATAAGTGCGATTGAACCACGCCAGCGCAGTCGGCCAAGAACGAGCGGCAGCAATTCCACCAAAAATACCGAGCACGGCCGGAAGACCAAACATGATTATTTTGCGTAACTGGTCTAGGAGCTCTCGGTATTGGCCGAAAGGATCGCGCTCATCTGCAAACTTTAGATAAATGGGGCGAGTGCGCCAAGCGATATAAAAGCTGGCCCAGCTAATTAGACCCAGCGTCAGCGCAGCAACCAGGAACATTCCAGCCTGTGCCAAAATGTTTGTGGTAAGCACCTGACGAAAACCAAGTTGGTCAAACCACAGGAAGTCGGTGTAGAAACCGGCAGCACCAAGTAGTGCAACCAAAATCGCGCCGAGAATAATCACTGCGATGGCAACCGGGCTCGGTTTTTTGAACAACTGACCAGGGGTTGGGATCGACATAGACGTTTTTCCTTTTGTTTTGACTAGTTATTAGAACAACTGGGCAGTTGATCGGTATTTCCGTTTGATTCAATGATTTTTAGTGCGGCCAACGCATCATCCAGGGTGCTCACTTTGACCACCCGAGCGTTCGACCTAACACCAGCTAGCTCTGGGCAGTTCTCGGCTGGAGCAAAAAATAATCGAGCCCCAATCCGATCAGCCGCAACCAATTTATGAGTGATCCCGCCGATTGGGCCAACCTGTCCACTAGGTGTGATGGTTCCGGTGCCGGCAATTACTTGCCCCCCGGTCAGTTCACCCTCGGTAAGCCGGTCAATAATTCCGAGAGCAAACATCAAGCCACCTGAAGGCCCACCAACATCGGCTAGCTCAAGTTTGATGTCAATCGGAAAATCAAACTTATAGCCAGCCAAAATACCTAATCGATAATTTCCCTCGGGGTCTTTTTTGGGAATGATCTGGTAGCTGAGTGGTTGCCCGTTTCTGAGAATCTCGATTTTGACCCCTGAAGAACCGGTGTACTTTTCAACTTCTGCTCGCACTTCGGCCACCGATGACACTGGGACATCGTTTACCTCGGTGACGAAATCACCGGCAATCAGCTTCTTGCTGGCAGCAGCACCGGCCGTCACCTGAGAAATATAAACTCGGCCAGGAACCTGGTAACCGAGCTCAAGCAGTGCGGCTGCAATTGCGTCCTGCTGGGAAATTTCCATCAGTGCAGTGCTCTCGGCTTCGGCCTCTTCAGCTGTTTGATTTAGAGGAAAAACCTGATCGATTGGAACGATCGATTGATTCGGATCTAGCCAAGCCAAGCCCAGTTCAAGCCAGTTTGGAGTTTGTTCTCGGTTGCCTACCACGCTCACGGTTAGCAGGTGCAGCTGACCCTTAGTCGGATAGGTGACCACATCGGTGGTAGAGATGATGTCTTTACCAGTCTGTTTAGCCAAAATGTCGAAGGTTGGCCCGGGGCGCTCGATGATGTAAGGGGTTGGCAGGGCTACGAGAGCAAATAGCGAAATTGTTGCCACTGCTAAAAAGCCCAAACCGGTTTTTCGCCGACGATTGCGCCTTGCGGCGTCGAAATCTGGTTCGAAAAAAGTCATGGCACTCCTCAACTGCTACCAGCCTAGGAAACCAGATGAAACCCAAGCTCGATTTTTGATAATTCTCAGAACGCCTTGGGCGAACAAGGCCAAAAGAAACTTGTCGAGCGTCCCGGTCGAAGTGTTTGTCGATTAGTTTTGAATCATGAAGCCAGAGGACTTCGAGGAATTTATCCGTAAATTTCTCCCGAGAGATGTCGATCCCGCTGATCTTGCACGCGCTGCCGGATTAGCCAGCGACCCCAAGGCTCTAGAGGAGCTGATCAATCAACTCAGCTCTGCTCTGGGTGCAACCGGAGGTCAGAGCCAAGCGGTCAACTGGGACCTCGCAAAGTCGCAGGCAATTTCTACTGCAAAGGCAGACAGCAGAGCGATACCAGATACGGTTCGAAACGAGCTAGACCAAGCCAGGCGAGTAGCTGAGCTTTGGCTGGCTGAAGCCACTGCGATTTCTGCGACACTAGCCGAGACTAAGTTACTCACCCGTGAGCTGTGGGTGGCAGACGCGATCAACCTCTTTCAACAATTGGCAGGCCCGGTTGCCGACCGCATGAGCGCCGCCCTCAGCGAAAATCTGCAAAATAACCTGCCTGAAGAGTTGAGTGGTCTGCTGGGCAACGCCGCCGAGATGATGAAATCTGCAGGCTCCATGCTGTTTGCAATGCAACTCGGTCAGGCGATCGGCAAACTATCAACCGAGGTAATCGCCGGTAACGATACGGGCTTGCCAATTATTGACCGACCAGCGCTGGTGGTTCAAAACTTGCTAAACCACATAGAAGGTTTGGCCGTCGATCGTGAGCAGGCCCTCATCTATCTCACGGTTCGCGAGTTGGCGGCAGCAACTTTGTTCCGTCAGGCGAAATGGCTACGTGAAAGCGTCACGGCCCAAATCGGTAAATACGCAGCTGACATAAAAATCGATAACCAGGCAATTCTCGATGCTTCAGAGGGTTTTGACGCCGAAAACCCCGATTCCATCAGAGCTGCGCTTGAGTCTGGAGCATTCATCGCACAGAGATCCTCTGAGCAACTTGCAGCCTTAGAAAACATCGAGGCCACCCTGGCAATCATTGACGGATGGATTGAAGCGGTGACCGACGAGGCAACCAAACGCTTACCAAAGCAAGCTGCAATCGCCGAATCAGTTCGTCGTCGGCGAGCAGTGGGCTCACCGTCCGAACGTACCTTTGCCACCCTGGTTGGGCTAGAGCTAAGGCCCAGAAAACTTCGAGAAGCAGCCCTGCTGTGGCAAAAGATTGGCCAGGCCATCGGCACTGAAGCTCGAGATGAATTGTGGCAACACCCCGATCTGCTGCCGACTGCTGCCGCACTGGATGACCCAGACGGGTTTGTATCGGCGCTTACCAATCAGGGCGCGGACCAACTGGACGATGAACTCAGAAAACTGCTCGGAGGGTAGCTAATTTCTAGCAACCTAAGCTGTGGATAACTTCGGCGCAAAATTAGAGCCTCGGTAATCATCTAGCCATGGTGATCAGGATTAACCCTTCAAGGCAGTCGCTTTGGCGCGACAAAGAGTCTTTGCAAATCGGCCACGGTCGTGACGCTGTTGCACTTGGAAAACTCAGCAACGCACAGCAAAGATTGCTGGCCGCTCTGTATATCGGCGTGGCTGATAAACAACTTCCGCTAATCGGAGAGCAAACCGGAAACACCACCGAGAGCGTCACCGAATTACTTGAGCAACTTGATTCGGTCTTGATTCGTGACCGCAGTGGCTTAGACAGAATTTCAGGAGATGAAATAAACCACTATTTCTCTGAAATAATGCGCACCAATCTCACCTGGAATGAAGCGGGAGAGCAGCTAATCGCAGCCCGTAAAAATCGTCGGGTTTACGTTGAAAATTTTGCTGGCACCAGCATCCCTCTGATTCTCGGTCTTGCTGCCAGCGGAATTGGCGCCATCTACTCGACCGACTACGAACTGGTTAAGAAGACCGACGTCTATCCCGGTGGCTTCCCTGAATACCTGGTGGGCAAGCCTCGCTCACTAGCGATTGAAATGTTGATCTCCAGTTGCGATTCAAATACGAGGGTAAAAAATGCGGCATTGAGTGATGTGATCGATTCGCTTGATTTTGGGATTTTAGTTAGCCAGCGCACAGCGGCCCCAACTAGCTATGCCCCCTACCTGTCAAACGATGTTGCACATCTGGCGATTGTCTTTGATGAAGACGGCGCATGGATCAGCCCGGTAATTCAACCCGGAAAAACTCCATGCCTAAGTTGTCTACACAGTTCACTGATTGAAACCGAAACCGATTACCTTTCTGTTGCAACTCAGCTCACGTTCGGTTCGGCACGTCTAGATGATGCCGCTCGAAAACTGTTCACCGCAGGTCTAGCGGTTGAGCGTGTTACAAAAACGCTCGATTCCCCACCCAGCTTCGAACCTTGCGAAGATTCGAAATACGGTTATCGACTCGCTAATAGCGGTTCAGTTGAGCAGGTTCTCTGGAGCTTTAATTCACGTTGCAACTGCCGCACGTAGTGCTAATTCAGCCTCAAGGTTTTGGCAAACCTAGATACTTCTCGTTGCCACTTAGCCGAGGCATCGTATTTGGCCCAACTAAGTTGCAGTTCTCGTTTTGCTCTTGAAACCGCAACGTAGGCCAACCGTTGCTCCTCGAAAATTTCTTCCGTAGTTTTGGCAAAGCTAATCGGCATTAGCCCTTCGGCAAATCCCACTACGAATAGGTAGTCCCACTCCAAACCCTTTGCGGCGTGAATCGTGCTTAGAGTTAGGGCCGATTTTGTCGGCTCGTGTTGAGAGTGCATGCGTTCGGTAATGTCATCTGCAACCTCGATTATCGAGGCTTCTGGCCCTAGCTCTTCAACTAGGTTGAGCAGGGAGTTGAGCGCCTGCCATTTTTCGCGTGCGGCACCTTTTTCAGTAACGGGCTGAGAGCTCCAGCCAAGGCTGCGCAGAATGGACGATACCGTCTCAAAGGCGCTTCTGCCGCTGGGAGCTGCGGCCTCAGCTCGGATTGCTCTGGTAGCCGCAATAATCTCCGGCCGATTGAAAAAACGCTCCCCGCCGCGCACAGAGTAATCGATACCCCGTTCGGCAAGCGCAGCCTCGTAAACCTCAGACTGAGAGTTGGTTCGGTAGAGAATGGCAATATTTTCAGGCTTGACCGATCCCTCGATTAGCAATTCAATTCTCTCGGCCACGGCCGCGGCCTCTGAGTGATCGTTTTCGAATTCAACCAGGCGCGGTTGGGCACCCTGAGGCAGAGCAGATTCAAGTTCACTTCCAGGATTGGTCAGCAGTTGATTACTGGCTCTCACCAGAGCAGCCGAACTTCGATAGTTGCGACTCAATCGAATCAAATTGGCTTCGGGGTAGCGTTCAGAAAAATTCAGAAGGTACTTTGAGGTTGCCCCGGTAAACGAATAGATAGTCTGATTGGGATCACCGACCACGCAGAGCTCCGAATGTCGGCCTAGCCAGGTGTCCAGTAATTTTTGCTGCAGCGGTGAAATGTCTTGATACTCATCTACCGTGAAAAATCGATACTGTGCTTGAACATGAGCAAGCGCCCTTGGTTCAGCCTGCAACATTCCTAGGGTGAGCAGCAGCACGTCTTCCCAATCGACTACCTGCTGGGCCAACTTGATTTCTTCGTAGCTGGTGATTAACTCGAGAACGCGCTCAGGTCTAATTGACGCAATGTTTCCTCGGCGAGCGGCAAGGTACCCTTCGACACCGGTAAGAGAGTACTTACACCATTCAATTTCGGCCGCGATGTCGCGCACAGCAGCTGCATCCAATCGAATGTTGAATTTAGAGGCGGCCTCATTAATTAGTTTCAATTTTGATTCGACAACTTTGGGGGCTGCTACCCCAGCAAACTGTGGCCAAAAAAATTCGAGCTGCGCAAGGGCGGCCGCGTGAAAAGTTTTTACGGCAACATTTCCTGCCCCCAGCTGCCTCAGTCTTAGCCGAATTTCGGCGGCTGCCTTATTGGTATAGGTCAGGGCAAGAATTCGGTTAGCAGCAAAAACACCGGAGGCAATTCCATAGGCGATGCGATGCGTTATGGTTCTGGTTTTACCCGTTCCAGCTCCTGCCAAAATGCAGGTGGGACCTACCAGCGCAGTTGCGGCCTGCCGCTGATGTTCGTCTAGCTCATCGAGAATTGCTTCAGCTTCCAACTAGCGAGCTTCCTCACCTTGGCAAACCAAAGGCCCGCCAAACCAGTGCTCGATGATCGACCTCGCGATGGCAATTTTGGACGGCAAGATCAACGAACCAACTTCCGCCGCAAGTTCGTGACGAGAGAACCAGCGAAGTTTTTGAATTTCGACACCGTCTGGTTCGATAGCGGCAGCCTCTGATGCCAACTCGGCAATAAATCCAAGCATTAGCGAATATGGAAAAGGCCAGGCTTGGCTGCCAAGGAATTTAGGATTCTTTACCAATACTCCCGCTTCCTCCTTCATCTCGCGAATGACAGCTGCATTGAGCGATTCACCAGGCTCAACGAAACCCGCAAGAATCGACCAACGATTTTCTTCCCAAATCCCCTGCGAACCCAGCAAAATACGTTCTTCATCGTCGATAACTGCCACAATCACAGCCGGATCGGTCCTTGGAAACAGCTCTTTGCCATCCTTTTCACAAACTCTCACCCACCCAGCCCGAGAAATCTTGGTAAGAGAACCGCAATTTGGGCAGTGTTGGTGCGAGCCGTGCCAATTGGCCAAAGCCAATCCCTGGGTAAAGAGACCAACATCAATTGGGCTAAGACCAGCACCAGACTTGCGCAGGTGGTGCCATTGGGCCTCGGCTAAATTAAGCCGGCTAATTAGATTTTCATCAAGGGGTGCCAAAAGCACGGCTGAGCCAGGTTGCAATTGGGACGTGGCCTGCTGCGCCCGCCCCAGGAAAATCAAAAAATCGCGCTCAGTGAATAGCTCTGGAGAGAGCAGAGTTAACTCTGGAGATCCAAATTCATAACCACCCAGTAGCACCTGCCCCTGCCACATGGGAAGCACGCGAGTACCCGACTCAGCCAGCAGTGCACCAATTGGTCGTTCTTTCTCACGAGAGAGATAGTCGCGATCTACGGCGTGCTGAGCCAAGGGAAGAAATAGTTCTTCGGTCATTTTTTACTCCGTAATTGCCTCTCTAGCGTGGCGATACCTGAGTGGCAGTGGGTTCTTGTCTAACCTGAAGTACATGGCTAAATCTCCCTTGATTTTAGCGGCGCTGGCCACCGAAGCCCTGCCGCATTACAGATTCAAACAGGCAAGACCTCTGACTGCTGCGGCTTCGGGATTATTCGATAGTGCTCTGCTTACCGCAGAAGATGGATCGGCCTATGTAGTCAAAATGGCGGCATCTGAAACAGCTCGTGTCGAGCTAGCTTCAGAATTACGGGCACTCAGGGCGCTCGATTCAAACGAACGCAGTCGACTTGGCTTTGAAGTGCCATCATGCCTTGGCGAGACCAGTGACATGCAAGGCAATTCGGTACAAGTTTTCAACTTCATTGCTGGCGATTCGACTGAAATTACTTCGGTGCAAATTGGCAGCGAACTAGCAAGCTCAATAGCCACCGCCATCGCCTCAATTCACAGAATTTCACCAGCACTCGTAGACGGCGCGGGGCTTCCCAACATCACAGTCGCTGAACACACTGGCCTGCGCGTGGCCGAGCTCGACCGAATCGCCTCAACCGGTCAGGTCCCTTCAATCCTGCTCTCTCGTTGGGAGGCAGCGCTCGAAGACACCTCGCTTTTCGGTTATCGCCCAACAGTGATTCACGGATCGATGAACGGCGAGATTGTGTTGAACGACGGAAAAAACGTCACGGGCGTTCTTGGTTGGTCAGCACTTAGAATTTCAGATCCCGCCGAAGACTTCGCATGGATCTTGGGTGCCGGAATTCATGACCTAGCCGATGAAATCGTTGCCGATTACGATCGTCTGACCGGCAATGCCGATCAAGGGCTCAAAATTAGGGCAACTCTATACAGCGAAATTGAGTTGGCTAGGTGGCTAATGCACGGTATCGCTCGAAAAGACCAGTCAATAATCGCCGATGCGTCTGCACTTTTGGCATTGTTAGCTGAAGAAATTGAATCCGGTGCTGTTGGGGCACTCAGCCTGAGCCCAAGTGCTGCGACTGCCGCAAGCTTTGGGTTTGCGGTTGCAGAAGCCGACCCTAATGAGAACGAGGTAGAGCCTTTACCAGAGTTGAGTTTTGGGTACTCAACCGAGTCGATTGAGATCATTGACAGTGGTGTAACCCCAGAAGATTCTGAAGAAACCCCCATTGCGGAAACCGGCATTGTTCAAGAATCAGCTGAAGACACAAAAACTCGCCCAATCGAACTTCCTGAGAGATCAGAAAACGAGCTGTTCTAGAACATCGTTCCAGGCCTGCAGAATTTCTGATTCATCAGGCAATTTTTCCGGGGTGTAGGTGACCCCATCGGTCACGTAAAACAGGCTGGCTGTTACTTCCTCTATGTCAATCGAGTAGGCCTTTGAAAATGCCCATCGATACAGTGCAAGCTGCCAGTCTTTTTTCGCTTTTTCGAGTTCCGTTGCGGGTTGACGCCCAGTCTTCCAGTCGACAATTTGGTAACCAAATTCCGTCTTGAAAACCGCATCAAGTTTGCAAACGAAAGTGTTTTGTTTGGTTGAAATTTGGATCTCTTTTTCAACCAAAAATGGCTTTCGCTTGGCCCAGTCACTGTTCTCGAAGTTTTCAATCAGTAGGTCAAAATCATCTCCAAGTTCGCTAAACCTTTGGTCATCAAACTCGATTTGTGTCGTGAATTTCTGTTCTAGCCAACTGTGAAACAGTGTTCCGGTTTGACTAGCTTTGAAGGGCTTTTGCGGAAGCGGGCGCCTGGCAAGTTCAGCTAGCCGGTCTAGATCATAAATGTAGTCGCTAAACCTTGATGCCTGAATTCGAATCGGCATTGACACCAATTTGGTTTTTTCAAGTCGAGACTCTCGTTCTGCGAGTAAGAGGTCTGCAATCTCGTCGCGATCTGAGGTTGATTGAAGATCTTGCGCTAGTAAATTTCTGGTTATTTGCTCTGCCCTGCTAAGCCTTTCGCGGTGAGAGTGGCCCAAGGGGTCTAGCGGCCAGACCAGTTGTTGAGGTTGGTTATCTTGCGGATTTTCGTCGGCAGTGCGGGCCGGTAGCTCTAACTTGAAAAAATCTGCGGCCAACTTTAGGTACTTCGAAAGTTCCCTAGGTTTTTTATTTGCCGGCTTCCAATAACTCGCCGCTAACATGAGCTCTTTTTTGGGTCGTGTGAACGCGACGTATGCCAGCCTGAGCTCTTCTTGCTGATGATGCGCCCGGTTTTCTGTGAAGAAGTTTTCAATTGCGTCTCGAGCTTCTGGCTGAGAACTGACCTGACCGAGCGAGAGCGTTGGCAACCCAGAGCAATCCCCTCGCAGGCTGAAGGGAAGCACACCTGTTTTGAACCAGCCCTTAGCCGCAGAGTCTGGGCTGTCTGGAAAATCTCCCTCTACCAAGTTAGCGACTGCAACATAATCCCATTCGAGGCCTTTTGCTGCGTGAGCCGTAAGAACTTGAACGACGCCCTGCTGGGCGTTTTTCTCGGGGACCTCAAAACGTTCACGTTCGGCAGCAAAATCTAGCCACTCTACAAAATCAAGCAGGCTTGATCTGGCCGACGAGTCGGAAAAATTTCTAACCACTTCGTAAAAAGCATGCAGCTGAGAAAGGGGGTGACTGCGCTGTGGATTAGCTATTACCTCGATGTCTAGCCATAGCTCTTCAGCGACCAGAGTTACAAAATCGACCAACTCGACTCCGTTGCGTTTTCGCATTGCTCGCAAAGTAAGCGCGGCATCTTTCAAGCGAGCCAAACCAACAGCGCTGAAATTGAAGCGATTGACCAGCCGAGACTCAGGAATTTCATCAAGGGCTTCAATGATCGAGACCGACTGAATTGCCTCTGGCGAAACACCCCGCTCTTTGGCCTCCTCCTGCTGAATTTTGCTCAGTCGATTCGCGAATTTAGCAAGTATTTGTAGATCTGAAGGACCAAGCCTCCAGCGGGGGCCGGCAAGTAGTCGAAGCAGTTCAGAGCCTGCATCAGGTTTGGTGATTACCTTTAGAGCTGAGGTCAGGTCGACAATATCGGGGTAGCTGAGGAGACCGCCTAAGCCAATAACTTCAACCGCCAAGCCAGCTTTTTCAAGTGCCGCCACATAGGCTCGCATGTTGGCTTTTTTTCTAAGCAGCAGAGCAGCGGTTGTTTCCTCAGTGAGGCGTTGACTAAACCAGTTAGCCACCGCAACTAACTCTTCATCAAGCGTCTGGCTAACTGAAATTTCGACCCGGCCGGCAACCGCACCCGGAGCAGGTTGAAGTTCGAGCACTCGCATATCTGCCAAAAGGTGATTGGCAAACGAAAGCACGTCTGCGGGGTTTCGCCAAGAAGTCGAAAGCGAAAACTTGTTTTCAACTCCAAAATTGAAGTCTCTGGAAAAATTTGCGAGATTTGCCGCGCTAGCTCCGCGCCAACCATAAATTGATTGGTTTGGATCACCAACGGCATAGACAGCGCACCCTTGATACAACTCAGCTAAAAACCTTGTTTGCAGCACAGAAGTGTCTTGGTACTCGTCAAGAAGAATTTGAGAAAATTGCGATCGCTCTGCCAGAACCGCACCCGGTAATTCTTTAACGGCTCGCGCTGCGAGGGCTACCTGGTCTGCATAGTCGACCAAACCAAGCTCTTGTTTTCGCTGTTGAAAAGCTGCTGCCAATTTAGCCACTACGGGAGTGGTCGTCAGTGGTGCCAACAATTTGTTCAGGTATTCGAAGCGGTTGAAATTATCTGAGTTTGCTTTCTGCGGAAGCGCATCTATCGAAGCCAGGAGCTCTGAAATCTCAAACTCAACTTCTGCTGAATGAACCGAGTGCTCTTGCATCTGCTGATTCAGGCTGAGCACGGCCTCTACCAGCTGGTTGGCAGAAGAATCGAGATCGTAAAGCCTGGCATCGATGGTTGGGCCATCTTGAAAAACGACTTCTCTAGCGAGTTGAAAAGATGCGGCTTCACTAATCAATCGAACATTATCGTCGTAGCCAAGCGGAAGAGCCCACTCTCGAAAAACCCGGTTGGCGTAACTGTTGTAGGTCGAGATGGTGGGCGGAGTGAAGTCATACTCTAGGTTTTCTGGCCATAGCTCGCTATCACGCAGCCTGATGAGCCCATCGTAGATTCGGCGGTTTAGCTCATTAGCAGCTTTTCGGGTGAAGGTAAGGCCCAGTATTTGCTCAGGTTTACAAATTCGATTGGCAACTAGCCAAAGCACCCTAACCGACATCAACTCAGTTTTTCCGGACCCTGCTCCGGCAACAACAAGCGAAGCTGAGTCGGTGGGAGCATTTTCAACGGCAGAACGTTGCTCGGGAGTGAGGTTGAAAGGCTTTAGGACTTTGTAAACCTCGGCGGCAGTAATTCGACTATTCGACATGAGACACCGCCGGGACCAGATGAATTTTGCAGCTGCCGAATTCGTGATCGTTAGTGCAGTGGGACAAAGCGTTTGCCGTGATTGCGCCAACTTTATTTAGTTCGAGCGACTGCATGTTGACAATCAAAATTCGAATTTTTTCGGCGGCACTTTGGTTGACTGAAATCGATGGCTGTTCTCGTTCGGATAGCTTTTCTGCGCCCACCCCGATGATTTTGGCTCCTGCAGAATTCCAGTTGATTTCGTGACTTGAGAGCAATTCATCAAACGCACCAAGTTCCAGAGCTAATTGGTATGTGGCCAGCTGAGTGTGTTCGATCACGTCGACGGCAGAGGGCAGGTACTTTGACGTTTTCAAATCGGCAATCATGATCTTGCCGTCAGGCCAAAGCTCAATGCGATCTACCTTGCCTCGGAGCTTCGAATTTTCGACAGCAATTTCAAAAGGAACCTCACGCCCGATAACCCTGCCCTCGGCAAGGGTGAATTTCTGCAAATAGGAGACCATGTTGATGATGGCCTGTTGCGCCTTACGTTTCTCTCTGGCTGCCAGCCAATCGGATTCAAACTCAAGTCTGGGCCACTTGTTCTCTAATTCTTGTAAGTAGGCCTCTACTTCATTATTCGAGCCAGAATGAAAACGTTCTGACTCGAAGATCTCGTGCAGGATAGTGCCCAGGGTTGCGGCGGAATTTTTCTGCTCAGCTCCCGCGACTGACAAAAACCAATGCAGAGGACATTTCTCAAAATTCTCTAGCTGCGATGGACTCAAGACCAATGGTTCAGTTTCAGGTGAACCCGAAATATCAAGTAACCCATACCAAGAATCTGGATGCGCACCTGGAATGCGGTGGTTGGCCAGTTTGGCCAAAGTTATTGCACTGCTGACCGACGAATTGCCTTCAGCTGTAACCAAGTGTCTTCTGGTCTTACCCACCAAAATTCGCAGGTTAAATTCTGGATTTTCAAACCGCTGAACTTCTGGAATCTGACTTGAACACAGCCTGGCAAATTGCGATATCTGATCTGAATCTGATTCAACAGCTGAGAGTATCAAATGGCTTTTGGCCGCCCCGGCAGACTTGTAGAACATTCTCAGCTCGTCAACCAACACTGAATTCTTTTCCTCACCAGATGTTGAATCAAGCTTCGAGATTTGAAAAAGTGAATTTCGTTGTTTCAGATTGGGCCAGACACCTTCGATGAGCCCCGGCAGGAAAACGGCGTCAAAACTATGACCAATAAGACCAGCCGGAGTTGCTAACGTGACGGCCTCGATGAGAGCAGACTTCGCAGACAGAGAATCTTCAGGTAAAGCGAGTCGAAGTTGCTCGGTGACAAATTGTTCTGCGCTAAGTGTGGGATACCTCTCTGCAAATCGATTTGCCGCTGCAAACAAGGCCACGATTGAGTTTAGGTTTTCATTAGCCTGGGCAGCCAGTTCGCTATTTGAGCTGCTCTGTGCCACCCAACTTGTCTCTGGGCCCGACCCGCTCCAGAGACAAAAAAGCAATTGCTCAATGCTTGCTGGTTCAGAACCAAGCCGATGGGCCTGACTGAGCCGTTGGGCAAATGCGACGCCTCGACGAACAAGGCTTGACTTTGAATTTTCGAATTTTTCCGGCGAGTTCAGCAGAGTCGATAGATCTGAATCATCTTCAAGCATCAAAGCACGCTTTAGGCGCCGCAGCTCAATTGCGTCAAAGCCGCTGAAGGGATTGTTGAAAATAGCATCAATATTTTTTTCTGGGCTTGGTCTAAGAGTTTCTTGAGCCAACTGCAACAGAGATTTGGATGCAAATTCTCGACCAAGGGCATTCCCGGCACCAACAACATTAACCGGTAATTCTTGGTTGCTGAGTGCGGAGGCCAGTTTTGAAAGGGCATCGCGAGTTCTCGCTACTACTGCAATTTTGCTGTAGCTAAACCCTGCAATTAGTCGCAGGCGTTTAATCTCAGTTGCTAAAAAGGCGCTCTCGTCTTGCTCAGTGGCGAAGCGGCGAACCATGACTGAGTGGTCATTTTCTTCAGGGTTGAGACGCAGACCCTTTCGCTGTTTTCCGGCGAGCGCCGATGACATCTGCCCCGATATTTTGGCCAGGGCGTTAGACAGAGCCGCAGGTCGCTGGATTGGCTGGAGACTGATTAGCAGGTGCTTTGGTTTTTCTTCACGCATCAGCTTCGTCATAGCCAGCGGGTCGGAAAATCTAAAACCCTGGGTAGACGCATCGGGGTCGCCGACCAAAACCAGAGCTGAATGCTTAGCGATAGCGCGAACTAATTTTTGACCAGCCGGTGTGAGCTCTTGAGCGTCATCAACAATGAGTAATTTCGGCAGAAATTGCCCACCGGCGACCACAAGTTTTGCTGCTTGAACTAAAAGTTCGGCTGGGTCGAGCGATGATTGGGGAATGCCTTGAAGGTAAAGCTCGTAAACCGCAGCCGCACCGAACCATAGTTCGTTTTGCTGGTCTTTTGCTCTTCGACTCAGCTGTTCGGGTGAGATTTCAAGTTCGATGCACTGGGTGATTAACTCTCGCATTTGAGAGCGAAATGAGCTCAGCGATTTGACCAGTGGTGTTACAAAATTTGGCCAGGGTATTTCATGGTTATCAATGATTTCTGCGATGAGTCGCTCTTGCTCGGCGCCGGTCATCAACACGGGAACTTGGGCTGAGCCGACCGCCATGGTTTCCGATAGCAACTCAAAGGCAAACGAGCTAAGGGTTTTTGCCAAGGGACCGAAACTTGAACCCTGCAGCGAAAGTGCGAGCCTATCTCGCAGCTGGTTTGCTGAACTTCGATTGGCAGCAATTACGAGAACCGCATCAGGTTGATGAGCAGCCATCAGCCGTGTCGCCAATGAAACTACTGCAGAAGTTTTTCCGCTGCCTGGAGAGCCGTAAATAAGTGCACTGTCAGCGATTTCTAACTGCTGCAGCTGACCTGAGGCAACACCCAGATTTGGCTCAAAGTGCTCTTCAACCAGTTGAAATCGGGAATTGACCATGGGCTAAAGATACCTGTCAGCTCCGACAAAAAAATGGGTTAGTAGCGAGCCTGTTCTGGCTCAATCTCGTCGACCCAGGCAACTACTCCGCCACCAACGTGAACCGCATCGGTAAAACCAATTCGTTTAACAATTGCTAAAGCATCTGCAGAACGCTTTCCCGATTTACAGTGGAGCACTATTTGCTTATCGCTTGGCAGTTTGGCAAACGCCTCGCCCGATAGAAACTCGCCACGAGGGATCAGTACCGACCCTGGAATTCGATTGATTTCGTACTCATTTGGCTCACGAACATCAATCAAAACAAAGTCATCTTCACCTTCGCTTCGAGCATCAAGCCGATCTGCTAGTTGATGAACGCTAATTGTGGAATCTGCCGCTGCGAGTTCGTTATCTCCGCCTTTCAATCCGCAGAAATATTCATAGTCAATCAGCTCGGTGATTTCTCCAATTTCTGGATCTTTACGAATAGGCAATTCGCGCCATTTCATCTCCAGGGCGTCAAACATCAACAGGCGACCCAGAAGCGTGTCGCCTATTCCGGTGATGAGTTTGATTGCTTCAGTTGCCATTACCGAACCGATGGCTGCACAAAGCACACCAAAGACCCCTCCCTCAGAACAGGATGGCGCCATCGCCGCCGGCGGAGCTTCTGGATATAGATCACGATAGGTAGGCCCGTGACCCTGCCAAAACACCGACACCTGGCCATCGAATCTGAAAATCGATCCGGAGACGTAAGGCTTACCCAGAATTGCAGCGGCGTCATTGACTAGATATCTGGTTGCAAAGTTGTCGGTGCCATCCAAAATCAAGTCATATTGGGAAAAGATTTCGAGAACGTTGTCGTTGTCGAGGCGAACCTCGTGCAGCACAACATTGACATACGGGTTTATGCCGAGCACCGACTCTTTAGCCGAAACTGCTTTTGAACGGCCAAGGTCGGCCTGAGAGTGAATAACCTGACGCTGCAGGTTTGATTCATCAACCGTGTCGTAGTCGACAATTCCGAGGGTGCCGACACCGGCAGCGGCCAAGTAAAGCAGGGTTGGCGACCCTAAGCCTCCGGCACCAATAACCAGCACTTTGGCGTTTTTGATTCGTCGCTGGCCAACCAACCCCACCTCAGGGATAATCAGATGCCTCGAGTAACGCTCAATTTCTTGCTGGGTCAGTTCTCCTGCTGGCTCAACGAGCGGTGACAGCTTGACGGTGTTTTTGGCCAATTCGAACTCCAAGGGTAGGCAACGCTCAAGTTTAACCCCGAGAGCAGCAACCTAATTCGGCCTGGAGTAATCTTGGGTATGAAAAGAAAGGCCAAGATGGACGTTCGAATCGGAATCAAACACAGCCCACGCGAGATTAACTTTGAATCTAGCCAATCAGCTGCTGAGGTTGAGAGTCAGGTAAAAGCAGCTCTCGAGGCCGGAGCTAAAGTTTTGAAGCTCAGCGATTCAAAGGGCAAGCTGTTTTTAGTTCCAGCCGAATCACTGGCCTATGTTGAGATCGGTGCCGATGCTGAACGCCGAGTAGGGTTTATCGCCTAATGGACTTTACATTTTTATTCTCATCACTGTTTCTTGTGATTTATGCAGTCTTGCTCGGCCTGGTTGCACCCTACGTGGGCCTGCGTTCTGAGAATTACGGCTACCTCGTGCCAACGGCGATCGGATCAAGTTTCAGCTTGATTCTGGCTACTATTTTGACTTCAGTTGGCCTGAGCTATGAAAACGGCTGGACCTGGATAATCCTGATGTTCACGACACCGGCGGCCATGTGGTTTGGCGCCAAGCGTCTAGAAAAGATCAGAAGCGCAAACTAGGCAGTTAGGCCCAAGGCATCCATTCGAAGGGTGTGGGCTCCGATTAGCTCTGACACCAAAGGTTCCAGCTTGGTGTAGGCCGCAAGGTTGACTTCGCGCTCCTGCTCGCTAGACAAACTCTTGCTCTTCGGGACTCCGGCCAACTTGCGATTGTCAAGACCAGCTCGAAGTTGAAGCAAAACGTCTCCCATGATTCGCCTTCCCCAAAGGGCAAGACGCGAGGCGAGCTGTGGGTCGTTGGCCATCGATTCGGTGAGAACTTTTTTGGCGAATTGTTCAAACTTTTTGTCGTTGAGCGATTTCTCAACTTCAGCCCGAAGTAACGGATCAAGACCAGCCGCTAATCGACGGTAAAAATCGTCGAGCAAACCTGCGGTTAGGTAAACCTTGATGATTGCTTCAAACCAGTCAAGACCAGTGGTACGCGAGTGAAATTGCTCAATATTTTCTACAAACGGATCCATGGCATCAGTTGGGTCGAAACCAACGGCGACGATTTTTTTGGAAATAGCGCGGTATTTCTCAAAGCTTTTAGCCGCAGCCTCGCTCAGTTCAGCCTTGTACTGAGTGTTAGGCGAGTACTTCAACTCTGCTGTCAAAATTTCAAATTGACTCAACTGCAGGTAGGCCAGCCGCCCCAAAAATTCTCTTGGCTCGGGGGTAAATGGTTTGAGATTTACCGACCCAGTGTTGCGGGCTGAGCGTTCTTCACGACTGGGCAAAACCAGTTTTTTACCCGACGAGCGAAACCTCTTGAACCATTCGAACATCCCACAACAATACCAATTTGACTGAAACCAAGTCGCCCGCTTGGCGCGCTAATCCAGCCAAATTAGGGCCTGACTAGACTTAGTGGGTATCCATAGGAGAAAAATTTGACTTTCAGTGAACTCGGTATTGACGCCGACATTGTTTCGGCTCTCGAAGATCGAGGCATCACATCCCCATTTCCCATTCAAGAGCAGGCGATTCCGCTGGCGCTTTCGGGTCAAGACCTAATTGGCCAGGCGAAAACCGGAACCGGAAAAACTCTGGGATTTGGTTTGCCGCTGATTCAGAGGCTTGGTATCGAGCCAGCTCCCGGCCCCAAAGCGCTGGTTGTTGTACCGACTCGCGAACTAGCAATTCAGGTGGCAGACGACCTCAAACTAGCCACCGCGAATCGCAAAACCATGGTGGCGGCAATTTACGGCGGCAAATCTTATGAAGGCCAAGTTGCTGAAATTGATGCCGGTGCCCAAATCATCGTTGGAACTCCAGGCCGTCTCATTGACCTCACCAAACAGCACAAGTTAAACCTGGCCGACATCCAAATTATGGTGCTGGACGAAGCCGATGAAATGCTGGATCTCGGATTTTTGCCAGACGTTGAGCGACTTTTCAACTACACCCCGCAAGATCGACAGACCATGCTGTTCTCGGCAACAATGCCCGGAGCAATTGTCAGTATGGCGCGAAAGTACCAGAACCGTCCGGTGCACATCCGAGTCAATGATCCTGATGAGGGCATGACCAAGGCTGACATTAAGCAGTTCATCTACCGAACCCATTCACTCGACAAAGACGAGTTAGTCGGTCGAATTTTGCAGGCCGAGGGTCGCGGTAAGACTGTGATTTTCACCAAGACCAAGCGCCAGGCCGGAAAGTTGGCTGAAGAACTGGTTGATCGCGGCTTCAAAGCAACCGGCCTGCACGGTGACATGTCGCAGGAGGCTCGCGAACGCTCGCTAACCGCTTTTAGAACCGGACGCAAGGAAATCCTGGTGGCTACTGAGGTTGCCGCTCGAGGAATCGATGTCGATGATGTGACTCACGTAATCAACTTCACAGTTCCCGAGGATGAAAAGGCTTACCTGCACCGCATCGGCCGCACCGGCCGAGCAGGACGCACCGGTATTGCTGTCACATTTGTCGATTGGGAAGATTTGGTCCGCTGGAAGCACATTGATTCAGCGCTTCAACTAAACACCTCTGAGCCAGAAGAAACCTATTCTTCGTCTGCACACGTATTTACCGATTTGGCTATTGCACCGGGAACCAAGGGACGATTGGTCAAGTCAAAGGCGGCAACCGAGGGCGATAAACAGAAAACTGCGGCCCCAGCTAGCAAAACTGGTTCTGGACAGCGACAGCGTTCAAAGCGTGAAAACCCGAAGAGTTCTGACAGTGCCGAAACCGGCCAGAGCACAACTCGAAGCGAATCGTCGAGAAACCGCCAGCGCCGCAGAACGCGTGGCGGACAAAGCAGCGAGGCTAAAGGCTAGGCTCCACCCCGCTGGCCTGAACCAAAATGCGCTGCAGCATTTCTTGACTGGTTGAATTCTCGCCCAAGCGGTTCGGTTTACCGTCGTGACCGTGATAATCGCTTGATCCAGTGGTAATTAGGTCATGTTTGGCAGCCAACATGCGTAGCCAGTCGCGTGCCACCTGAGGCACCTCGCGATGTTCGACCTCGAAGCCAGCCATCCCGGCTGCTATGAGCATTTCAAAATGCTCTTCGGGTAGGTCATCGCGGCTCATGCTCTCTGGTGCTCCGCCTAGGGGGTGTGCAATGATTGGCACTCCGCCCGCCGCTCTGATCAGTTCGATTGCCCTGACCACATCGAGGGTCTCGGTGGGTACGTAGTACTTCGAATGCCTCGAAAGTGGGCCGTGAAAAACCTCGCTGCGATCGGCGAAATAGCCTGCCGAAACGAGGGCATCTGCAATTGCCGGGCGACCGATTGTGGCCCCGTGAGCCAGTTCGGCGAGCACTGAATCCCAGCTAATTTCGTAATCTTCGGCCAGTAGCTCTACCATTCTTTGGGCCCGCAGTTCTCGAGTGTTGACATTACGGCTAAGTGCCGTCGCCAGCTCGTGGTTGGCGGGATCTGGCAGATAAGCCAGCATGTGGACGCTGATGTACTCACGATTTTGACTTCGGGTCACCTCTGCCCTCGTGGTCACCTCAATTCCTGGGATGAACCCAATTGAGGCTCTAGCTGCAGCTTCTCGAGCTTCAGCCCACCCATCTGCGGTGTCGTGATCAGTTAGGGCCAAGACATCAACCGAAGCAGCCGCAGCGTGAGCAAAAACCTCCGTGGGGCTCTCTTTGCCGTCAGAGCGCGTCGAATGCGAATGTAGGTCGATGATCAAGTGAGCCTCCCAAGTGGAAGAATAAAGCAATGGCAGAGAAAACCTCTAAACCTAAGACCCCGGCCCGTTCGCGCACGCCGCACAGCGCAGAATTTTTGAAGTACATGGCTTCGGGATGGGCCGACCGAGCGACCCTTGCGGTTGAGGCCAACCAAGCAGCGCCTTGGGCGAAACTTCGTCGCGCAAAAGTGGCCGATGAATTTGCAGGAAAACTTGTCCGAATCGATGCCGGTTCGACCAAGGTGCGCAGTAATGACACCGATTACAGATTTCGCCCCCACTCTGCCTTTACCCACCTCACTGGTTGGGGCAGCGAAACAGTTCCGGATTCAGTTTTGCTGATTGAGCCAGATGGTTCACCAGTGCTCTACTTTCGACCAACTGCGAACCGCGATTCAGATGAGTTTTTTGCCAACCCCGCGATTGGTGAATTTTGGGTGGGAGCCAGGGCCGGCTTGGCAGAGATTTCGCACCTGCTCCAAATCCAAACCCGTGACTTGAATGAACTGGGCAACCACCCGGGATTAAAAACCGCAATTGATATGAGCAACCCAGAATTGGCAAGGTTCGTCTCTGAACTTCGTCTGGTCAAAGATGAGTTTGAAATTGAGCAGCTACGCAGTGCAGTGGCTAAGTCGATTAAAGGTTTCGAGGCTGTGGTCAGAGCCTTGCCAACCGCCATGAAAAGCCCTCGTGGCGAGCGAGTTCTTGAAACCGCGTTTTTTGCGGTTGCTCGCGAGGAGGGTAACGAGCTTGGTTATGACACAATTTCTGCAGCCGGGCCCCACGCATGCATCCTGCACTGGATCATCAACAACGGAGAGACCCGAGCCGGGGAGCTTGTGCTGCTTGATGCCGGGGTCGAGCTGGAAACGCTTTACACCGCTGACCTAACCAGAACTTTGCCAATTAATGGGCGCTACACCGAGCTGCAAAAAACCCTTCACGAAGCTGTTCGCGAGGCAGCCGATGCCGCCTTCGCGGTGGTCAAACCCGGTGTGAAATTCCGTGAGGTTCACCAGGCTGCCATGCAGGTGATCGCCCAAAAATGCGCGGATTGGGGCTTGCTAAAGGTCAGCGCCGCTGAGTCTCTAGAACCGGACAAACAATTTCATCGTCGCTGGATGGTGCACGGCACCAGCCACCATTTGGGCCTAGATGTTCACGATTGCGCGCAGGCTAGAAATGAAATGTACCTTGATGCCGAATTGCAACCCGGCATGGTTTTCACCATTGAGCCGGGGCTTTATTTTCAACCTGATGACCTGCTGGTTCCGGCCGAATTTCGCGGCATCGGCATCCGAATTGAAGACGACATCTTGGTAACCGAAACCGGTGCCGAGAATCTTTCGGCTGCATTGCCGAGATCGGCAAATGAAATTGAAAAATGGATGGAGCAGCTGGCGCGCTAAGCGCTAGTCGTTAGAGGCCGCAGCCTTTAGTTTTGCCTCAGCTGCCAAATCGGCTGGAACCTGAACCTGGTAGTTTTTGGCCACAATCTGCGACTGCGACAACCAGGTGCGCTTGTTCTTGGCCAACGAGTAACGAACCACGTTGAACAGCATTCCGAGCCCAGCGCCGATAAATAACGCCTGAATCAAATTGCCTGTGACCATAGAACCGTCTGCAGGAGCAGAGAAAAACAGCAAACCGAATAGCAAACCAACCCAAGAGCCGGTGGTAGCGCCACTAAGGGCCAATTTTGCATATGAAAGCTTGACTCGCACTCGCTCGACGGAGCGCAAGTCACTGCCGACAATGGCAATTTGAGCTACCGGAAAATCACTTTTGACTAATTTGTCGACAAAGTAGACAGCCTGGTGATAGTCGCCAAATTCTGCCACGACCACACCCTGGGCCATTTCGCCCGCCATTTTTGGGGTGATTCTTCTCGGTTTGTTCATCATCCCATTCTCGCATGTCAAAGCCGACTCGTCTAAGGTTGTAGGGTGAGCGCAACCAGAGTTTTTGTGGCCCGATTGGCCGGCTGTGGCGTCTTTGATCCGGTGGGAGACCGCGTCGGAAAAGTCATTGACGTTCTTGTTGCCTACCGTAAATCAGGCGCCCCAAAAGCCACTGGAATGCTGGTGGAAATTACCGGACGACGCCGAGTTTTTGTGCCGATTAGCCGCGTCACATCGGTGGCTCCGGGGCAAGTAATCACCACCGGTCTGATTGATCTGCGACGATTCACTCAACGTGGTCAAGAAATACGCGTGATCGCTGAAATGCTGGGGCGCAAGGTTCAGCTAAAAGACGGAAGTGGCGAAGCCAACATCGAAGATTTGGCGATTGAGCAAAACAAAAACAAAGATTGGCTGATTTCTGAGTTGTTCTTGCGCCGCCCCAAAACTTCAACCTCACCGTTTTCTCGAGGGGCGACCCTGTTTGCGCCTTGGGAAGCCGTGCTTGAGCAAAGTAAGGGAGAAGAAGGTCAATCTGCTCAGCAGCTACTTGCCACCTACTCCGACCTGCGCCCAGCCGACCTCGCTTCAGCCCTGATGGATTTGCCGGATGAACGAATGATCGAGGTGGCTGAAGAGCTTGACGATGAGCGTTTGGCCGACGTGCTTGAAGAGTTGCCAGAAGAAGAGCAGATTGACATCATTCAAGAGCTCGACGACGAGCGAGCTGCTGAGGTTCTAGACCTAATGGAACCGGATGACGCCGCTGACCTAATGGCCAACCTGCCCGAGGCACGTACCGAAGCCATCCTTGATTTGATGGATGAGGAAGAAGCTGAAGACATCAGAATGCTGATGCAGTTTGATGAATTCACGGCCGGTGGAATGATGACCACCGAGCCGATTATTTGTGCCGCCGATGCCACGGTTGCTGAAGCGATGGCTCTAATTCGAAGAAAGCACGTTGCGCCAGTTTTGGCAGCATCGGTGTTCGTCACTTTGCCTCCGTATGAAACAGCAACCGGCAGATACCTTGGCGTCGTCCACTTCCAAAAGATGTTGCGATACCCTCCTCACGAGCGGCTGGGTTCACTGCTAGATACTGAACTCGAACCGATTTCGCCTGAGACCGACATCAAAGAGATCCACCGACTACTAGCCAATTACAACCTGGTTGCTTTACCGGTAGTGGATCGCGAAAACCGCTTGATCGGCGTGGTCACCGTTGACGACGTTCTTGACCACCTGCTACCCGACGACTGGCGAAATGAAGAGGAGGCACGCTAATGGCGAAAAACCGTCTTGACGCTCCGCTTCGCAGCCGTGAGCGTTTTGTGCCTAGAATCGGCATCGACCGAGAACAGTTCGGTCGCGCCTCTGAGGCGTTCGCTCGCGCTATGGGCACCGGAGCGTTCCTGATTTGGATGACCATAATCATCGCAATCTGGCTAACCTGGAATACCCTCAGCCCTCAAGGTTTTCAGTTCGACCCTCGCGCAACCAACTTCACCCTGCTCACCCTCATTCTTTCGATGCAGGCATCTTATGCTGCCCCGCTCATCTTGCTGGCGCAAAACCGACAGGACGACCGAGACCGAGTCAAGTTCGAGCAGGATCGGCAACGCGCAGAGCGAAACCTTGCCGACACTGAATATTTAGCACGTGAGGTGGTTGCCCTGAGGTTAGCCATCGAAGAAATGGCAACCAAAGACTTTGTCCGTGACGAACTGCGAGATGCGATTCGCGATCTACTGGATGAGCTGCGCGACGACGACGGCAAGAACTACAAGAAAAGCAAATGAGTCAGGACATCCTCGACGCTCTGGGTCGAGTAATTGACCCAGAGTTGCGCCGACCAATCACTGAGTTGGGCATGGTTGAGGTAAGTGGTTCACATGTGAAGGTGAAACTGACTGTGGTCGGTTGTCCCGCTGCCTCGAGAATCGAGGCGGATGCTCGAGCAGCTCTGACCGGCTTCGATGTTTCCCTCGAAATGTCAGTTATGACACCCGAAGAACGCGATCAGTTGAAAGCAAAACTTCGCAATGGGGTGGCTCCGCGCACTAATCCATTCGGAGAAAACTCGTTGACCAAAATTTTCCTGATTGGCTCTGGAAAAGGTGGCGTTGGGAAATCAACTATCACCACGAATTTAGCGATCGGTTTAGCCAAGCGAGGTTTCAAGGTTGGTCTGATTGACGCTGACATTTTTGGGTTCTCGATTCCCGGCCAATTGGGCCTGATCGCCAAGCCAACCAGGGTTGACGACATGATTCTGCCTCCGGTTTTTGAAACCAATAACTGTGTGGTCAAAGTTATTTCTATTGGCATGTTCGTTAGCGACAACCAACCTGTTGCCTGGCGCGGTCCAATGCTGCACCGTGCCATTGAGCAATTTTTGGTGGATGTTTACTGGGGTGACCTCGACTTTTTGTTGGTTGACCTGCCCCCGGGAACCGGCGATGTGGCGATAAGCCTTGGCCAGCAATTGCCCACTGCAAAGTCAGTCGTCGTAACAACTCCCCAACAGGCCGCCGCTGAGGTCGCCGAACGCAGCGCATCGGTTGGCTTGCAAACCGGTCAAAAAATATTTGGCGTAATTGAAAACATGTCTTGGTTCGAGGCTCCCGGCGGCGAGAAGATCGATCTTTTTGGCAGCGGTGGCGGCGCAAAGGTGGCTGCAAGACTTACTGAGATTAGTGGCTCCGAGGTAAAACTTTTGGCTCAGATTCCGCTGAATGTGCCACTTCGAAACGGTTCAGATTTGGGTGAACCGCTACTCGCCACCACAACGGATGACTCGGCTGCGGTAGCACTCGAGTCAGTGGTTGATCAGATGATCGCAGAATCCAACTCGCTGGCCGGAAAGAAAATCCCACTCAATTTGGTTTGAAATTCAGACAGGCAGGACCCAAATGACCGATACATCAATAACCGCTCTGATCGCTTCGATTAAGGAAAATCTTGAAGATTCGGTACACCTGGGTAACCCAGTAAACGTGATAAACCCGACCACAGGGAAGGTCATTTACTCGCTACCGCAGCTGAATGCTGCGGGAGTAACATCTAGGGTCAACCGGATTAGATCGGCTCAGGCTCAGTGGGCCGCAAAACCAGTCAGTGAGCGCGCCAAAGTTTTGAGAAATTTGGCGAAGTTATTGATTGAACATCAAGAGCAACTGCTCGATCTGCTTCAACTCGAGACCGGAAAAGCAAGATCACATGCTCTTGAAGAGATGACCGGAGCGGTTAGCTCTGCAAATTACTACGGCAAAATTTCGCCGCGAATTCTTGTACGTAAAAGAAGTCGTGCGGGTATTCCAGTCGCCACAAAAACATTTGTTGACCAAGTTCCGCTTGGAGTGGTTGGCATCATCACTCCGTGGAATTATCCTTTGGCGCTGAGCATGCTAGACGTGTTACCGGCATTAGCTGCCGGAAACGGGGTACTGCAAAAAGCGGATAACCAAACCGCGCTGATCACCCTCTATGCTCGAGCACTTGCTGTTTCTGCCGGCGTGCCCGAGGATCTCTATCGAGTCGTTACCGGGCCAGCGGCAGAGGTTGGCAACGCGATTACAGATACGGTTGATTACGTAGCATTTACCGGCTCGACAGCCACCGGTCGCTTGGTGGCCGAACGCGCAGCAAAACGCCTGATCGGATACTCGCTTGAGTTAGGCGGGAAAAACCCGATGATCGTATTGCCTGGCGCAAACCTTAAAAAGGCAGCGGAAATAGCCATAGGTGGAGCCTTTGGTTCTGCCGGTCAGCTGTGTGTCTCAATTGAGAGACTCTACGTGCATCGAGAGCAATTTGATGAGTTTTCAGAGCTTTTAGCCGAACGGGTAAGCAGCCTCAAAGTTGGAAAGTCAAAAGACTTCAATAATGATGTTGGTTCGCTAAGCTCAGCGGCGCAGCTGGAGCGCGTTTCAAGCTTTGTTGAAGACGCTAAGGAGCAGGGCGCCAAAGTGCTCGCCGGCGGTACTGCTCTAAATGAACTTGGGCCAAATTTTTACGCGCCAACGGTTTTAAGTGACGTGCCTGAAAACGCCAAAATGTTCCGCTCCGAAGTTTTTGGTCCGGTGATTGCGCTTACTCCCTACCAGAATTTGGCAGAGGCCATCGAATTTGCCAACGCAACCGAATATGGCCTGAACGCCTCAGTGGTCGGCGATGAAAAATTAGCGCTCAACGTGGCGGCTCAGATACACGCTGGAAGCGTCAACATCAATGAGGGTTTCAGAGCAAGTTTTTCTTCGATGTCTTCACCGATGGGTGGTTTCAAAGCTTCGGGTTTCGGACGGCGCAACGGCCACTATGGACTGCTGAGGTTTACTGAAGCAAAATCGATTGGTATTGCTGCCTCTTGGTTTAGGCTGCCTGCTCGCGGAAGCGAATATCAGCGATTGGCTCCGCTGCTAAAGCTGATGCTGAGAATTCTTAGGTAGCTTCGTTGTCGAAGGGAGCGATTTCGCCTTCGGCCAGCCTGGGTTGAACTTTTGTCTTTACCTCATTTAGGCCTTGCCCTGGGCTCTTTGGAGGCTCATCTTCGCTGAGCGCCTCGCGAATTATGCGCCTGGGATCATATTGGCGTGGATCGAGTTTTTTCCAGTCGAGTTCTTCACCAATTTCGTTCTCCAGCTGGCCCTTCGCATTATCCGCCATGCGTTTTGCAGCTTTGATGAACTTTGCCAATTGCGCCGCATAGTGCGGAAGGCGATCCGGACCCAAAACAAATACGGCAATTAACCCCAGAATCAGGAGTTTCTCGCCGCTCAATCCAAACACCCTTACAGGTTACCTCCTTGCTACACGGGTTATGCACCCGCTCGGCTTATGCTGGTGGGCAAGGAGTGACCATGGTCGACAAAATTTCAAGCTGGAAATACACCGAAGAGTTCACACTCGAAACCGATGTGTTGAGGGCGGCTCGATTGCGAGCCGAAGAACTAGGGGTTGAATCGGTTACTGCGACTACCGGCGCTCACCTTGCACTGGTTGCATCGGCCCTAGGGGCAAACGCAATTGTTGAGGCGGGCACCGGCACCGGTGTTTCTGGACTCTGGTTGCTCTCGGGGTCAAGCACCGCAGTTTTGGCAACCATTGACAACGATCCTGAAAATCAGGCCGCAGCTAGAAAAGCATTCTCCGATGCCAAAATTCCAAGCAATCGAACCAGGGTTATCTCAGGCCGCGCAGTTGACGTGATGTCAAACATGGCAGACGCTGCCTACGACATGGTCTTTTTAGACGCCGATCGCGAAACCCTAGAAGAACAACTTCGTGAAGCGGTTCGTTTGCTTCGACCCGGCGGAGTTCTCGCAATTGCGCACTCACTTTGGCGCGATCGCGTGCCAGATCCAGCCATGCGTGACGAGGCAACCTCGGTTTACCGAGACGTTTTACGCTATTTCAAAGCCAACGAAGATTTCGTCAGTGCGCTATCACCGGTTGGTGATGGCTTGCTGCTAGCCAGCAAGCGAAAATAGAAGATTAAGCAAAAAAGCCGACCCGAAGGTCGGCTTTTTTGTTGAGGCTATTTCTTGATTACGCCCTCGAGAACTTTATGTAGATTCTTAGCTTCGTCATCGTTTACAGAAACAACTAGACGACCCCCACCCTCAAGAGGTACTCGAAGTACGATCAGCCCACGTGGCTCGCGCTCGGCTTCCATTGGTCCGTCGCCGGTGCGTGGCTTCATTGCTGCCATTTAGGAACTCCTTGAATTGCTGGCATTTCTGCCGAAGTTCTATTATCCCACTGGGCTTGGGGTCAGTTTTGCCAAATCTTGGAAGCTACAGGCTCGAATAGAAAAATACCGAAGATATTTCTAAAATTTGGTGCAATTTCTAATCTACGGTGGCGAAAAATCTGGGGCCACGTAATGCCAGCAGACCATTAGCCACCAATACTGCAGCAAGATTCCACCAACTACCACAGCGATTTTTGCTGCTCTTGGCAGTGAGATCAGCAAAGTCGCAAAGGCTGCAAAAAGTGGGAATGCTGGTAGCAGAAGCCGCACTGTGCTTGACTGCGGAAATAAAACCGCAGATAGGTAAATCAGATAGCTTGCTGACCACAGATAGAGCTCAGTTCCAAGTGATTTGGCCGCAGTGCTGCTGAAAAACCAGGCCACCAAACCTAAAACAAAAAGCAGCATCAGCTGCCCGGTGCCCTCCCCCAAGAAATAACCTGCGGCCGTCCAAATTCCTTCAAAGGGAAGAAATTCGTCATGCCCGACATAACCCGCACGCCAAGCCAACTCGGTGGCCAGGTAGGCATCTGGCCTTCCGGTGACGATTGCGGCGGTTATGAGCCAACTGAACCCGGCCAGAATCGAAGTCGGCAGCAACCACAGCAGGCCCTTCAGTCGGGGTTTGTCCCAACTTCCGTGACGCCGATAGTTGAACCACTCAACTGTCAACAACAGGAAAATTAGCAGGGCGAAGGCCAGGGCTCCCGGCCTGGTGAATGAAAACAAAATGATTGCAAAACCGGCAAGAACATAATTTTTGCGCAGCAGTTGGTGCAGAGCGAGAGCCAAAAAAGTTATGCCCAAACTCTCTGCGTAGCCAACCTGAAATACCGGGCTGGCGGCCGAGGCACCAAATAGGTAAAGTCCCCACAGCGAAACCGACGACGAGAATCGAATGGAAAACAGCCGGTAAACCACAATTGCCATTGCAAAACCCACCAGGGTTGCTGTGATTGGCGCTAGGTAGACCCAATCGAGCGGCACAATTATTGACAGTGCTCTTACCAAAATTGGAAACGCCGGCATGAATGCCCAGGCATTCTGCATCACGTTGCCAGATTCGTCGGTCGGCAACACAGTTGGGTAGCCGCTGTTATAAATTCGCTCGAACCACTCGACATCCCAAATATTAAGAAACTCGAAATAACTCGGTGATGCCACGGTCCAATAATTCGCCCCCTGTTGAGCGGCCACCGCCAAAAACAGCAAGGTGCTCGAAAGCCGGGCCAGGGCATAAACCCCTACCGCCTTGAAGCTCCAGTGAAGCTGCATCGACTAAGCGGTCAACCACTCGCGAAGACCGGCTTCGCACTCGTAAATTTGGCGCACCGGAACATGTTCATCATCTGCATGCGCTTTGCTGGGATCTCCCGGTCCGTAATTGACCGCCGGAATGCCGAGTGCGGAAAATCTTGCCACATCGGTCCATCCGTATTTGGGCTTTGCGGCCAAACCAATGGCAGCTAAAAAGCGCTTCGCTGGCTCTTGGTCGAGACCAGGTCGAGCTCCATCTGCCAGGTCAACAAAATTGAGGCTGAAATCGCTGAACAACGCACGCATTTTTTGCGCAGCCTGCTGGGCGGTTTTGTCTGGTGCGAATCGGTAATTGACGGTTAGCACAGCTCGATCAGGAATCACGTTGGTTGCGATACCGCCGGAGGTTAGCACCGCGTTGAGGCTCTCTCGGTAGGTCAGGCCATCGACTTCAATTTCGTCTGTAACGTAATTAGCCAGAATGGCCAACGCTTGAGCCTGTGCATGAATTGCGTTCTTGCCCATCCAGGGCCTAGCCGAGTGTGCTTTGACGCCGCTGGTGATGATCTCAAAACGTAAAGTTCCGTTGCAGCCACCCTCAACAAACGCTGCCGTTGGTTCACACAAAACTGCGAAATCAGCCTCGAATTGCTGAGGGTATTTAGCCACTAGGCGGCCCAGGCCATTCAGGTCAGCAGCTACTTCTTCGTGATCGTAAAAAACCCAGGTGACATCTACGTTGGGTTCGGAAATGGTTGCAGCAAGCTTGAGCTGCACGGCTACGCCGGCCTTCATGTCGACGGTACCGCGACCCCAAAGCACCTGTTCGCGTTCCATGGGCAAAAGCTTCACCGGCAGATTATCGGCAACCGGAACAGTGTCGATGTGGCCCGCGATGATTACTCGGGATGAACGGCCCAGATTGGTGCGGGCGATGATTGCATCACCGTCACGAAGCAGTTCGAGATGGGGGTAACGGCCGAGAGCATCGAAAATTTGGTCAGCCAATTGGGTTTCGTTGCCCGAAACCGACTCGATGTTGCACAGCTCGGCAGTGAGCTCAACGACGTCTGATTGAAGGTTTAGAGGCTTTGAATTCACAAGACGAGCCTAACTTGTAACCTTGAACCTATGACTGAAGCAGGCTTTATAGATTCAAAGGCATGGGGCCACGGCCTTGCCACCGTTTCTAGCACCGGAGAGGTGCTAGATGTTTGGTTTCCCAACCCAATTTTGGGTGCAGCACCAAACAGCGACGCCCTTTGGGTGGTGCCAAAAGAATTAGACGCACTGGTCGGTGAAGACGCTCGCAGACGGGTCAAAATCGAATGGGTACGCACCGAAATCGACTTGAGCAAACCGGTCACCTCAACAGCCGATGCCTATCTACGCCTGCACCTGCTATCACACCTACTGGTAAAGCCGAACTCGATAAACCTAGACGGGCTAATTCCGAACCTACCGATTGTTGCCTTTACTAACGTTGGACCAATTGCACTGGATGACTTAGATCAGCTTCGACCAACCCTCACCCGAGCCGGAATTTCGGTTTACGCCATAGATAAATTCCCGCGACTAGTTGATTATGTGACTCCACGAAAAGTCAGAATTGCAGACGCCTCTCGAGTGCGATTGGGCGCACACCTGAGCCCTGGTACCACGATCATGCACGAGGGATTTGTTAACTTCAACGCTGGAACCCTCGGCAGCTCAATGGTTGAGGGTCGCATTTCTCAAGGGGTTGTGGTTGGTGATGGCAGCGACATCGGTGGTGGCGCCTCGATTATGGGAACCCTGTCTGGCGGCGGAAAACAGCGCGTTGTGATTGGCGAACGAGCTCTGCTAGGTGCTAACTCGGGTGTGGGTATTTCAATCGGCGACGACTCGGTGGTTGAAGCGGGCCTGTATGTGACCGCCGGAACAAAGGTGACCATCATCGATGAAAATGGCGAACGTTGTGTAAAGGCAGTCGAACTCTCTGGAATAGCTAATCTGCTGTTCCGTCGAAATTCACAGACCGGGCGAGTTGAGGTAACCCCGCGCAGTGGTGCCGGTGTGATCCTGAACAGCGCACTACACGCCTAATAAGAATTCACTAGCCCCTGATTGAGTCCCAACCAGCCTCGCTGAGCGGTTGAGCATCTAACATCACTGCTGCGGGTTGCTGAGGCAACACCGTGCCGATGCGTTTGAAGCCGCGAGGTAGCTGCACATCTGAAGGGAAAGTTGCCAGCAGCGAGTGGTCTTCACCGCCAAACAGCACCCAGTCTCGCTCACTAGCACCAATAGCGCGCGCAGCCTCCTCGAGAACAGCCTCATAGCCGAGCAGCTGCATTGGGTCGATTTGCATGGTCACGGCCGAAGCCTTGGCGATGCGGCTGGCATCTTTAGCCAACCCGTCTGAAATGTCGAGCATCGAAGTCGCACCGGCATCTGAAGCTGCGATACCAAGATGAATCGGTGGCTGCGGGCGAAGTTGCCAGTTAACCCAGTCATCGTAGGCCTTAATCGCATCCCCATTATTTGATTGCAGCAGTGCTAAACCGGCAGCGGCACGACCTAGTGTTCCACCCACTGCAATTTGATCACCAATCTGGGCACCGTTTCTGCGCACCGGCTCTCGCCCAATTAGTTGGCCGTGAGCGGTAACCGAAATAAAGACCTGCTCGGCAGACGCAAGGTCTCCTCCGACCACCCCGACTCCGGGAGAAAGCGTCTGGCAGGCATCGCGGAGCCCGTCGGCAAAGGCTTCGAGCCAACTCACCGCGAGGTTTCCGGGCAGGGCTATGGCAACCACCAGGGCGGTTGGCTGGGCACCCATTGCAGCAATGTCACTTAGGTTGGTGGCCACCGCTTTCCAGCCGAGGTCATAGCCGCTAGACCACTCAAGTCTAAAGTCGTGATTTTCAATCATCGTGTCGGTGGTGACGACGAATGAGTTCTCTGTGGTCGAAACGACGGCCGAATCATCGCCAGAACCAACCAGCTCAAATTCGCTTTTATTGAGACGGGCTACGCAGCGCTTCAGGCTCTCGATTTCGCCGAGCTCGGCAATTGTTTCAGATGACATCACCACTACAAATTACCCGACTGAGACACTCCTTGTGAGTCGGGTAGCCTGTTGCTGATGAAAAAAATATCAGCGTCAATTTTGACTTTGCTGCCGCTTGTCTCGGGCTGCTCAAGCACGGTGGCTTTAGAGCCTGCAGAGTACGCAAATGATGTTGCGTGTGCCGAAGTTATCGTTCGCCTGGGTGATGAAATCGCAAATCAAACGCGACGTAATACCAATGCCCAGTCAACCGCTGCCTGGGGCGATCCGACCTCGATTTTGCTCAGATGTGGGCTAGAACCGGTGACCGTTAGTGAGCTGCCCTGCGTTACGGCCGGGGATGTTGACTGGCTGGTTGATGACAGTAACCGACCAAACTACAGATTTGTCACATTCGGTCGAACCCCGGCAACCGAGGTAATTGTGAATTCAGAGGTGGTCTCGGGTGTGAGTGCCCTCGAAGAGCTGGCACCGCTGGTTGAATACCTGCCGGCGAGCGCCAGCTGCACAACCTCAGTTGAGAGCGAGAGTAATTAACTCATCGATGAGCTCGGCGTAACCTACCCCACTGGCCTGCCAGAGGCTTGGAAACATCGATAACGGGGTGAAGCCAGGCATGGTGTTTATTTCGTTGACGATAAACCTCGACTCGGTCAGGAAAAAGTCAACGCGGGCCAAACCCTCGCAACCCAGTGCCACGAATGCCCTGCGCGCGATCGCCTGCATTTCAGCCAGAAGACTTTCTGAAAGGTCAGCTGGGACAATCAACTGGACTGAATCTTCGTCTTGATACTTGGCATCGAAGTCATAAAATTCTCGTCCGGTGACGATAATTTCTCCGGCAACCGAAACTCGTGGTGCACCCCCGAATTTTCCTTCGAGTACGGCACATTCAACCTCGCGCCCGATAACTCCGCGCTCGACCACCAATTTGTCATCATGTTGGAAAGCTAGTTCGAACGCGGCTTCGAGGTCATCCCATTTTTTGAGCTTGGAAACACCGACCGAAGAACCGGCCCGGGCAGGTTTCACGAAAAATGGCAGTTCCCCTAGACCACGAAGTTGCTCCAGGTGCGTCTCAGGGTCGGCGAGCCAACCCTCACGCCTAACGACAACGTGGGGTGTAACTGGAACCCCGGCCGCTTGAAAAAGTGCCTTGGTGAATTCTTTATCCATTCCGGCGGCAGAGGCTAACACCCCGTTGCCAACGTACGGCAGTTGGCAAAGTTCGAGGAAACCCTGCATGGTTCCGTCTTCGCCGTTCGGGCCGTGCAAGAGCGGAAATACCAGATCGATGGTTCCGAGTGATTTCTTAGTACCGTCAGCTGAAACTTCAAAAACCTGTCGGTCACCGGCCATCGAAAATTCAATCGAAGTGCCCTCAAATTCGACCTCAGCCAAATTACCTTTGCGAAGTGCCCAGTGCGAGGCATCGTCAAGAGCCGGAACGAACTGACCGGCTCGGGTAATTCCAATCGGTAAAACTTCGTATTTGCTGCGGTCAATCGCACCTAACACGCCGGCGGCAGTGGCACAGGAGATTGAGTGTTCACTAGATTTGCCGCCAAACAAAATAGCGACTCGCAATTTGGTCATTCGCCCTGTGGCCCGTCGGTCTCGTGCGTGAGGTGCGGAGCAATGTCTCTTGGGTTGAGTTTTCCCTCTAGCACAGCCTGAACCTGCTCAACAATTGGCATCTTTACGCCTTTTTCGGCAGCAAGTTGCAAAACCGGGGCGACCGATGCTAACCCCTCTGCGGTTTGAGACATGCGCTTGAGAACTTCGCGAAGGGTGTAGCCCTTACCCAGCATTTCTCCCGCTTTGTGGTTACGCGAGAGCGGCGACTCTGAGGTTGCAATTAGGTCGCCAAGCCCAGACAACCCAACCATGGTGTTTGGTTTAGCCCCATAGGCAACTGCAAATCTAGAAATTTCAGCTAGGCCGCGAGTCATGATCGATGCCTTGGTGTTTTGGCCATAACCGACACCGTTGACAATTCCGATGGCTACAGCGATCAGATTCTTTAGGATTCCGCCAAACTCGGTGCCAATAACGTCTTTGTTGGTGAAAGTGGTGAAGTATTCGTTACTCGAAGCTGAAGCAACTGCGGCAGCGGTTTCTGCGCTGGTTGAAGCAGCCACCGAGGCAGTTGGTTGCTCTGCGGCAATTTCGAGTGACAAGTTTGGGCCCGAAACGACCGCAATTTGCGATTTGGGAAAACCGGTAACCTGCTCGATAACCTCGCTCATGCGCAAACCTGTGTCTTTCTCGACACCCTTCATGAGCGAAACCAAAATTGCTGATTTAGGCACCAGGTGAGCCCACTGCTCAAGGTTTGCACGAAGTGTCTGCGACGGAACCGAAAGATAGACCTGTTCGGCACCGCTCAAGACTTCGGCCAAGTCGGTAGCGGCTCGCAGTTGTTTAGGCAGAGTTATCCCAGGTAGGTAATCGCCATTTCGGTGGTCTTGATTTATCTCGTCGGCGACTTCCTGGCGTCGAGCCCAAAGCTGAACCGAGTTTTCCGAGTTATCTGCCAAAACCTTGGCGAAAGTGGTTCCCCAGCTTCCGGCTCCAATCACTGCAATGTTTGCCATCTAAGCCTTCTTCGACTTTTTGAAGTTACCGGTAACTTTTTGACCCGCGGTGACCGGATCCCAAATTTCATCAGGCGCCTGCTCGCCGCGCAACACCTCTACCAACTTTGTAATTTCTTTCATCACGGCGTTGGTGGCCGAGTGCAACTCGGTTGGCGAGAGCTGTTTCTTGCGATAGCTACCAAGATCGATTTCATCGCCAATCAGGATGCTGACTTTTTTCCAAAAGCCTGGGCGAAATTTCGAGCCATATTGGTTCAGCACCTTTTCGCTGCCCCACTGCCCCACCGGGTAGACCGGAACTCCGGTATCGAGCGCCAGCCTCACGGCGCCGGTTTTTCCGCGCATCGGCCAAAGCTCTGGGTCGCGAGTCAAAGTTCCCTCCGGGAATATCGCAATCGTGTGACCAGCCTTCAGGTAGGCGTGTGCGGCGGCCATCTGAGCATCGTTTCGCTTTCCCGAGCGGTATACCGGGATCTGCCCGGCAGCGGTAAGCACGGCGCCGACCACCGGGGTTCTGAACAGCCCCTCTTTGGCAAGAAAGTGCGGGGCTCGCCCGAGTTTCACGTAAATCAGATAGGCAACGGCAAGCGCATCGAGGTTGGTGACGTGGTTCGCGACCAAGATGTAGGGGCCGGTTTTTGGCAGTTTCTCTGCACCGACAACTTTCAAACCGAACAACAGCCTGACCAGTGGGATGAGCACCGCGGCAATCATGGCCAACAGCGGGTAGCGCTCGGTTGGCCGAATTTTCGGCATCTTTAGGTCGGTGTATTTGGTGGCCATAGTTACTCGGTGTAACTGAAGTTTGCGCCAAGAGCCTCTAGCTTCTGAAGGAAGTGCTCATAACCACGCGAAATTAACTGGACGTTGGTGACATTTGAAGTGCCCTTAGCAGCCAGTGCAGCAACCATATGGCTAAAACCACCACGAAGGTCAGGTACTCGAATGTCAGCCGCATGAAGTTCGGTGGGGCCAGAAATAACCGCAGAGTGGTTGAAGTTTCGCTGTCCGAATCGGCAGGCGGTGCCACCCAGACATTCTCGATAAATCTGAATCTGAGCACCCATGTCGACTAGGGCGTCAGTAAAACCAAAGCGGTTTTCGTAAACCGTCTCGTGAATGATTGACAGGCCTTTCGCCTGGGTCAGCGCGACCACCAGGGGTTGCTGCCAATCGGTCATGAAGCCGGGGTGAACATCGGTTTCGAGTACCACTGGTTTCAGGTCGCCACCCGGGTGGTAGAAACGAATGCCCTCGTCTTCGATCTCGAAAGCGCCGCCGACTTTGCGGAAAACGTTCAAGAACGTCATCATTTCGTTCTGTCTGGCACCGCCAACGAAAATGTCACCCTTGGTTGCTAGCGCGGCACAGGCCCAAGAAGCTGCCTCATTGCGGTCAAACAGCGCGCGATGACTGTAGCCACCTAATTTTCTGACACCCTCGATGCGGATCACGCGGTCGGTGTCGACTGAAATGATGGCGCCCATTTTCTGAAGGATGGCGATCAAATCCATGATTTCAGGCTCAATGGCGGCACCGCTAAGCTCGGTCAACCCTTCGGCACGAGTAGCCGTTAGCAGCACCTGTTCAGTTGCACCCACCGATGGGTACGGCAGGGCAATTTTGGCGCCGTGCAGACCCTTTGGCGCGGTTAATCTGGTGCCATTTTCTAGGTTTTCAATAACGGCACCGAAATTGCGCAGCACCTCGAAGTGAAAGTCGATTGGTCGATCGCCGATGTGGCATCCGCCGAGCCCCGGGATAAAGGCTTCGCCCAGCTGGTGTAACAGCGGGCCACAGAAAAGAATTGGGATTCGTGAAGAACCTGCATGCGCATCAATGTCGACCATGCGAGCAGATTTCACGTTGGTTGGGTCAAGCGTCATCTCGCCGTTTTCAGCGTGGGTGATTTTTACCCCGTGCAATTGCAATAGCCGAGAAACGATTTCGACGTCACTGATAAACGGGACATCTTTGAGCACCGATATTTCTTCGCCCAGCAGGGCAGCAACCATGGCTTTGGTAACCAGGTTTTTTGCGCCCTTTAGGTCGATGCGGCCGACTAGCGGCTTGCCGCCCTCTACGGTGATTTGGCTCATTTGGCCCCTTAGTGCTTCGCTGGCAGAGTCTTGGGGCGCCAAGACTCGCGCTTTGCCTCAAAATCAGTGATTGCTTGCTCGTCGCGAAGGGTAAGGCCGATGTCGTCAAGACCCTCTAGCAGACGCCACTTAGTGTATTCGTCAATCTCAAATGGGACGACTAGCGAACCAATCGTGGCTGTTTGGTTTGGTAGGTCAACGGTAATTTCGACACCGGGATTGGCTTCGATTGCCGCCCAAAGTTTTTCAGTGTCGGCATCGCTGATGACCCCCGCGATTAGACCCTGCTTGCCAGAGTTGCCGCGGAAAATGTCGGCGAATTTGGATGAAAATACAGCTTTGAAACCGTAGTCTCTCAACGCCCAGACCGCGTGCTCACGTGAAGAGCCGGTACCGAAGTCTGGCCCGGCGACAAGAACCTGTGCGTTTTTATAAGGCTCTTGATTCAGCACAAACTCTTTGTCTCCGCGCCAGGCCGCAAACAGAGCATCTTCGAAACCAGTTTTTGTAATTCGCTTGAGATAGACCGCAGGGATGATCTGGTCAGTGTCTACGTTGCTGCGACGAAGCGGCGCTGCCACTCCTGAAAACACGCTGATCTTTTCCATTAGTTTTGCTCCTCAAGATCGGCTGGGCTTGAAAGTGTGCCGCGAATTGCCGTGGCAGCTGCAACCAGAGGTGAGACTAAGTGGGTGCGTGCACCTTTACCCTGACGGCCCTCGAAGTTGCGGTTAGAAGTTGAGGCCGCACGTTCACCCGGAGCTAGCTGGTCTGGATTCATGCCGAGGCACATTGAGCAGCCGGCGAATCGCCACTCGGCACCGAACTCTTTGAAGATTGAGTCAAGGCCTTCTTGTTCGGCCTGAACTCGAACGCGCTGCGAGCCTGGCACCACCATCATTCGCAGGCCATCTGCTTTCTTTCGGCCCTTGATAATCGCTGCGGCGGCACGCAAATCTTCGATGCGAGAGTTTGTGCAGGAGCCCAAAAATACGGTGTCGACTCGAATGTCTTTCATCTTGGTGCCCGGTTGCAGATCCATGTATTCAAGTGCACGCAAAGCCGCGGCCTTCTCGTTCGGATCGCTAATTTCGTCTGGGTTTGGCACCGAATCGAGCAGGCTAACACCTTGGCCGGGGTTGGTACCCCAGGTGACAAACGGGTCTAGGGTGTCTGCATCAAGAAATACCTCGGCGTCGAATTTGGCGCCCTCATCGGTTGGCAGAGTTTTCCAGTACTCAACCGCGGCATCCCAGTCAGCACCCTCAGGAGCGTGCGGACGACCCTTTAGGTAAGCAAACGTGGTCTCGTCTGGAGCTACCATGCCGGCCCGAGCTCCGGCCTCAATTGACATGTTGCAAATTGTCATTCTGGCTTCCATCGACAGCGCACGGATTGCCGAACCACGATATTCAAGTACGTAACCCTGACCACCGCCGGTGCCAATCTTGGCAATAATGGCAAGGATGATGTCTTTAGCGGTAACACCTGGGCGAAGTGTGCCCTCTACGTTGATCGCCATGGTTTTGAAGGGTTTTAGGGGAAGTGTTTGAGTGGCCAGCACGTGCTCAACCTCGCTGGTGCCGATACCCATGGCCAGGGCGCCGAATGCGCCGTGGGTAGAGGTGTGTGAATCGCCGCAAACTACCGTAATTCCGGGCATGGTCAAGCCTAATTGAGGGCCAACCACGTGAACGATTCCTTGATCGATGTCACCGAGTGAGTGAATGCGAATGCCAAATTCGGCCGCGTTTTTACGAAGTGCTTCAATTTGAGTTCGACTTGTAATGTCGGCGATTGGCTTATCAATGTCAACTGTTGGGGTGTTGTGATCTTCAGTGGCGATGGTTAGATCTGGGCGACGAACCGGGCGATTAGCCATGCGCAAACCATCGAATGCCTGAGGGCTGGTTACCTCGTGTACTAGGTGAAGATCGATGTAGAGCAAGTCGGGTGAACCGTTTTCACCCTTGGTAACCAGGTGGTTATTCCATACTTTTTCAGCCAAAGTTAGCGGCTTATTTGACATTGCAACACCTCAAAAGTTCGAACCTCAAGTTTACCAAGGGCTAGGCTGACAAAGTGAGCCAAATTGAGCTGGAAGCGATCCAAAGACGAACCGTAAAGACCCTCACCGCAGGTCAGGTTTTGGGCGGTTTTGGCCTAGGCTCAACACTCTCTATCGGAGCGCTTTTGGCAGCAGATTTATCAGGCACCGCAGCCTGGTCAGGCGCTGCCGCAACTTTTTCAACTCTGGGTAGCGCCACCTGGGCAATTCCACTGGCTCGCTTGGCCGCCAGGCGAGGCCGCAGGGTCGCTCTTGCAACCGGTGCCGCATTGGCTATATCTGGAGCAATCCTGGTGATTGCTGCGGCCTCGCTCAGATTTTTCCCGCTGCTGCTGGTTGCCCTATTTTTGCTGGGATCGGGCTCAGCTGCAGGCCTTCAAGCAAGATTTGCTGCAACTGACCTACCCAGTCATCGATCAGCAGGCCGAGATTTAGCAGTTGTAGTTTGGGCTACCACAGTTGGAGCAGTGATTGGCCCAAACCTATTCGGGCCAGGTGAAATTGTGGGCAACCTGCTTGGTATGCCCACCTTGACCGGACCGTTTTTGTTCACCATCGCGGCGCAGCTGAGTGCCACCTCAGTATTTTGGTTCGGGCTAAGGCCAGATCCGCTTTTGACCGCACAGCAGCTCGAAGTGGATCGAGGTAATCGACCCAAGGTTTCGCTCAAGAGTGCCATGGTCACGTTACGCCGACACCCGTTGGCCAGCTATGCCATGGCATCGATTGCACTCAGCCACATGGTTATGGTTTCGGTCATGTCAATGACTCCGGTGCACATGACCAGCCACGGCGCCACGCTAGTTTTAGTTGGGTTCACGATTAGCCTGCACATCGCCGGAATGTATGCTTTTGCACCTATTTTTGGAATTTTGAGCGACAAATTAGGTCGAGTAAAAACCGTAATCATCGGTCAGTTAATTTTGATCATCGCGCTCGCCTTTGCCGGTTTGGGCAGCGAAGATCACACACTGGTGGCAATTGGGCTATTTCTTTTAGGGCTTGGCTGGTCGGCGGCAACTGTTGCCGGTTCAACCCTGTTGGCGACCTCGCTTCCCGCTGAAGAAAAGGCAAACGTTCAGGGAGTCAGCGATTCGTTGATGAGCCTAGCCGGGGCCCTTGGCGGGGCGGTCGCCGGCACAATACTTGCCGCCTTTGCCTTTGTTGGGCTGAATGTGTCTGCACTCATCCCGGTCTCATTGGTTTTGATTTTGACGGCTCTACGTCGCTCACGCGGTTAAAAATAAATTCCCTCCCGAGAGCGAATCATCGAGAGGGAATTGGTGATCCCAAGGGGATTTGAACCCCTGCTGCCGCCGTGAGAGGGCGGTGTCCTAGGCCGCTAAACGATGGGACCTAATAAACGCAACCTGAAAAGTATGCCACATCGGCGCATCAAAGTGCCAGTTAGTTTTAGATTTGGTTCGAGAGTAAGAGTTTGAGACCGCCGGCGACCACCTGGGCTCTGATCGGCGAATCACCAATAAACTCGCCATCTGCGTAGCCAGGCATACCCTCAGCCGAAATAACTACCTCTTTAGCCCGAATGATTTCCACCGCAGGATGCCCAATGTGGCCGCCCGAATAGACCTTTGGGAAAATCTTGATCAGTTCAAATCTTGAGATTGCGTGAACGATAAACAGATCGATTAGCCCGTCGGTCACTGACGCATCTGGAACGATTTTCATACCGGCCCCAAATTGACCGTTGTTGGTTATGGCACAGAGCATAGCCTCTACTTTTCTCGGCTGGCCATCGATTTCAAGGTGGTAGCGAATCGGCTTGAACTTGGCTAACTCGAGCAGCATCGCCACCTGATAGCGAGCTTGCCCCTTGGGCCATGTCATGCCGTTCGCCCTACGATTTACCAGTGCGTCGAAGCCTGCTGAGAGTGAACCGGCGAATCTAAATTCGTTTTGTTTTGACCAACCGCGTCCAAAATCGACGGAGATCGGAGCACTCTGGCCTGCCATTATTTGACGGGCGCACGCCACCGGGTCTTCAATACGGTAGCCAAATTTCTGCGCGGCGTCATTACCGGTGCCGACCGGCAGTATGCCTAAAGGTTTTCCGGTAGCTGCGACCGCGTTTACTCCCAGGTGAACCATGCCGTCACCACCGGCCACCACGAGTCCGAATACGTCTGGCTCTTCGAGTGCGGATTTTGCGGCCAGTAGCGCCGAATTGAAATTTTCAGCCGAACAGTCAATCAGTTCAAAGTTAGCTGACAGTAGAGCCAATGCCTCTGCGGCTTTTGAGCCGGCAGTAGACGAACCTGCCGCCGGGTTAAGTACGTAGGCGAGTTTGGTCACTTGGTTACCGACTGCAGTTTTTTCAAGGTGAGTAGGTTCAAGGCCGTCAACCCGAGCGCCAAAATTGCTGCTGGCACGGCCATCGCACCCCAGAACAACCCAGACGCAATTATCGCCACCACCGCTGACAGGATCTGCAGGTTCAGATACTGCTTCCAACTGCTGACCAGGTTAGAGATTTTGGCCGTCGCTTCGGAAAAAACCAATAAATCTTCGTCAGCCAAACTCATAGCGTTCTCTAACTTCTGAGTTTCTTCGATGTCAGATTCTTCAACTCCATAAAGGATGGCCAATTCGGCTTGCTGGAGGGCGGCTGGTTGGTCACCAGGGTCGGCGACGACAACCACCTTTGATCCACTCTCAATAAGCTTTGCGATTGACTCTGCCCGCTGGTGTGGCAAGACTTCGGCGTTGAAATCATCTGCACCGATTTCCTCAGCAAGGTGCCTGGCGACTCCGAAAGCATCTCCGGTAAGAATGACCACAAACTTTTGACCCCAGTGCAGGTAATCAACCGAGCGAGCGGCCTGCGGGTGAAGCCGCTCGACCAGCTCAATGAAACCCAAAAGTTTCCCGTCTCGAATAATGAAAGCTACCGTGTGGCCGGCCTGGTTGGCTGCGTCGGCTGCGACCAAATCACTGACGTGAATGTCAATGTTTCGGCTGGTCAACACCACCGGGCCACCCATCACATATGTTTTACCATCAGCGACGGCAATCAGCCCCTGCCCCGGAATAACTCTGTGGTCAACCATCGGAATTGCATCAACAGCTCGATGTGAAGCCGCCGACAAGATGGCCCGGTCAATTGGGTGGGCGTTGTTAACAGCAAGGCCAGCAGCGATGGCAAGCAGCTCGGCAGGAGCCGCCAAATCAGTTCCAACTGCTAAACGATAGTTCGCGACCGCACGTTCACTGGTGGTGACCAGGCCAGTTTTCTGCAGCACCACCACATCAGCCTGGGCCAGAGTCAGCAACTTACCCTGAGACAAATCCTTTAGACGCGCCTGCTCGGCAAATCGAAAGATCCAGCCGAAAACGTACCCTAGGTAAAACCTCGGTACAAACAGTGCACCCAGAGTTAGCGCGGTAAGACTTAGCTGGCCGGCAGTATGCCATCCCTGAATTTGAAGAAGACCGGCAACTAGTTGGAGCACTGCAAAAACTGCCGCCGCTCCCCAGATGGCAACCTGGAATAAATCGGATCGATTACCGATCAATGACGGCTCGAGCTCGGCCGAAAAAGTTTGATTTTTGAGACGAAGTGTCAAAAACTGAAGCCCACCGAGCAAGATTGTGAGGGAGGCAAAAACCACCCAATCAACGGCCAAGGTTGAGCTGGAGGACAGTGTCGAAAGTAATGCGACAGTGAAAGCCAGAGCAGTGGTGGCCGCCGAAAAAAGTGCAGAGATCAATCGCCAGCTCGTGGCGATTCTTAGATTTAGGTTGTCTTGCACGGTACAAAGTCTAGATTCGATTCGGATGCATAGACTCACGCAGGGCAGAATTGAGCTATGCAGATTTCGAAACTTGAGCACGCCTGCTTGTTGCTGTCGATTGGCTCAGAGCAGCTAGTGATTGACCCGGGAAGCTACACTCGGGACCTCGACGAGCTAGGCCCGGTTTCTGCAGTCGTGATAACGCACGTTCACGACGATCACTGCAGCGAAGAACAATTAAGCCGGCTACTTGCCACAAATCCAAAACTTCAGGTATTCGGCACTGGCGAGGTTTGCCACCGGCTGGCCAAATCTATGCCTGAGTTGGCAACGCACGAGGTTCACCACGGTGACTTTTATCGGGTTGCTAATTTTGAACTTGAATTCTTTGGCGAGCAGCATCTTGAAATTCACCACAGCTTTCCCCTGGTGCAGAATTGCGGAGTCATGGTGAATCGGGTGCTTTATTACCCCGGCGACAGTTACACACTCCCCGATCAAAAGATCGAAGTTCTGGCCTGCCCCAGTTCTGCCCCATGGTTGAAACTCGGCGATGTTCTAGATTTCGTTACCGAAGCCAAGGCTTCTAAAGTGTTCCCGACTCACAATGCACTGCACAGCGAACTTGGCAACCGTCTTTACAACTCGCGGATTGCCGCATTTGTAACGAAGAACGGTGGAGAGTTTATTGAATTGGCGCCCGGCGAAAGCCTCGGGCTAGCCTAGGGCGATAATCACTGAACAAGTAAGCAACATCAGAATCACAGGAACCCAAAGTTTACGCTCCAGTTTGCTTCGAGAAATTGAATTCAATATCAAACTGACAGCGTTCAACGCGACTAGCCCCCAGTTCACCAGCGAGTTCAGTGAATTTGGCAGCAACTGGTTGAAAATGCCAATTTGCGCCAGATAGTGGCCCGCGATTCCAAGGTATACAACGGCACTAATTGCGCTGCCGATTCGATAACCAATAGGCAAACGCCCACGGTGCTGCCCGCCAAAGGCATATTCACCCAAAGGAGCACCCAACATAAGAGCCAATTGAAAAAGTGCGGTAAAACCTAGGCTGACTACAGCTAACCAAACCGCCCAGTTCATCGCTTACCTCCCGATTCATCAAAAATTTCCAGTCGCAGTCGAATCAACTCAACGAGGGTAGCTTCTGGAAGCGGCGCCTGCAGTGAAATTTGGATGGTGGTGCCTACAACTTTCAACTCTGGAAAAACCTTCAGCGCTTGCGTGCCTAGCTCTCGCCCACCGTGAATACTTACGTGGTTTTTCCATCCCGAAATAAAAAATGGGACCTTCTTTTGGTATCTGAAACCAATAATTCCGTATGAAATTACAGCCTCGGTGTCGGGTATTTCCCTCAGGCAAACCTGCAGCATTGACTCAAGGATGCTTCGCTGAAGCGCAGGCTGCGAGGCTAAATACTCACGAACTTCATATTCCATAGGGCAAGCCTAGTTAAAAAAGAAAACAGCCGATTTCTCGACTGTTTCACTGGCTGGGATACCTGGACTCGAACCAAGAACAAAGGAACCAGAAACCTTCGTGTTGCCAATTACACCATATCCCAATGGATGAGCCCTTCGGCCCGACACACAATCTTAGCCCGACTAGCCGCGCTGGGCAAACGAGCGCAGTCGAGCCACTGACTCTTCACGGCCCAAAATCTCCATTGATTCAAACAGTGGAGGAGAAACGCGGCGCCCCGAGATAGCGGTCCGCACCGGGCCAAAGGCATTACGAGGCTTGAGACCCAACTCTTCTACCAACTTGGCGTTTAGCGCCTCTTGCAAACTAGCGGTGTCAAAAGTAGGCAGCGATTCAATCACCTCGAGTGCTGCCTGTGCGATTTCTGCGGCATTTTCAGGCAAGCCAGCCAGGGCATCTTCTTCGATTTCCAGCTGCTCATTGCTGATGAATAAAAACTTGAGCAGGCCAACGGCCTCACTGAGCACAGTCATGCGCTCTTGAACCAGAGGTGCCGCTGCTCGAAGAATCGACTCTTGTTTTTCGTTTAGCAAACTTGGCAAAACACCGGCACTTTGCAGATATGGGACCAGGCGACCCCTGAAGTCATCAGAGGTTAGTAAGCGAATGTGAGCCGCGTTGATTGCATCTGCTTTTTTCTGATCGAATCGAGCCGGATTGGGATTGACATCGGTCACCTCGAAATTTGCAGCAAGTTCTTCGAGAGTGAAAATGTCTCGGTCTGCACTCAGGCCCCAGCCCAATAGCGCAAGGTAGTTGAGCAGACCCTCCGGAATGAAACCGCGGTCACGGTGGTGGAAGAGGTTCGATTCTGGATCGCGCTTTGAAAGTTTCTTATTCCCTTCGCCCATTACGTAAGGAAGGTGGCCAAACTGTGGGATGAATTTCGTGATGCCCGCTTCATACATGGCGTTGTAAAGGGCGATTTGGCGAGGTGTGGATGCCAATAGGTCTTCGCCGCGCAACACGTGGGTTACCCCCATCAGCGCATCGTCAACCGGGTTGACCAGGGTATACAACGGCTGGCCATTAGGGCGAACCACAACAAAGTCGGGGAATGAACCGGCTGGGAAGGTGATCTCGCCACGCACTAAATCAGTGAAGGTTATGTCGACATCGGGTACCCGCAAACGTAGCGCAGGGCTTCGACCTTCGGCACGGTAGGCGACTCGTTGCTCTTCACTCAGGTTTCGCTCAAAGTTGTCATAACCGAGTTGCTTTGGCCTACCAGCTGCGATGTTGCGCTCATCAATTTCTTCGGCGGTCGAATAGCTCTCGTAAATGTGCCCGGATGACTTGAGCTTTTCGATTACCTCGAGGTAAATTTCTGTTCGCTCACTCTGGCGATAGGGCTCGGCTGGCCCGCCGACTCCGACGCCCTCATCCCAATTCAAGCCCAGCCAGCGGAGGGCGTCGAGGATCATTTCAAATGACTCTTCACTGTCGCGCTCAGCATCGGTGTCTTCAATGCGGAATAGAAAAGTACCGCCGGTCTTGCGCGCGTATGCCCAGTTGAACAGCGCGGTCCTGACCAGACCAACGTGTGGGGTGCCGGTTGGCGAGGGGCAGAATCTGACCTTGACAGCTGAGCCGGATGCGGTTGAAAATGGCGCGGAAATACCGTTTGAAGAAGTCATTATTTGTCTAGTTTAGGCTGTGCAAACAAATCGAGTAGTTCGCCAATCTGGTGCGCTGATTCTTGTGGATGGCGAAACGCCTTGGACGCATCTAATCGGTAGCTGTTGCGACGTCCTGATTTTTCTTTTGACACATAACCGGCATCGGCAAGGTCGCCAAGTATCGCCTGGGCAGAACGCTCTGTGACACCAACCCCTTCGGCTATGTCGCGAAGTCTGGCATCAGGGTTATTGGCCAAAAAGATCAGCACGTGACCATGGTTGGTCAGAAATGTCCAGCTCATGTTGGAAATCTACCAAGGATTTAGCTGAATGAGCGAGGTCTAATACCTGAATTATCTTTCTGGTATTGTATTTCTGCTATGGAACTAATCATCAACAATCTCACCTCCATTTCAGTGCTTGTTTTCGTGGTCGGTTTTATTGCGGCCCGGCTAAAAAGTGACATTCGAATTCCGGAACCCGTCTACCAGGTGATTTCAGTTTTTCTGCTCTTTGGTATTGGCCTCAAAGGCGGTTTGGCAATGCGGGAGGCAGACCTGCAGTCAGCCTGGTTGCCGGTTTTGGTCACCCTGGCGCTGGGCACCATAATTCCGGTTTGCGCCTTTTACGTTCTTCGATTTTCTAAAAACCTGAGCGAAATCGACCGTGGTTCAATAGCGGCTCACTATGGCTCGACCTCACTGGTGACCTTCACTGCCGCCATAGTTTTTCTCGAAAGTTCAAAAATATACTTCGAACCATACGCGGCAGCACTGCTGACCATCATGGAAATACCGGGACTAATTGTGGGCATCTATCTGGGCAGTCGTCACCTTGCTACCGATTTACACTGGGCCGAATCGCTCAAAGAAATTGTGCTGGGTAAAACGATTCTGCTGCTTAGTGCCGGCCTAATTGCCGGCGGAATTTCGGGGCAGGCCGGTTTCGACAAAGTAGCACCGTTCTTCGTCGATCTACAACCAGGAATACTTGCCCTGTTCTTGATTCATCTCGGCTACGTTGCCGGGTCTCAAGCTAGTGAACTCAAAAAGGCGGGATTGGCGTTAGCAGGCTTCGGGATTGCCTTCCCGGTTTTTTCCGGTACCCTCGGAGTCGCCTTGGGCGCCTGGTCTGGGCTGTCTGTTGGAGGAGCGCTAGTACTTGGAGTATTGGCTGCCAGCGCCTCTTATATTGCTGCTCCGGCTGCCGTCGGAATTTCGCTACCGACAGCGAATTTGAGTCTGTCGATAACAACCGCTTTGGCGATTACGTTTCCGTTCAACCTAATTTTCGGAATACCGCTTTACCTGTGGATCGCCGAGCTGCTTGTGGCCGTTTAATCTAGCCTCAGGCCACAGGATTGAGCAGGGTGCCTAGGCCTTCGATCTCACACTCGACTATTTCGCCGCGGTGAATTTCAGAAATACCAGATGGTGTTCCGGTCAGAATTACATCACCAGCTTGCAAAGTCATGTTTTCACTAACGTAAGAAATGATTTTGGGCACGTTGTGCAGCATGCGGGAAATTGATTCGTGCTGCAGAACATGGCCATCGACTCGAGACTCTAGTATCTGCCCGTTTGGGCGCCAATCGGTGTCAACCCAAGGGCCAATCGGGCAAAACGTATCAAATCCTTTTGACCGAGCCCACTGATCATCGGTCATTTGCAAGTCTCGTGCAGTTACATCGTTTGCAATAGTGAAGCCCCAAACCACATCAAACGCTTTTTCGAGTGGGACATTTTTACATTGCTCGCCAATGACGATGGTCAACTCAACTTCAAGTTCGACCCGTTTGCTTTGCTTCGGAAGGACGATGTTTTCACCCGGGCCAATGAGTGAACTCGTCGGCTTGAAGAAAATTGTCGGCTCTGGGTTGGCATCTAGACCCATCTCATCGATATGATCCGCGTAGTTTTTTCCGATGCAAACCACCTTTGAAGGTGTTACCGGAGCCAGGATGTGGACATCTCCGATGAAGTGAACTTCGCCGGTGAATTCATAACCGTCGACCAATGGGTTGCCCGCCAAAACCTCAATTTTGTCTTGGCGAACCGCCCCAAATTTTGGCTCAGAACCTGCACTGAATCGAACAATTCGCATGATTAGTCGGCCAGCTTCATCATCCATCCGTGACGATCAGCCACGGTTCCGTATTGAATTCCGGTGAGCTCTTTGCGAAGTGCAACGGTTAGTTCACCCGGTTCACTGGAAATTTGAATACTCTCGAGTCGAGACTTCAACTCGCCAATTGGGGTGATTACTGCAGCCGTTCCGCAGGCAAAAATTTCGACGATGTCGCCGCTGGCTACACCAGAGCGCACCTCATCCAGCGAAATCTTGCGCTGCTCAACCTGGTGTCCGCGATCGTTGAGCAGAGTGATGACAGAGTCTCGAGTGATGCCGTGCAAGATGGTTCCGTCTAGAGCCGGAGTTGCAACGCGACCGTCTTTGAATACGAAGAATAGATTCATGCCACCGAGTTCTTCGATGTAGGTTGCACTCTCTGCATCTAAGAACATCACCTGCGAGCAACCATTTTCGTAACCCTCGGTTTGCGCCAGCAGTGAGGCTGCGTAGTTTCCGCCAGTTTTTGCTTCTCCGGTTCCGTGCTTACCGGCTCGAGCTGAATCGAGGGCAATCCAGATTGAAATAGGTTTGACTCCCCCGGTGAAGTAAGGGCCTACCGGTGATGCGATAACTCGATATTCGGCGCGCTGTGCGGCGCGGACACCCAAGAAGTTTTCAGCGGCAATTTCAAATGGACGAATGTACAAAGTTTTTTCATTAACCGGCTGAGGCACCCACTTGCCGTCAACGGCAATTAGCTGGCGTAGCGACTCGACAAAAAGTTCAGTTGGCAGCTCAGGCAGCGCCATTCGGTGTGCAGAGCGCTGAAGTCTGGCCGCGTTGGCTTCTGGGCGAAATGTCCAGATTGATCCGTCTGCGTGACGATAAGCCTTAATTCCTTCGAAAATTTCTTGACCGTAGTGCAGCACAGCTGCCGATGGGTCCATCAAAATTGGGCCGTATGGAAGTACTTCTGCTTTGTGCCAGCCCTTGTCTTTTTCCCAAGTGATGACGACCTGGTGATCGGTCAAGTTAGCACCGAAAACCGGGTTTTCTAGAATTGCCTCCCGATTTTCATCAGCGGTTGGGTTTGAGTTGAGGGTGACCTCGAACTGAAGTGACATCTGGTCTGCTTTCGTTGAAATTTAGAGGTTGGCGAAAATGCTCTGGGCGACCTGGTCCGTGGTGCGCTTTTGAGTTCCGCGAGTGGCGAGGTCGGCCGCTACCGCGTTTTCGATTCGTGCTGCCGCCACCGGGTTCTTCAGATGGTCTAGCAGTAACGCAGCCGAGAGGATGGCTGCCGTTGGGTCGGCAAGGTTTTTGCCTGCAATATCGGGTGCCGAGCCATGTACCGGCTCAAACATGCTCGGGAAAGTGCCATCTGGATTGATGTTTCCAGATGCGCCCAACCCGATTCCGCCGCCGATTGCTGCGGCAAGGTCGGTGATGATGTCACCGAAAAGGTTGTCGGTCACGATTACATCGAAACGCTCAGGATCGGTGACCATAAAAATGGTTGCGGCATCGATGTGCAGATAGTCGTGAGTGATGGCCGGATATTCTTCAGCAACGCGATTAAGAGTTCGCTGCCATAGCCAGCCGGCATGCACCAAAACGTTGTGCTTGTGAACCAGAGTGATGTGTTTACGTTCACGGTTTGATGCCAACTCAAAGGCGTAGCGAATCAGGCGCTCAACACCAAAAGCTGTGTTTACCGAAACTTCGTTTGCCACCTCTGCAGGTGTACCTACACGAATTGCGCCACCGTTGCCAACGTATGGGCCTTCAGTACCCTCGCGCACCACAACAAAATCAACTTTTCCAGTGTCGCGAAGCGGACTGACTACCCCTGGATAGATTTTGGTCGGGCGCAAATTCACATAGTGGTCGAAGCTGAATCGAAGTTTCAGCAAAAGCTGGCGCTCGAGCACTCCGGATGGCACCTTCGGGTCTCCGATTGCACCCAACATGATTGCATCGTGCTGCTTGAGAGACTCTAGATCGGCGTCGGTAAGGGTTTCTCCCTTGGCAAAGTAGCGTCTGGCGCCGAGGTCGTACTCTGTGGTTTCAAAGGTCACGCCAGAACCGATGGTGGCCTTGCGAATTGCCTCAAGGGCAATTGCAGTTACCTCAGGCCCAATTCCGTCGCCACCGATTACACCGAGGTTGTAGACGCGAGACATTGACACTCCAAACGCTGTTGTTTGGCTCTTACTTTACCCGCAATTAATCGGCGATTTTTGTGGCAAACAGCACCAATGTTTTCGATGGTTTTAGGCCATCTTTGGTTTGGACCTGTCCGTCTCGAATTTCAAGGGTGTCGATCTGAACCGGCTGGTCCCTCAGAACTTTCTCTAGCTCTTCAACAGTTGGCAGCACCTCTGGGTTCTGTGGCCCACCATAACCCTCGGTTAGGTTGTTCCTTGAATGCCAAACCCCGCACAAATGCCCGCCCAGTTTCAAATTCTGGATGGCGCGGACGAGGCTTTGATGAAGTTCGGTCTGCGGAATCTGTAGGTAGGCAACTACAGCGAGGTCAACCGGGGCCAGTTTTGAAACAAAATCGGTGCCTGAGCCAATGGTTTCGAAGCATCGAGCAGAAACCCCAAATTCTTCGGCTAACCGCTTGCTTTTAGCGAGGCCGGCCGGCGAGATGTCGATGTTCTCAACCTGCCAACCCAAAGTCGCCAACCAAACCGTATTTCTACCTTCTCCCCCGGCTAGGTCAATTGCGGTACCGGGATTCAGTGGTTCACAAAATTCTTTGACGAATCGGTTTTCGATCTTGGTGTAGATGTATTCGTCAACAGCGAATTTCGCATCCCAGTAGGCAGAGTCCATGCAGTTATTGAACTACAGGAATGCCGGTTTGCGCTGCTGCATCAGCAACCGAACCACCGTTGACCAGCTCGCCGGTGAAACCGAGGGCCTCCATTCGTTCAATTGCCTGGCCTGCACGGTTGCCCGAACGGCAGTAAACGTAGTAGTCGGCCGCTTTATCGAGGGTTGACAGGTTGGTCTCGAAATCAGCTGATGAAATGTCGAAGAGGACAGCGGTTTCTAAGTGCCCGGTCTGCCATTCGGCCTCGGTGCGCACATCGATTATGGCCGCGTACGCAGATGGATCTACCTTCTCAGCGGCACAACCGGTTAGCGAAAGCGAGCCCAATAACAGCGAGAGGGAAGCCACCAATACCTTGAAAAATTTGCTCATTTGCAATTCCTTTCGTATACCCCCTAGGGTATAGTAAAAGCAGCGGAAAACCAAACTGAAAGGTCTTCAAATGCAATTAGAAGCCAGCGAACTCAAAAAAGCTAGAGACCGCCTCGTTCGAGTGCAGGGCCAAATTGGCGGAATCGTCAAAATGATTGATGAGGGGCGAGACTGCACCGAATTGTTGACCCAACTCAGCGCCGCCAGCACCGCACTAACTCGCGCCGGGTTCACCATTATTGCCACCGGCATGCAGCACTGCGGCACCGATCCTGAAGGTCAAGCCAACCGAGAAAGCCTCGAAAAAGCTTTCATGTCACTGGCCTAAAAACTCAAGCGCAAAGGAATAACCATGGGATTTTTTGGAAACCTATTCAAAAAGAAATTTGAAACCGTATCGCCAACCGCTGCAAAGCAACTTCAGTCGGAGGGCGCACTGCTAATTGACGTTCGTGAGAGCCACGAGTACAAGTCTGGTCATGCTGCCGGCGCTCGTCACATCCCGCTCAATTCGCTACCAAACCGGCTCCGCGAAATTCCTAAAGAGCGCCCAATTTTGGTAATTTGCCAGTCTGGCGCCCGCTCATCGAGCGCAGCCAACTACCTAGCCGGTCAGGGCTACAACGTGACCAACGTTTCGGGCGGCACTGCCAACTGGCGTGCCAAAGGCCTTCCGATTAGCTAATCAAGAGTTCAGGATCAAAACCAATGCGTGTAATCATTATCGGCGGCGTGGCCTCAGGCATGTCGGCAGCTGCGCGACTTAGGCGACTGGATGAAACCGCTGAGATTGTGGTTTATGAAATGGGCGAGCACGTTTCATACGCCAACTGCGGGTTGCCCTATTTTGTGAGCGACGTGATTAGCAACAGGTCTTCATTGCTCTTGCAAACCCCAGAATCTCTCTGGACTCGCTTCAGAATCCAGGTCAAAACCGGAACCATGGTGACCTCGATTGACCGCGAGGCCAAAACGGTAAAGGTGTTGAATTTTGCCACCGGAGAAGAACTTCAAGACAGCTACGACAAACTAGTGATCTCAACTGGCGCTCGACCACGTAAACCCCAAATTCCAGGTGTAGAGCGTGCAATGGTGCTGCGTAACGTGACCGATGCCGATCAGGTCAAGGCCGCGGTGCAGAAGAACTTGGGCCAAAAAGTTGTCATTCTTGGTGGCGGGTTTGTTGGTATCGAGCTAGCTGAAAACCTGGCCCGTCTCGATGTTGACACCACCCTGGTTCAGCGTGCCGACACTGTTTTGGCTCAGTTCGATAGTGAAATGATCGAGCCATTCCAAGCCGAGCTTGTGAAACACGGCGTGAAGCTTGAGCTAAATTCCGAGGCCGTGGAAATCACAGCTGATTCGGTAGTTCTGCAGGATGGCAAAGCACTAAAAGCAGATCTGGTTGTTGCCGCCGCTGGTGTAACACCAGACAACTCACTTGCCCGCGAGGCAGGCCTCAAGATTGGCGAAAGTGGCGGGCTCGTGGTTGATGCCCAACAGCGCACCAGCGATGAAAATATCTACGCCGCCGGAGATGCAGTCGAGAAACTTGGGCTACTCACTTCGGAGCCGATGCTAATTCCGCTAGCCAACCTAGCCAACCGGCATGGCCGATTGATTGCCGATGCGATCGTTGGTCGTGAGGTTAGTGCCCATCAGGCCATCGGTACGGTGATCATCGGAGCCTTTGGGTATGCAGCAGCTATCACCGGTCTAAGTGAAAAATTGGCCCGTCGCGCAGGCATCGACTACCGGGTATTACACGTTCATCCAAATAATCACGCCGGTTATTACCCTGGTGCTACCCGCGTTTCAATCAAGGTTCTATTTGACCCAAACACCAGCAAGATTCTCGGTGGCCAGGCAAATGGCGCCGATGGCGTAGATAAGCGAATCGACGTTATCGCCACAGCGATCCACGGTGGGCTCACTGTTCAAGATCTAATGGATCTCGAACTCGCCTACGCACCGCAGTTTGGTTCAGCCAAAGACGCAATCAACATCGCTGGCTACGTTGGCGATAATTTAGTCACCGGAACCACTGAATCTCTTCAGTGGTTCGAACTCGATGAGGCACTGGCTTCTGGAGCTCAGTTGATTGACGTTCGCTCCGACGCCGAACACGCTGCAGGTTCAATTCCAGGAGCGATCAACTTGAGCGTTGATCAGCTTCGCGAGAAGCTTGAACAGATTCAGCAGGACAACGTTTTGGTGCACTGCCAAGTCGGCCAACGAGGCCACATAGCAGCCCAAATTTTGAAGGCCCACGGGAAAACCCGGGTGCGAAATCTGGATGGTGGCTACATCACTTGGCGCGCAGCTCAAGACGCGCTGCAGCGTAGCGGCAGATAGTAAAAGGGCCCCGGAAATCCGGGGCCCTTTTACTATGAAGCCTAAAGTGTGATGTCGATGGCGCGCATGGTGTCGGCCTCAATAGCAACTCGAACATTCTCAAGCACCGAATCGGCAACCTTAGAGTCAACGGTGATGACCGAAAGGGCTTTGCCACCCTTTTGCTCGCGAGCAATTTGCATGGCCGCTATGTTTACGCCCGCTTCTGCGAAGGCCTTGCCGTAGATTGCGACAATTCCAGGGCGATCACCGTAAACCATCAGAACAAAGTGTTCAGCCATAGCCAATTCGACGTCGTAACCGTTGATATTGACAATCTTCTGGTGAAGCTTCGGGCCGATTACAGTACCTGACACGGAGTAGGTCTGGCCGTCAGTAGTAACCGCCTTGATTGATGTGACGTTGCGGTACTCGTCGCTGTGTGCGTCTACGGTCAACTTCACATCTACCCCGCTCTGTTCGGCGAGCAAAGGAGCGTTGACGTACGAAACCTGCTCGGTAACTGCGTTCTGAAAGAAGCCCTTCAGCCCGGCAAGCTTGAGCACCGAAACATCGTGGGTGGCAATTTCACCGCGCACCTCGACCTCAATAGAAGCCACGTTGCCGCCAGAAATGCCAAACAACATCTGGCCCATGTTTTCCATCAGGTTGATGCCTGGCTTCACTGAGGCGTCAATGTTTCCTCCGGCTACGTTTACAGCGTCAGGAACCAGGTCACCGGCAAGTGCCAGGCGAACTGATTTGGCCACCGAAATACCAGCTTTTTCTTGGGCTTCATCGGTTGATGCACCAAGGTGCGGGGTAACCACAATATTTTCCAACTCGAGCAGCGGTGAGTCTTTTGGCGGCTCGTTTACGAATACATCAAGGCCGGCACCGGCGATCCGTTTTGATTTCAGTGCTTCGTAAAGCGCGGTCTCATCGATAATTCCGCCGCGTGAGCAGTTGACGATGCGAAGGTTAGGCTTTGCGATCGCAAACTCTTTCTCGGCGATCATGCCGGTGGTTTCCGGAGTTTTTGGAATGTGAATGGTGATGAAATCAGAGCGTTTCATAACCTCTTCAAGCGACGCCAGTTCGACACCAATCTGCTCTGCACGCTGTGGAGTTACGTAAGGGTCGTAACCAATTAGGGTGGCGCCGAAACCAGCCAAACGCTGGGCGACCAGGGTGCCGATTCGACCAAGGCCAACGATACCGATGGTCTTTTCGTAAAGCTCGACTCCGGTGTACTTTGAGCGCTTCCACTCGCCAGCTTTCAGCGAGGCATTGGCATCAGGGATGAAACGAGCGGTCGAGAAAATGTGACCAATTGCCAACTCGGCAGCTGAAATTACGTTTGAGGTCGGAGCGTTTACCACCATGACGCCTGCATTAGTTGCGGCCTTGATGTCGACGTTGTCTAGACCTACGCCCGCTCGAGCAATCACCTTCAATTTTGGAGCGGCTGCAATGGCTTCAGCGTCTACCTGAGTAGCCGAACGCACCAGGATGGCATCGGCGGTGGCTAGTGCGGAAAGCAATGCCTTACGGTCAGTACCGTCAACATTGACCACCTCAAAATCTGGCCCGAGAGCGGCAACGGTGGCTGGCGAAAGTTCTTCTGCAATCAAAACAATTGGCTTAGTCATGCCCTCAAGCTTAGAGACAGACGACACAAAAATAAGGCTTGCTTCTTTCATCTGTTGTAAGTTATCTTTCATTTTATGAAACCTAAACCCGGGTTGCTTTCGCCACTTATAAAGAGTGATGTGCAGGGATTATTGCTCGCCCGGCTGTTCATGAATGCCAGCGAAGAATTCAGCGTCACTGAGCTCGCCGATTATGCATTCACCAGTGTTCCAACGGCGATGCGTGAGGTAGACCGCCTTATCGAAGCTGAATACGTTGTTGAACGAGCGCTCGGACGAGTTCGGCTGATTCGTGCCAACCAGACCCATCCGCTCTTTGAGGCTATTTTTCAGATCGTGGCCTTTTCCTACGGGCCGGCAACGCTGCTTCCCCAAGCACTGAAGAGTCTCTTCGGCTTGCAGCAGGCTTTTATTTTTGGTGACTGGGCAAACCGCTTGGCCCAACACCCCGGCCCCCCACCGCAACAGCTTTCAGTGCTGCTGGTCGGAAACATGAATCGAATCGACGCCTCAAAGGCACTCGCCAAGATCGACGGCAAACTGGGGCAGTTTGTGAATCTACAGTTTGTTAGCGCAGACGATTGGGCCCGCTCGAGTAGCGAATTCATCAAGACTGTAAAAGAATCGCCCCTTTTTGAATTAGATCTCGAGATTTAACTTGCATTAATTAATACCCCTGGGGGTATACTAAAGACAAGCTATTACTGAAAGGGGCCCAACATGTGCTCACCAATCGCTTGCGGAACCTGCGGCAAAGTTACCTGGACCGGCTGTGGACAGCACGTTGAAGAAGCTCTAGGTGGCTTCACTGCTGACCAGCTTTGCCAGTGCGATAACTAATTCGCCACCAAGAAGCGCAATCTAACTAGCCCAGACTCGAACTGCTTTGAATCTTGCAGTTCGAGTTTGGCTTTTTTAGCACCCTCTCCCCACAGCCGAATTCCCTCACCCAAAATATCTGGGCAAATAAAAAGGATGATTTCATCCAGCAAACCTTCAGTAAGCATTCCGTCGACTAGTTGAGCACCGCCACTGACAAAAAGCTTTCCCGGGTGCTCATCCGATATTTTCTGAATCACCGCAGCGAGTGAACCGGCCACAAAGCTGACCTGTCTTGGGTTTACTCCGTCGAAGCGCATCGGCTGCGTGGTGTAGACATAGGTCGGCAAAATTCGATCCATTTCAGGGTCGGCGTCAACCTCAAACTCGAAGGTCTTGCGACCCATCAGCGCCGCTGAACACTCTTGCACTAGTCGCAGGTAGCCGAAATCTTCGCCGGTCGTCAGATATTTTTCAGCCCAGGTCATGTCGCCATTCGGGCCGGCGATGAAGCCGTCGAGGCTGCAGGCAGCATAAAAAACTGTGTGTCTTGGCCCGCCCTGATTAACCATCAGGCAAGTCTAGAGAAAAAGAAAAGGCCCCGCCGGTTGGGCGGAGCCTTTTCGAAACGCTATTTAGCGGCCAGCTGAACCTTCGACATAGTCTTTCTCGGTGTCTGCCTGGCGCAACCATGAGAATAGCTTGCGAAGCTCACGACCAACGCTCTCGATTGGGTGCGACTCACCCTTGGCACGTAGTGCCAAGAACTCAGGAGCACCGGCATCTTGGTCGGCGATAAAGCGGTTAGCAAAAGTTCCATCTTGGATGTCGGTAAGAACATCGCGCATACGCTCTTTGACCTCTGGGCCAATTACGCGTGGGCCCGAGATGTAGTCACCGTACTCTGCGGTGGTCGAAACCGACCAACGCTGCTTGGCAATTCCACCCTCGTACATGAGGTCAACGATTAGCTTGAGCTCGTGTAGCACCTCGAAGTAGGCAACCTCAGGCTGGTAACCAGCTTCGGTTAGAGTTTCGAATCCGTACATGATTAGCTGCGAAGCGCCACCACACAGAACAGCCTGCTCACCGAACAGGTCGGTCTCGGTCTCTTCGGTGAAGGTGGTCTTGATGGTGCCTGCACGGGTTCCACCAATGGCGCGTGAGTAGCTGAGGGCCAGGTCAAATGCCTTGCCTGAAGCGTCTTGGTGGATGGCAATTAGGTTTGGAACGCCCTTCCCCGAGATGTACTCGCGGCGCACTAGGTGACCAGGGCCCTTAGGGGCAACCAAGAAGACATCTACGTTCTGAGGAGGCTTGATTAGACCGTAGCGAACTGAGAAGCCGTGACCGAACACGAGTGCGTCGCCCTCTTCTAGGTGCTGCTCAATTGCCTCAGCGTAAACGTGACGCTGAGCTGGGTCTGGGGTCAAAATCATGATGACGTTTGCCCACTGAGCCGCCTCGGCTGGGGTAACTACCTTTAGGCCCTGCTCTTCGGCAGCTGCCTTTGACTTTGAGCCTGGCTGCAGACCAACAACTACGTCAACGCCTGAGTCTTTGAGGTTTAGCGCGTGAGCGTGACCCTGCGAACCGTAACCAATAATGGCGACCTTACGACCCTGAATGATCGATAGGTCTGCATCCTTGTCATAAAAGATTTCAGCCACTTTTTGTATCTCCTTGTGTTTATTGAAACTGGGATGTTTCTACCGATCGGGCTAACCGATCGAAGTTTGTTACTTGAGTACCTTCTCGGTAATTGACTTTGAGCCACGACCCATTGCCAAAACGCCAGACTGCACCAACTCTTTGATACCGAACGGTTCGAGCACCTTGATGAACGCTGCGCACTTCGCGCTGTCGCCAGTTACCTCGATGATTACCGCGTCACTCACAACATCGATGACGCGAGCACGGAACAAGGTTACCGCTTCGAGCACCTGCGAGCGAGTTGCCGGTTCAGTTTTGACCTTGATTAGCATGTGGTCACGCTGCACTGCCTGTTCGGCGTCTAGCTCAACCACCTTAATTACGTTTACCAATTTATTGATCTGCTTGGTGACCTGCTCGAGTGGTGCATCTTCAACACCAACCACAACGGTGATGCGAGAGAGCCCCTCAACCTCGGTGACACCTACGGCCAGCGATTCGATGTTAAAACCACGACGGGCAAACAAACCGGCAACACGGGTGAGCAAACCTGGTCGGTCTTCGACCAACAGAGAAAGAACGTGTCTTGACATGATTACTCCCTGCCGTCCCAGATTGGCGCCGCATCGCGAGCGTATTGCACAGCATCGTTTGAAACACCCGCGGCAACCATTGGCCAAACCATGGCGTCGCGGCTGACGATGAAGTCGATAACCACTGGACGATCGTTGGTTTCAAGAGCCAGCTTGATCGCCTTATCGATGTCTTCTTCTTTTTCAACACGAATTGCGAGGCAGCCGTAGGCCTCACCCAACTTCACAAAGTCAGGAACCATAAGTGCATCGGTTCCGGTATGCAGGTCGGTGTTTGAGTAGCGCTCGTTGTAGAACAGTGTCTGCCACTGGCGAACCATACCGAGCGAAGAGTTGTTTATGATTGCAACCTTGATTGGGATGTTGTTGATGGTGCAGGTTGCCAACTCTTGGTTGGTCATCTGGAAGCAACCGTCGCCATCAATTGCCCACACTTGACGATCTGGCTGAGCAACCTTGGCGCCCATGGCTGCTGGAACCGAGTAACCCATGGTTCCGGCACCACCTGAATTTAGCCATGAGTTTGGGCGCTCGTATTTGATGAACTGGGCAGACCACATCTGGTGCTGACCAACTCCGGCCGCGTAGATACCCTCGGGACCGGTTAGTTCACCAATTCGCTGAATGACGTACTGCGGTGAAAGTTTGCCGTCTTCGACGTGGGTGTAGCCGAGCGGGTAGCGCTCGCGAAGCCCATCCAGGAATTTCCACCAGTCAGCGATGTCGAGCTTGGCGGTCTTCAATGCAGCGGTTAGTTCTTGGTTTAGTTCACCGATTACCTCTTTGGCATCTCCAACAATTGGAACATCAGCGAATCGAATCTTGCCGATCTCAGCAGGATCGATATCGACGTGAATTACCTTGGCACCAACGGCAAAGCTCTTGACATCTCCGGTTACGCGATCGTCGAAGCGAGCACCCAGTGTGATTAGCAAGTCGCTCTTCTGCAGCGCGGTAACCGCAGGAACGGTGCCGTGCATGCCAGGCATACCCAAGTTTTGAGGGTGTGAATCTGGGAACGCACCGCGAGCCATAAGCGTGGTAACCACTGGAGCGCCAATGAGTTCAGCAAGTTTTAGAAGTTCCTTGTGTGCGCCGGCGCGAATTACGCCACCACCTACATAGAGCACCGGCTTTTTTGCCTCGGCGATCAAAGCTGCAGCTGCCTGAATTTGCTTACCGTGAGGCTTGGTGACCGGCTTGTAGCCAGGTAGGTCTACCTTCGGTGGCCAGACAAACTCTGCAGTCTTGACCTGGGCATCTTTAGTGATGTCAACCAGAACTGGACCTGGGCGGCCGGTGGTGGCAATCAGAACTGCCGCCGCGATTGTGCCCGGCACATCTTCTGGCTTGGTTACCAAGAACGAGTGCTTGGTGATTGGCATGGTGATACCGACGATGTCGGCCTCTTGGAATGCGTCGGTTCCGATTAGGTGTGAGCCCACCTGCCCGGTGATTGCCAACAGCGGCACTGAATCCATGTGGGCATCAGCGATTGCGGTCACCAGGTTGGTCGCACCCGGGCCAGAAGTCGCGATGCAGACACCCAACTTTCCGCTGGCCGAGGCGTATCCCTCGGCGGCGTGACCCGCACCCTGCTCGTGGCGAACCAAAATGTGGCGAATTTTCTTCGAGTCCATCAATGGGTCATAGGTTGGCAGAATGGCTCCGCCTGGAAGACCGAACACATCTTCGATGCCAAGCAATTCAAGGCTTCGAATAATGGCCTGAGCACCGGTAAGCACTTCGTTTGTCATATTTCGTCTCTCGTAAACATGCGTGCCCAGTTGGAATCAACTGGAATGAGCGAATTTATCCGCAGTATGCGCCTTCAGCTGCTGAGTGCACAAGTTTGGAGTATTTCGCGAGAACGCCTCGGGTATAGCGCGGTGGAAGGGGCTGCCAATCTTGCTTGCGTGCAGCCAGCTCTTCGGGCTCAACGAGTAGTTCGAGCGTACGAGCTGCGATGTTGACTCGAATCAAGTCGCCATCGCGAACCAGAGCAATTGGTCCACCTTCGGTGGCCTCTGGTGCAATGTGTCCGATGCAAAGGCCGGTTGTGCCGCCTGAGAATCGTCCGTCGGTTAATAGTAGAACATCTTTACCCAAACCGGCACCCTTAATTGCGGCGGTAATGGCAAGCATCTCTCGCATGCCTGGGCCACCTTTCGGCCCTTCGTAGCGAATAACCACTACGTCTCCGGCGTTGATCTTGCCTTCGGTGAGGGCATCCATCGCGGCACGCTCACGCTCAAAGACACGGGCTGGGCCGGTGAAGTCGTCTAGGTCGAAACCTGCTGTCTTTACCACTGCGCCATCTGGAGCCATTGATCCGCGCAAAACAGCCAATCCGCCGGTGCGGTGAATTGGGTTGTTTAGCGAGCGGATGATTTTGCCGTCTGGATCAGGTGGGTTGATGCTGGCCAAGTTCTCAGCGACAGTCTTACCAGTGACGGTAAGAGCATCTCCGTGAATCAGACCCGCATCGAGCAGAGCTTTCATAACCACAGGGACGCCGCCGACACGGTCAACGTCGGTCATTACGTATTGACCAAATGGCTTGAGATCACCGAGGTGAGGCACCTTGTCGGCCATGCGGTTGAAGTCGTCGAGAGTTAGGTCAACGTTGGCTTCACGGGCGATTGCGAGCAGGTGTAGGACAGCGTTGGTCGAACCGCCGAATGCCAAAACCACAGCGATTGCGTTTTCAAAAGCCTTTTTGGTCATGATCTGGCGCGCAGTAATTCCGTGACGCAGCAGATTAACAACTGCTTCGCCCGAGCGGTGGGCCCAGTTGTCACGGCGACGATCAGCCGAAGGTGGAGCTGCCGAACCTGGCAGTGACATGCCCAGTGCCTCAGCTGCAGATGCCATGGTGTTAGCGGTGTACATGCCGCCACAAGCACCTTCACCTGGGCAAATAGCTTTTTCGATACGGTCTAGGTCTTCGCGCGACATTTTGCCGGCCTTACAAGCACCAACTGCCTCAAAGGCGTCGATGATGGTGACCTGCTTTTCAGTGCCGTCTTCAAGACGTACCCAACCCGGCATGATCGAACCTGCGTAAAGGAAAACCGAAGAAAGGTCGAGTCGAGCAGCAGCCATCAGCATGCCAGGAAGCGATTTGTCGCAACCGGCCAAAAGCACCGAACCGTCAAGACGCTCGGCCTGCATAACGGTCTCAACCGAGTCTGCAATTACCTCACGCGATACCAGCGAAAAGTGCATGCCTTCGTGGCCCATCGAGATGCCGTCGGAGACCGAGATGGTTCCGAACTCGAGCGGGTAACCACCGCCCTGGTGGACACCTTCTTTGGCCGCTTGAGCCAATCGATCGAGCGAAAGGTTGCATGGGGTGATTTCGTTCCAAGATGATGCGATTCCGACCTGAGGCTTAACCCAGTCTTCGTCACCCATTCCTACGGCGCGAAGCATGCCTCGCGAAGCGGCGCGCTCGATTCCGTCGGTTACATCTCTTGAACGTGGCTTGATATCTGCAGACATAGGCTCAAGTCTACTTTCTGAAAGGGTAATCTGAAGCCGTGGATGCAAATAATTCAGCCGATTTAGACACCAATCTGGCCCTGTACACCAGGGTTGCTCAGGCGTCGGCCGCTGAGGTTATTAGGGGCTATTCCACCTCATTCGGATGGGCGTCAAAATTGTTAGGCCGAGACGTCCGCATCCATGTTTCAAATATCTACGCACTGGTGCGAGTTGCCGACGAAATTGTCGACGGTGCAGCAGAGCAAGCGCTCGGTTCAGACCACCTAGAAGACGCCGGCGATCTGCTCGATGAGCTTGAGGCCGATTGCTATCGAGCAATAGACACCGGGTTTAGCACCAACCTTGTGGTGCACGCCTTTGCCCACACCGCAAGGCTTGCCGGCTTTGGCCGTGAACTAGTTGAACCCTTCTTTACTTCGATGCGCATGGATCTCCACCCGCAACAATACGATCAGGCCAGTTTTGAAACCTACGTTTACGGCTCGGCTGAGGTGGTTGGTCTGATGTGCCTACAGGTTTACCTACTGGGACACAGTTTTTCTGCACAGCAGCAGGCCAACTTTGTTGAGTCTGCGCGCGCCCTTGGCTCGGCCTTTCAGAAGGTCAACTTTTTGCGCGATCTTGCTGCCGATTCGAAGGCATTGGGACGAAGCTACTTTCCCGATATCGATCTGAATAATTTCACTGAGAAAGACAAAGCCCGACTGGTTGCCGACATTGACAACGATCTAAAGGTTTCGAGCCGCGGTTTGGTCGGGTTGCCAAAATCCAGTCGCAGCGCGGTTGCCGCCGCGCAATTTCTTTATGAGGCACTAAATCGTGAATTAGCGAATACGCCGGCCTCGAAATTGGTTACTACTCGAGTGCGGGTAAACAACGCCAAAAAACTACTGATCCTTCTCAAAGCAACCCTGGGAGCCATACCGAAATGACCAAGCTCAACCCTGAACAAAAATCGGCAGTTGTCATCGGCGGCGGAATCGGCGGGCTAGCCACAGCTGCACTGCTGGCAAAGTCAGGGATGAAGGTGACGCTGCTTGAGGCTCGCGAAAAAGTAGGTGGCCGAGCCTACATTTGGGAAAAAGATGGGTTCAAGTTCGACATGGGCCCATCTTGGTACCTAATGCCCGACGCTTTCGATCAGTTCTTCAAACTTATGGGCACCTCGGCTGAAAAAGAGCTGAAGCTGGTCAAACTTGATCCTGCTTACCAAACTCGAAACGAGGGAGCCGGCGACAAGCTGCTGATTCGTGAAGACCTGGAAGAAAACAAGAAACTATTTGATGCAATCGAACCAGGAGCCGGCGAGCGCCTGCAGGCATATGTAGATTCAGCCGAGGATGCCTACAAACTTTCTGTCAAACACTTTCTCTACACAAATTTCCGCGACGCTCGATCGTTCTTTCATCCTGAGGTTTTGGCAAGAGCGGGTCGATTCATCAAGCACCTTCTCACTCCCCTGGACAAATTTGCTAGCGAGCATGTCAAGGATGCGAGACTTCGCAAGATTTTGAACTTCCCTGCGGTCTTCTTGGGCGCTTCGCCCTACGATATTCCGAGCATGTACCACCTGATGACCCACGTTGATATGAACGTAGGAGTTTTTTATCCGATGGGTGGTTTTTACACCATCATCGAAGCCGTCGAGCGCCTGGCAAAACAGCACGGAGTCGACATTCGGACCAACTCGCCAGTTACAAAAATCGAGGTTGCCAACGATGGTCGCGCCACCGGTGTTTGGGTCAAGGATGCGTTTTTTGCTGCCGATGCTGTCATTGGTAACGCCGACCTGCACCACATCGAGACCAAATTACTCGACGAAAAGCACCAATCCTTCCCAGAGAAATGGTGGAGCAATAAGCTTCCCGGCCCTTCGGCAATCCTGCTCTATCTAGGAGTTCGCGGTGAACTGCCTGAGCTAGATCACCACACCCTGCTCTACACGAAGGACTGGCAAAAGAATTTCGACGTGGTTTTCAGAAAACCAAATGCACCCGGAAAGCCCTCGTTTGCTGACCCGGCTTCGCTCTACATCAGCGTCATTTCCAAAACCGATCCGAGCACAGCACCCGAGGGCTTTGAGAACGTATTCGTGCTCGTGCCTTGCGCTCCAGATGTTCGATTGGGCCGCGGTGGTATTGATCGCTCAGGCGACGAAGCATTTGAGGCAGCAGCCGACAGAGTTATCGATCAGATTGCTAGCTGGTGCGACATCCCCGATTTGAAAGAACGAATTGTGGTGCGTCGCACAATGGGTCCAGCCAACTTTGAGAGCGAGTTGAATGCCTGGTCTGGAACCGCGCTGGGCATGGCCCACACACTTCGTCAAAGCGCATTCTTTAGACCGATGAACCGCAGCAAGAAGGTCAAGAATCTTTACTACGCCGGACACCACACCATTCCGGGGATCGGTCTGCCGATGTGTCTAATTGGTGCCGAGCTGGTCTACAAACACCTGATTGACGATCGGTCAACCGGGCCAACTAAAAACGAGCTGAAGCCACTTCCTGCCTCGGCATGGAAAGGCCTTCGCTAAGTCCGATGAATTTTCTCTACCTCGGTTTGCTGCTTTTCTCACTGGCGGGAATGTGGCTAATCGATTGGAAATTCAAGCTGGCCCTGGCTAAAAACATTCGCTACATCTGCCCTATTTTGGTGGCCGTAGTTTTCTTTTTAGCCTGGGACATCGCAGGCATCAGCCAAGGAATTTTCTTTCGCGGCGACAGCGAACATCTGAGCGGCATATTGATCGGGCCAGAGCTGCCGCTCGAAGAGGTATTTTTCCTGGCGCTGCTGAATTACACGGCGCTGGTCTTTATTCGAGTCGCACTAAAACGGTGGCCCAAGTGACTTACGTAGTGCTGAATCTGATTTTCTTGTCGGCGTTGGCTTTGCTGGCATTGGTATTGCGCAAACGCCTACCTTGGCGAGCTATCGGGGTAGCAACCGCAGCACTACTTGGAGCTACAGCAATTTTTGACAACCTGATCATTTGGGCCGATATCGTCGCCTATGACGAGTCTCACATCAGTGGCATAAAGGTTGGCCTGGCGCCAATTGAAGATTTTGCCTATGCCATTGCAGCGCCGGTGCTACTCTCAATCGCAATCGAATTAACCAGGGGGCGTCGTGGAGGTTATTAGACAGCTCTTTTGGTCTTCAAGACCGGTCTCTTGGATTAACACCGCCTATCCGTTCGGTGTGGCCTACTGGCTGGCAACCCGCCAGGTTGATCTGAACCTCATTTTGGGCACACTGTTTTTCTTGATCCCCTACAACCTGCTGATGTATGGCGTGAATGATGTTTTTGATTACGAGAGCGATCTGCGCAACCCCCGCAAGGGCGGGATCGAGGGGGCCCTACTAGATCCGAAATGGCATCGAATCACCCTGTGGTCAGCGTTCTTTAGCTGTGCACCCTTTGTGGTTTACCTGCTAGCTGTTGGATCGATTGAAGCAAATTTATGGCTTGGCCTTTTTCTTTTCACCGTCATTGCCTACAGTGCAAAGTACCTTCGGTTCAAAGAGCGTCCGTTTCTAGATTCGATAACCTCAGCCAGCCATTTCGTTGGGCCGATGATTTATGGATTGGCCTTGGCTGGAGTAAACCCGTTGGGTGAACTGACCGGGAAGTTAGTGCTGGCTTTTACTCTGTGGGGTGTTGCTTCGCACGCCTTCGGAGCAGTTCAAGACGTCAAAGCCGACCGAGAAGCCAACATTTCTTCGATAGCCACCGCTATTGGTGCGAGAGCAACGGTTTGGCTGGCTTTTTTTGCCTATCTATTTGCGGCGATTGTTTTGGTGAGCGTGGGCCCACTCGGATTGGTCGCTTCAATTGCCTTTTGGCCATACCTGGCGGTGGTTGCCCCCTTCATGCGCATCACCGACGCGAGTTGCGAGTTGGCAAACCGAGGCTGGAAAAGGTTCATCTGGCTGAATTATTTTGCCGGAATGGTTGTCAGTTTCGTTCTAATCTGGTCGGTTTTATTCGGCTAACCGCGGTCGCGCCAACTGATTAGATAACGCGCGCTAAAAGTTTTTGAGCAGATTGCACATGAGGTTGGCCGGGTGGGTCGACGGTAACGGTAGTGTGCATGACCGCTCGGGCAGAGACCAACCCAACGAGCGGTTTCGGCAGCAATTTCTTTTCCAGTAAATTGCTCTGCAAGATAACCAATTGACTTGGCTGTGCTGAGCCATTTTTTGGTGTGCCCAGCATGTTTACCACAGATGCCGTGGGCAATCTCATGCAAAATTACCTGCTCGCACTCGTCGATTGAGTGAATGTCTGCGAAGTATTTTGAGAGGCTAATTTTGGAATTTGTGTAGTCACATAAACCGGCTCGTCGCTTTGCAGAATCAAAGTCGAAACTCCATACGGCCGGGTCTAGAAATTCGGAAATTTTGTTTTCGGCAAGGGCTCGAATGAAGTCGAGGCGAGAAAGCCGAAGGCGCTGCATTCGAAGTTTTCCCTGGCTAAATTGGCGCCCCGTCTGAAAACCAACAACCTCAAGGCGAGCCAAAGTGGGTAGGTCGGCAACATTTACTGCCACATCGAACTGGTCTACCTCGCGTTGATCAAAAATCTGAGTCAGGCGTTCAACAAACAGCTCTGGCTGATAGGCCAGTGTTAGCAACTCATCCTGATTGATCGACATCGAGGCGAGTTTACTAATTGGCATTCGGTTTGACCTTATAGTCACCATGACACTAAGATTCTAAACAGTTAGTGTCATCATGACTATTAGTGGGATGAATTGAACAAAACCGAAGGCCAGGTAAATCTTGCCGTTTCGACGGTGATTTTTGCGTTGCGCCCTCAGGCTGGCGGTAGCCGACAGTTGGCGATTCCACTAGTTCGGCGAATTCGCGAACCATATCGTGATGCCTGGGCATTACCCGGCGGACCGCTTGAACGAGACGAAGACCTCAGCGAGGCAGCGGCACGTAACCTGCAGAGCACAACAAACCTAGAACCCAGGTTTCTTGAACAGCTCTATGCCTTCGGCGACCCCGACCGTTCCGGCGGAGATTCCAGTGCAGCTCGAGTGGTCTCAATTGTTTACTGGGCGCTGGTTGGCAACGAAGAAGCTGCAGCCGCAGTCGAGTCAGAGAATGTGCACTGGTTTTTTGTTGATGAAATTCCGCAGCTTGCCTTCGACCACAATCTGATTGTCGACTACGCGCTCTGGAGAGTGCGCAACAAAGTTTCTTACAGCCGAGTTGCCCACGGCTTTCTCAACGAGGTTTTCACGCTGGCTGAATTGCGCTCGGTCTATGAAGTTATCCTCGGAAAAACTCTTGACCCGGGAAACTTCAGGCGTTCGGTAGAAGCCTCGGGAACCGTGGTTGCAACCGGCGAGCGCCTGTCAGGAACTAGCCACCGCCCCCCTCAGCTTTACCGCTACAACGATGCTTTTGAACTCAGTGAAAATGGGCCCCTAACCCGAGGAGAAAAGAAATGACCACCGCTTCGGTGAACGAACGCATTCAACTCATTTTGAAAGGCGGCTCGAACGAGAGCACCTGCAGCCCAAGCTTGGCGAAAGGTCCGTGGGAATTCGACAACGGGGTGGCCACCTACGGACCTGGGGCTTCCAGCGAAGATGTAATTCCTGCTGATTCTCCTAAGCAAGGGGTATTGCCAGAGGAGTATCGAGTTGCCAGCGATGATGAATTGCACGCCAGAATTGTGGCGGCCAAATCGACTTTGGGTGACCGAGCAGTCATTTTGGGTCACTTCTATCAGCGTGACGAAATCGTGCAGCACGCCGATTACCTGGGCGACTCATTTCAGCTAGCTAACGCTGCCAAAGCGCATCCCGAGGCTGAGGCGATTATTTTCTGCGGAGTTCACTTCATGGCAGAGACTGCCGACATTCTGTCTGGAGCAGGGCAGGCCGTAATTTTGCCCAACCTCGCAGCTGGTTGCTCGATGGCCGACATGGCCGACATCGATTCGGTGAATGAGGCCTGGGAACAGCTTGCAGAACTTTATGGAACCGAACCAGATGAACAGGGGCGCATGCCGATCATCCCGGTGACCTACATGAACTCTTCAGCAGCCCTAAAAGGCTTTTGCGGAGAGCACGGCGGCATCGTTTGCACCTCATCTAATGCCGAAATTGTTTTGAAATGGGCATTCGAACGAGGTCAGCGCGTACTGTTCTTCCCAGATCAGCACCTCGGTCGAAACACTGCCAAAGCCATGGGTATAAGCCCAGATGACATGCCGCTTTGGCATGCGCGTAAGCCGCTAGGTGGCAATTCAGCGGATGCCCTAACCGATGCAAAAGTAGTGCTTTGGAACGGCTTTTGCTCGGTGCACAAACGCTTCAACGTTGACCAAATCGAGCAGGCTCGAGCCAATTTTCCAGATGTTCGCGTAATCGTTCACCCAGAGTGCCCGATGGCAGTGGTAGATGCGGCTGATGAATACGGCTCAACCGACTACATTCGCAAGGCGGTTGCAGCGGCAACCGAGCCAACCACGTTTGCTATTGGAACCGAAATCAACATGGTTCAGCGACTAGCGGCAGAGTACCCACAGCACAATATTTTTTGCCTGGACCCAGTGGTTTGCCCATGCTCGACCATGTACCGAATTCACCCCGGCTATCTAGCCTGGGTGCTCGAGCGCCTAGTGGCTGGAGAGGTCGTAAACCAGATTTCGGTTGACTCGCATGTTGCTGCAACCGCGAAAATTGCGCTCGAGAGGATGCTTGCGGCTAAACCGCTGTAACCGTATGTCGAGAGTAATTGTTGTTGGAAGTGGAATCGCCGGGTTAATTGCCGCGGTGAAGGCTGCTGCCGACCACGAGGTGATTTTGATCACCAAGGATGACCTAGGTGAAAGCAACACCCACTATGCGCAGGGCGGCATTGCAGCGGTCATGTCTCAACACGACTCAATTGCCGAACACGTGGCCGACACTCTCGCAGCAGGAGCCGATTTCTGCTACCGACCGGCAGTCGAGGTGCTTTGCAGCGAAGGCCCAGAGCGCATCAGTGACCTGGTTCGATTCGGGGTCGATTTTGACCGTGCCGGCACCGATTTTGCTCTCGGCCTTGAGGCAGCGCACTCCCATCCTCGAATTTTGCACGCCGGCGGCGATGCCACCGGAGCCGACATTTCAAACGCCTTAGTGGCGGCAACTAAAAAATCCGTAAAGCAGATTTTTGAACACACCTTTTTACTCGAAATAAAAGTTGAATCCGCTACCAATGGCGTAAAGCGACTGGCTGGAATTGAAATTATGAACTCGTCGGGCCGTGAATTTTTAGCGGCAGACTTTGTTATTTTGGCCTCGGGCGGAGCCGGTCAGCTTTACCGGCACACCACTAACCCCACGGTTACCACTGGTGACGGCGTAGCCGCAGCTCTGAGGGCCGGTGCTGAGCTGGTTGATGTTGAGTTTTACCAATTTCACCCCACAGCGCTGGCTGTGCCAGGTAGTTTCTTAATTTCAGAGGCGGTGCGCGGTGAGGGCGCGGTGCTGATCAATCAGGCTGGCGAACGATTCATGCAAAAAATTCACCCGGCCGCCGAACTTGCGCCTCGAGATGTGGTTGCCCGCGGCATCCAGTCTGAAATGCTCTCGCAGGGCGGCCAACCCGTAATGTTAGATGCAACTTCACTCGGCACTGAATTTTTAAACACCCGTTTCCCCAGCATTTCGGCATCCACAAAACGCTACGGATTGAACTGGGGCAAGCAGCCAATTCCGGTAACCCCGGCAGCACACTACTGGATGGGCGGTGTAGCCACAGACGTCTGGGGCCGAACATCAATCGAAGGCTTGTTTGCTGTGGGTGAGGTTGCCTGCACCGGAGTGCATGGGGCGAATCGCCTAGCCTCTAACTCACTTCTGGAATCAATAGTCTTTGCCGATCGTGCAGTTCGAGCCATCGGCCAAGCATGGCCAAGCGAAGCGGGCTTGGCTCGCGTTCGAGAGACCGGCTTACTTCGAGAAATCGAAGTTGAGGTCAACGATGCTCGAACTGCAGAAAATCTTCAGGTAGTTGATCGAGTCGAACTTCAAACTTTGATGTGGGATAACGTCGGCCTGGCTCGAACCAGGCAGGGACTAAACCAAACCACCACCGCACTAAATTCTTGGCGCGGAGCAAATGAAGAAAACCGGTTATTCACCGACTGGGAGGATACTAACCTGCTGCATCTGGCGCGAGCAATTACCTCAGCGGCCACTCTTCGTGAAGAATCTCGCGGCGGCCACTACCGTCTGGACTACCCAACCCCGAGGGCAGAATTTGCTCGCCCAATCACGATTATTAGGAAAGCATGAGCATCGACCTATCGAAAAGTGAACTAACCATCGATCGAATTATTGAGGTGGTTTCGGCAGCCCTTGAAGAAGATGCACCTCGCGGTGACGTGACCAGCGAATACCTGATACCGGAGACCGCAACGGCAACCGCCGAGCTTAACGCCAGAGAACCCGGAGTATTTGCCGGCGGACCGGTATTCGTAGCGGCCTTCAAACTTTTGGATGAGAGCCTGGAGGTAGAGCTGAAGGTTGATGAGGGCCAAGCATTTGAAGCCGGCCAAATACTGGCTATAGTCAGCGGAAAAGCTCGCTCAATTCTTCAGGCGGAACGAATTGGACTCAATTTTGTTCAGCGCATGAGCGGTATTGCCACCCTCACCAACGCATACGTTCAGGCGATTGCTGGCACCAAAGCAAAAATTCTCGACACCAGAAAGACCACTCCCCTGTTGCGCGCCTTTGAACGCCACGCAGTGTTGTGCGGAGGTGGTCAAAATCACCGATTTTCGCTTAGCCACATGGTGATGGCTAAAGACAACCATCTTGCAGTGCTCACCGCGGGTGGCAAAAACCTAGGCGACGAATTGCTCAGAGTTAAGAAAGCGCTCCCTGCCGGAATCAAAGTTGAGGTTGAGGTAGACCGGCTAGACCAAATTGGCGATGTAATGGCTGGGCAACCTGAGGTAATTATGCTCGACAACTTCGAGCTCGACGACCTAAGAACAGCGGTCGCATTAATTGACGGGCGAGCACTGACGGAAGCGTCGGGCGGCGTAAATTTGGCAACCGTGACTGCGATTGCACAAACCGGAGTTGATTACATTTCGGTCGGTGCGCTGACCCATAGCGCAAGGGCGCTTGACCTCGGACTAGACATAGAAATCGACCAATGATCTACCTCGATCACGCTGCCACTGCTCCGGTATCGCGGGCGGCACTTGAAGCCGCGTGGCCTTTCCTAACCAATGAATTTGGTAACCCGTCGAGCAGTCACGAACTGGGAAATCGTGCCGAACTTGCACTCGGTGATGCTCGCTCAAAGCTGGCCAAATTTTTCAACTGTAGGTCAAGTGAGGTGACATTTACCTCTGGCGGCACCGAGGGCGACAACCTCGCCATCATCGGCTTAGCTCTCGCGAACCCTCGAGGAAAGCATCTAGTATCGGCAAAAACTGAACACCAGGCAGTCATTGCCAGCCTCGAACATCTTGAGCGGATCCACGGATTTGAAATCAGCTGGCTGGAGGTTGATGGTTCCGGTCAAATTTCGCCAGCCACACTTCGAAGCGCGATGCGCAGCGACACCACTTTGGTCAGTTTGATGCTGGTTAACAACGAAACCGGAGTCATCCATCCGATTGCAGATTTTTCCGCTGTTGCTAAAGAATTCGGGGCCTTATTTCACACGGATGCGGTCCAGGCTGCCGGATGGCTTGACCTAGACGTTCAAGCACTGGGAGTAGATGCACTTAGCATTTCGGGGCACAAAATCGGCGCCCCCAAGGGAAGTGGTGCAGTTTTCATTCGCGGAAGATTCGCTGTTGAACCAATTTTGCATGGCGGTGGCCAAGAGGCCGAGAAAAGATCCGGCACCGAAAACGTTGCCTGGGCGGTTGCGCTTGGAAGAGCAATTGCAGACTTAGTTGACCCAGCTGGCGAAATCCAACGAGTGGCTGCCCTGGCAAAAGATTTCATAGACCAGGTGCTCAACAAAGTCCCGGATGCGAAGTTGACAGCAGCAGAAGCCCGGCGCAGTGCAAACATTATCGGCTTCACTTTTGCCGGTAAGAACGGTGAAACCATCCTGCTTGATTTGGAGCGCCAAGGAGTAATTTGCTCAAGTGGTTCAGCATGTGCGGCGGGGCGAAATGATCCTTCACACGTGTTGTTGGCTATGGGTTTCAGCGAAGATCTTGCGCAAACATCAGTGCGTTTCAGCCTCGGGCATCAAACCACCCAGGCCGAACTTGATCAGGCCGTCACAGCACTTGTTGATAGCGTCACCTGATTGCCCCACGGGTCATCAAGCTTGATGACCGCCCCGTCATCAACAAGCTGAAGCCCCTGCTGCTTTAGCCGCTGCGAAACCTCGGTCAAATCATCGCTGGTCGGCAGCTCAATTGAAACGTTGCCGAGGCCCAAAGTTTGCTGCCTCTGGGTGGCACCACGAGATTTCCAGATGTTCATTGCCATGTGATGGTGGTAGCCGCCGGCTGATACGAACAGTGCGGTACCGCCCCAGTTGAGGGTGGTTTCAAAACCGAGCTGGTCAACATAAAAATTTTTAGCCTGGGCGATGTTGCCCACGCTCAGGTGCACATGCCCCACCCGAGTTGGGGTCGGAGCGGAACCGGAGTAATTTTCCGAAAGAAATTTGTTTGGATCTAGACCAAAAGTGCCCATTTCAATCTGACCGTGCTGCCAACTCCAGGTTGACCGGTCTCGGTCGCAATAAAGTTCGACACCGTTACCCTCTGGATCATCAAAGTAAAAAGCCTCTGAGACCAGGTGATCGGCACTTCCGGTGAATGATCCTGGATAAGCCTGAGCCACAGCAGCAACAGCGCTGGCTAGTGCCTGGTGAGTAGGGTACAAAAAAGCCGTGTGGTAGAGCCCGGCTTCTGCTGGGCCAGCGTGTTTCAACTCGGGCGCATGCTCGAGAATCATCGAGACGTTACTGCCCTCACCCAGCATCACAATCGAGCCCGATTCAACAATTGTGGTTAGGCCCAAAGTATCGCGGTAGTACCGAAGCATGACATCAAGATTGGCCACTCGCAGGGTTACGGCACCCATCGAAATATTTGCTGGAAGCAGATTCATGTTTTTAGTCTAGCCCCCCTTTACTAAAATTGGCAACTAGGCTCAGACACAATGAATTTCGACAATTTTCTGGCAATCGCGGCATTTAGTGCCGCAGCCGCGGTAACCCCCGGGCCAAACAACACTTTTCTGCTCGCCTCGGGTGCCAAGTTCGGTCTGGCCAAATCTCTCCCCTACCTCTTCGGCATCGGAACCGGCCTGCTCGGCATGATGATTGCAATTGGCGCAGGGCTCGGAGCCATCCTGATTTCCATACCGCTTCTCTATCAGGCACTAAAGTTCATTGGTTTTGGCTATCTGCTCTACCTTGCGTTTACTATTGTGCGCAGCCGCGGAGTTGGTGACAGTGAAGCTGAAACCCCGGCCTCTCTGTGGCAATCGACGCTTTTTCAGTTTGTAAACCCAAAAGCCTGGATCGCCACCACGACAATCATGGCTACTTATTTCCCGCTGTCAGCTGGCTGGCTGGCCAACTCAATTTCAGCGGTGATTTACATCGTGCTTTCGTGCGCCGGAGCATTGGTTTGGGCAGTCTTCGGCACAGGATTGCGAAACTTTTTGAACGATGAGCGCAAACGAAAAGCCTTCAACTGGGTGATGGCGATTTTGCTGGTCGCATCGATGATCCCGGTGCTGTTTTTGTAACTAAGCAACCAATACTTCGACCGACCAGGGGCCCATTTTCATGGCTTGACCCGCCGGCAGAGCGCTTTGCGAGAGCACACAGCTAACGTCAAAATCGACCTTGATTTCTGCAGGCCGCCAAGACCAGTTGAACACAAAATACGCATTTCGGCCGTTTTCAAGCGAAGCCCGGTTAACCACCACGCTCTTCGAATTCGAAAGGACTGATTCAGCTAAGCCGATTTTCTTTGCGAGCAATTGACCGATGTATTCGGCCAACTGCGCATCAGGGTAGGTAGCCAGGTAGTAAACAGTTCCGGCACCAAAATCACTAGAAGTTAGCGCTGAGTACTGGCTAAAAAATGGATGCTTCGCTTGCAACTCAACGGTTGCGCGGTCGTTTGCTTGAATTTCATCGAACCACCCATATCCGTGACCAACAGCTTCACCCGAGGCGTTGACGAGCTCAATCGGGGCAGTCAGGTTTGAATACTCGTCGTAACCGCCAATCAAATCTGCGAAACCTGCGGGCTTTTGTTCGAGACGAACCACACCGTTTTCATGGGTGAAACCGCTTCGCGGGGTCACTAGCAATACCCCTCCGGCCTCGGCATATTTTCGAGCAAACGCGAGCAAATCATCACTTGCAACATAAGTGCTGTGCAAAATCAGAATCGGATACTTTGCAAGGAAATCATTTACTTCGCTGATGTCTGGCAGCTGATTGTCTCCAAAAACCTGAACACCAAGGCCGGCCGAGTAGGCAATTTCATAGACCGAGTTCAAGGTTTTTTCGTAAGACAGAGGATCTACCCAGCCGTGCGGCTGTCGCAGCGGACCTTGAAACTCAAATGCCCAACGTGATGCGGTGCTGCTAACCAGCGCGACCTCGCTGGTCGGCCTGATTTTGCCAAGTTTGGAAATTTTCTTCAGCGCTTGGGCGGTATCGACAAATGCCTCGTAACTGCGACCGGGTTTTAGGCTGTGCGGCAGAACACCGCCCCAGTGGTTTTCGATTCCGTATGGAAGAGTGTGCCAGTGCCAGTATTCGACCAGCTCGGCACCGCGCGAAACCATGTTGATGGCAGCCTGCTTAAACTGCCCCGGGTAGTGCGGAAAGGCTGCCATCGCTGGCCCCTGAGAAATCGAAGAGCCGTTGGTTTCGGTAACCAAAAAGTTTTCTTGGCGAATACCTCGAGAGGTGTCGCAAATTAGATTCAGGGAACTTGCGCCCCAGGCCGGCACCCACATAGGTGCCGGAATTTGCTCGCCAGGGGCAGGTTGGTGGGTTGGGTGCGCAAGCCCATCCTGGCTCGCGTAGTAAACATTTACCGAGGTGACGTCGAGTGATTGACCAATTGTGTAGGTATCCATGCCGGGGCGGTTCAGCGCAACGCAGGTGGTTATGAACTGATCATCCGAAATCAGAGATCGGACTATGTGACGCTGCCAGTCAAGAAACTCGTCGGTGATTCGGGCCTGGTGCCTGCGCCAAGCCAACAGGTAGCTCGGGTTGGTGTTGCCATCTGGGCGCCACAGCTCATCGAAGTCATTCAACGCATGCGACCAATAGGTCAATCCCCAGGCTGAATTCAAGTTTTCGACCGTGCCGTATTCGGCCTTCAAGGTCTCAATAAAAGACCTAAAAACGCCCTCGTTGTGCAACAACTCGGCACCTGGCTCGTTGTCTACCTGCCAGCCGATAATTGCAGGATGGTCGGCATATCTGGACACCATTTTTCGAATTAGCGGTTCACAAAGATCACGAAACGCCTGGCTCGAATAGTCAACGTTTTGCCGGTGCCCGTAAGGTATCGAGGTGCCGGTTGCCCGATGCGCAATTACTTCAGGGTGCTCCAGAAAAACCCATCGCGGTGCCGCATATGTGGGGGTCCCAACAATTACCCGGATGCCGTTTTCATGGGCCTTATCGAGAATTGGCTGCAACCAGTCGAGATTGAATTGCGTTTTGCTGGGTTGCCACTTGTGCCAGACCGACTCGCCAACTCGAATAACACTTAGGCCAGCCTCGCGCATCAGGGCAAAATCTTCATCGGTACGTGCAGCGATTTCATTGCCCGCGTCATCGGTAATTCGCTCTTGGTGGTACTCGTTGTAGTAGGCAGCACCGTAAAGAATTTTGTCGAAATTGGCCATGTCAAAAGCCTAGGTGCATGTTACAAATGTGACTTCCCTCGCCTTGCAATTTAAATTCTGCGATGTGGGCACTGCCATGTCATCACTCTAAAATTGCCGAGGGGGTCTCATGAAGAAAATACTCGCAATTGCAACCACGGTTGTTCTCGTTCTTTGTTCCAGCCAAGCGAGCCTTGCCTGGACTGAAAAATCAGGTACTCGAGGCTTTAATTCGAGATACGCTCAGCTGATCACTTACTACTCACCCAAGTACGGAACATTTGAAAAGCTTTCCAGCCTGTCATCCGCAAAACTTCGGAGCTCCGGCTATTGGTCTCTGACCATTGAATGTGACCAAAAAGAAGAAGAACTGAACACATACATCATGCGATATGACCGAACTCTTTCGCCAGTATTTATGTCGGCCACAAGAAATGACTTTGTCGACTTTGAGCTCGACGGGATTCCGGGATACCTAAGTGGTTACAACTCAACAAATTACCGTGCTGTTTTCCTCGAAAACTATTTCTACGGAAGTGATTTTGATAGCCCGTATCTGTTTGACGAGATTGATGAAACAGAACAGGATCTCGGGACTGATGAAATTATCGAAGAAGATTATGTAGATGAGGAATTGGACTTTGAGAGCACCCAATTCGGCATTTACTACGACTGGGAGCGGTCAAAAAAGATTCAGTTCAAAATCTACTTAGCGTCTGGCTCAGTTGAGTACCCGAAATTTAGCCTCAGCAAATTGTCGAGTCAAAAGAAGAAATTGACTTCTCTCGGATGCGGCCCATACTTTGATCGCTACTTCTGAATAACGAGAGCGCTAAATACAGTTCTGATTTTTTTGAATTTTCATAGCCAGAAAGTAAAAACCCCGGTCGTGGAGGACCGGGGTTTCGTGCGCCCCCCGGGACTTGAACCCGGAACCCACTGATTAAGAGTCAGTTGCTCTGCCGATTGAGCTAGAGGCGCATGCTGTGACAAGCACAACGATTGAAAAGAATAGCAGGGATACCCGCCGGTTGCCAACCCGAATTGAGCGCCCGGGATTAGATTGGTCAGACAGCCGGTTGTATCGAGACATGAGCGAATCTAAACACCTTGAAGCGGGCAGCGTAGCCCCAGCGTTTGAACTAATTGACCAGGATGGAAACGCTGTAAAACTAAGCGATTTCAATGGCCAGAAAACCATCGTCTATTTCTACCCGGCGGCCTCAACCCCAGGTTGCACCAAGCAGGCCTGTGACTTCAGAGACCACATTAATTCACTCAAGAATGAGGGCTATCGAGTCATCGGAATCTCTCCAGATAAGCCGGCGAAACTCAAGAAGTTCCAAGAAAAAGAGGGGCTCAACTTCCCACTTCTTGCCGATGAAGACAACTCTGTTCAGCAGGCATACGGTGCTTACGGCGAGAAAAGCATGTATGGCAAAACCTACATGGGAACCATTCGCTCGACTTTCGTTGTTGACGAAGCAGGCAAGATTTCACACGCGTTCTACAACGTCAAAGCAACCGGCCACGTTGACTTTCTAAGAAAGCAGTTGGGCCTCTAAAATAGAGGCATGACTGAGTACGAACGTCTTGAAGTCGGTAGCCAGTCTCCCGATTTTGCCGCTGTAAAGCATGATGGAAGCCCAGTTAGGGCATCCGACTTTTTGGGTTCTAAAACCGTCTTTTACTTCTTCCCCGCGGCAGGCTCTCCAGGCTGCACCATGGAAGCCGTCGAGTTTAACAACGAGCTTGAAGCTTTCGAAAACGAAGGCTTCAAAGTGGTTGGCATTTCGCCAGATCCTGACGAAAAATTGGCCAAGTTCAAGAAAAACCACGATCTAAATTTCGACCTTTTGAGCGACAGCGACTTTGCAGTTCACAAGGCATTTGGGGCGTACGGCAATAAATCTCTATACGGCAAGCTCTACCGAGGCGTTCTGCGAGCCACCATTGTGGTTGATGCTGCTGGCAAAGTAATGCTGCCGCTGTACAACGTCAAAGCAACTGGCCACGTTGGCATGCTGCTTCGCAAACTAGGCCTCTAGTTATCGCGTTCGCCAGGCTCTAGCGTGGCATTGACCACATCATTGCGAAAAACAAAGTAGAGGCCGAGCACCGACGGAGCCAAAATCGCCCAGCCAATTGCCTGCGAACCAAACTGGCCGGTAAAACTGCCAGACGCAATAGCGACCTGAATCAACTGCCAAAACATCGCAGCACTGCGAGCCCAGCGACGACCGTTGAATAGGTTGACGGCAATGCCAGAAACCCAGGCCGCAAACCCGGCAACCAGAGCGAACAGTGAAATTGCAGCCACGAACGATTCTGTTTTACCTGACAAAATCTCGATCAAAAGGATGATGGCAACCACAGCCAGAGTTGCCGCCTCAAGAGCTAAAAGACCGCATAAAACAAGTAGCGCTTTCGGTTTGGAATCGAATTTTTGCACGTTCATCCTAAATATTGGGTCTTGCCAAATGGCAGTGGGTATGAAACCATTTTCACAGGAAAGTTCCCGCGACTTGGCTCAAAAGAGCAGAAACAGAGCGGAAATCTCAACTGACAAATAAGTGAAATAACTTATTGCCCAGACCTAAGGAATAACAGCAAATATGGATATGCAATGGCTTAATCAGGCCCGCTGCCTCACTGAAGACCCAGAACTTTTCTTCCCAGTTGGAAACACCGGACCGGCCGTTGATCAAATTGATCAGGCAAAAGCCATTTGCCGTGAATGCGGTGTAGCCACCAGCTGCCTAGAGTATGCGATCAAAGAAAACCAAGACACCGGCATTTGGGGCGGCCTAAGCGAAGATGAGCGCAAGTCGCTCAAGCGCAAATATGCCCGTGCACGCCGCGCTGGCTAAATAGTTAACTTCTAAAGACCCGTCGAAATTCGGCGGGTCTTTTATTTTGAGCTAGCGGGGGCTTTGCTCTACAACGGAATCTGAATAGTGACTCTTGAGCCACCCTCGGGCGGAGCAAACCAATTTATGGTTCCTCGTAGCTCGCCCTCGATCAGTGTTCGAATAATTTGAGTACCCAAGCCGGTGCCGATTTTAGAAACATCGAGCCCGATGCCGTTATCAGAGACCGTTATTTGCAGGTGTTTCGGCTTACGAACAGCCTCAATGTGCACAACACCGCTTCGCCCAGCCAAACCATGCTCTACAGCATTGGTAACCACCTCGGTTAGAGCCACCGCCAAGGGGGTTGCGATCTCGCTGCGCAGCTGCCCGAAGCGGCCGTCAATCATGGTCTTGACGGTTGTGTTAGAGGATGAGGCCACCTCAGAGGTAAGCAATAGCGCTCGATCAAAAACCTCGTCAAAACTAACTTCTTGAGCCAGACCCTCTGACAGAGTGTCGTGCACCAACGCAATAGCTGAAACTCGGCGCATTGCCTGCCCCAACTGCTCTTTTACCTCTTCGCTGTTACTACGTCGAGACTGAATGCGCAGCAGGCTGGCTACAGTCTGCAGATTATTTTTTACCCGGTGGTGAATTTCACGGATGGTGGCATCCTTGGTAATCAACTCACGCTCTTGGCGCCTCAATTCGGTTACATCGCGACACAAAACAATCGCTCCGGTGCGTTCACCTCGAAGTTTGAGCGGTATTGCACGAACATTTAGAGTCACCGATCTCGACTCCATGTCGGTGCGCCAAGGCGCCCGACCGGTTAGCACCAGCGGCAAACTTTCGTCGACGTTGGTTGACCCCTTGAGAATTGGGGTTGCTGCTTCAGCCAGCAATTTTCCCTCGAGCTCGCCGGTGATGCCGAGGCGGTTGAATGCAGATAGTGCGTTGGGGCTCGCAAAAACCACGTTGCCCTCAAAATCGAGTCTGATCAGGCCGTCATTGGCGCGTGGTGCGCCACGCTTTGGCCCGGTCGGGTTGCTGAAGTCAGGGAACCCGCCGTCGGCCATCATTTCGAGTAGCGCATTGCCGCAGCTTTGATAGTTCAGCTGCAGTCGGTTCGGAGTTGGTGCCTCGGCGAGGTTGGTGTGTTTGGTGACGACAGCAATCGGCTCTGCGGTGGCTTCATCCGTTCTCGCAGATAACCTTCTGCGCACCGGGTAGGCGCTTAGCCGAGCAATTGCACCGTTGAAGTTGTCAATCTCGTTAGAGATCACAACTTGGCCGGTCTGAAACGCCTCGCTAACTCGCCCAGCCCAGTCTTTCCGGATAGGTTCACCGAAAATGTCTCGATAAAAAATGGTTGGAGCGCTAGACGGGCGGGCATGGCCAGCAGCAACAAATGTGCCGTCTGTGGTCGGTACCCAAAGCACCAGGTCGGCAAAAACTAGGTCGGCGATTAACTGCCACTCGGCCTGCAGTGAGTGCAGCCACTGTATGTCGGCATGACTTGCCGAAGAATGGCGCTTGAGCAGATCGCTGAGTGTTGACATCTAGTTGAGTTTAGCCATCGCCAACTGAGGTTGTGAATGCTCTGCGATTAGGTCAGTTGCCAATTCAGAAATGGATGCGCGAACTTTGCCTTTTCGAAGGTAATTAATCGGCACCCCTGATGCGAGTGCTCGATCTGCTTCAGCCGGGGCATCAGGGATAAAAAGTTGCACCTCAGATTTCACCATTTTGCTCAGCGTTTCAAGTATTTGCTGCCTTGCCTTCATCCCCAACACCCCAGATTTCAACCGGTTCACAATAATTCGCACCGGCGGCGAAGCGACATCGATGAGCTCTTGCCAAGAATCCAGAAAACTAGCGATTTGGCTAGGCTCTGATCCACATATCGCGAGAACAGAGTCGGAGCTGGCAATGACTTCAGCTGTAAATGTGGGGCTTGGCTTTGCAGAACAACTTTGCTGAAGAGGTGATGCGAGATCGAAGACAAAGTAATCGAACTGCTCTTGCATTTCCTGTTTCACGATTTCAAGGGCGTCCATTTGCGCTTCGGCCCAACGTCGCCTCGACGATAGCCCAGCAATAAATTGCCACTGCCCTTTGCCGCCGGAGATATTGGTCGATAGTCGATTGAATTCTGATTCGCTTAGACGCCCCTGAAGGGCCAATCTAAAGATAGCCGCGACCCCAGCTGGATGCTCACGATCCCCCAAGAGATACTTACCTGAAGGATGGTCAACGTCAACGTCGAAATACGCAACCCTCAAGCCACGCTGGGCTAGTTCATGCGCTAGTGCAATTGCGACGGTTGACTTTCCAACTGCCGAACCCGGTGACCATACCGCAATCGTTTTCAACTTTCACCACCTGGCCCGATCTAGCAGAGTGGGCCGAACCACAAGACCGAATTTCTCACCACTGACCTGCGCAGCCAAGACTTCTGAGACAGCAGGTAACGGAACCCATAGCTCCACAGCCAAATCTTCAACGCTAAACATACCCTCGGGCTTTATTAGCGCTGCCACCTCGGCAGATTCAATTAGCAGGCGAGGAAGTGCGGGGCCAGATTCAGGTTCGGCTGTAGCCCATAGATCAACTGACGCGCCGGGCACTAATCCGCTCGCCAGCGGCATCGCAGAGTTAACCACTACTGGCGCACGTTCATCCAGCAATTGGGTTGCGATCTGTGATTTGGGCAGCAACTCCCCCTCCCTTATTGGCCCCAGCAGGTAACTACCCACTGGTAACTCGTCGGGCCTAAGGTAATTCATGTTTTGAGCTCCAAGTGATACCTCAGCAGCTCGAAAATCGCCTGTGGTGATGCGAGTTCCAGCGGGGAGGCTGCTCTTCGCAATCAACATTTCATCTGGGCTACCCTCTTGTTTTAGCCACAAATAAGAACTGACCAGGGCAATCATCACCAACCCTCCGCCAACGAGGAGGGTTCGCAGATTTCTGGATTTTGACGAGCCAAAATTTAGTTTCATGGCGAAAATATGGCCGCGAAAATTAAATGGCGCCGAAGTTATCCACAGCAGAAATTTGAATGTTCTTTACGGCAGCCAGCGAAATAGCCATCGGCTGTCGATTGCTTGATTCGACCAGAAGCAGATTTGAAGTAGCCGACAGCAATCTGACAGAAGCGAAAACTTGATCATCCAGCGAAACTTGGGCCTGGACCGAATCTGGAATTAGGGCTAAGTATTCGTAGAGGCTGATTTCCACTTCCCGGAGCCCTGGCAGTTTGTTTTCCGCCGGAAGTAGCCCGCGAATCGACTTCAAGCCAGAGAGTGGATAAACCAGCCATTTTGCTGTTCCGACCAGCAAACCAGCAACGAAATCATGACCGAGCTGAACTGCCATCAGCTGCACCGATGGATGCGCGCTGAAGTCAATCTGAACCACAGCCCAGTCGCTGAGTATTGACTGCAGCGACGGAGTAACTAAATCTTGGATTGATTGATCTGACTCCATTCGATGCGAAATTTCTGCTTCAAAGTCTTCAAACCAGGCGTCAAAATTCATATTTGAATTTTGAGTAACTTGAAAGTTCCTCAAAAAAGTTATCCACAGCTTCTGCAAAGGCCATTCCAAGAAATTTGGTTTGCGTTTAATCTCGAATTCCCTCAGCAACGACGCTGAGGCATATCAAGTAGGGGGTAAAACGAATGGCCATTGAAACTGAAGCACCTGAAGAACCAAACGAAGAAGAATCAAAGCGCAAAGCTACCAACCCAATTGAGGAAGCCGAGTTATTCGGTAAACAGTACAACAAAAATTCCGAGTTGCCAGATCCAACTAATAACTTAGCTCTGCTTGCTACCGGAGTAGTTGAGGTAATTGCAGGCACTCGTGGCGTCGAGCAGCTAGCTAGATTCTTGAGTGAAGATGTTTACCAAAAGCTTGCCGCTCGAGCCCAACAGGCGAAAGAAGAGCGGCTCAGAAAAGGGCAAAAAGCCCGCTACCCAAATTTTCACGTGAAAAACATGAGGGCCCAAAGCCCTCGCGATGGAGTTATCGAATCAGTAGTACTACTCGACTCACCCAAGCGTTTGCGTGCCGTTGCGATTCGACTAGAAGGCTTCAATAACCGTTGGCGAGCGACATCGGTTTCGGTTTTATAGCGGGTTAGTAAAAAGCCGGTAGCCACCAAAAGTGGCTACCGGCGATTAATAATCGAAGACTAGCTTCTAAAGAAACTCGAACCCTGACCGTTTTCCGGTTTCTGGTTGCCTTGAGGTGCGCTAGGCGCTTGACCTAGTTCTTCAGCAACCGAGTGAACCTCAGCTTGCCCATCTTCGTCTGGCGCACTGTAGCTCAACTGCGACTGGTCAACGGCCGGCGGAGCAGTCTCTACCTGGACCTCGACGTTGAACAGGAAGCCGATAACCTCTTCCTTGATCGAGCCCATCATTTGCTGGAACATGCCGTAACCCTCACGCTGGTACTCAACCAGAGGGTCACGCTGTGCCATGGCACGAAGACCAATTCCCTCTTTGAGGTAATCCATTTCGTACAGGTGGTCACGCCATTTACGGTCAACCACTGAAAGCACGACTCGACGCTCTAGCTCGCGCATTGCGGCCTCACCGATTTCTTCGGTTCGTCGTACGTAGGCAATCTTTGCGTCACTCACCAGTTCGTTGGTCAACCACGAGCGAGTGAATTTGGCTCGAGAACCTGCTTCAGCAAGAACCTCTTGAATTTCAAGACCAACCGGATAGATGGTCTTCAACTCTGCCCAAAGTGCGTCCAGATCCCAGTCTGTGCTGCCGTCTTGGATGTGGCTCGCAACTATGTTGCTGACCGCGTCTTCTAGGAATCCGCTGACTCGATCAGCAATGTCGTCGCCCTCGAGGATGTGCCTGCGATCTGAGTAGATTGCTTCACGCTGGCGGTTGAGCACGTCGTCATACTTAAGGACATTTTTACGAATTTCAGCATTTCTGCCTTCGACCTGCGACTGCGCACTGGCAATTGCACGGCTAACAACCTTAGATTCGATTGCCATGTCGTCTGGCACGCCGGAGCGATTCATCATCGCGGCGGCTGCACCTGAATTGAACAGACGCATTAGGTCATCTGTTAGAGATAGGTAGAAACGAGACTCACCCTTGTCTCCTTGGCGGCCAGAACGACCTCTCAGCTGGTTGTCGATGCGGCGAGATTCGTGACGCTCAGTTCCCAAGACATAGAGACCACCAACGGCAAGCACCTTTTCAGCCTCGATGGCAACGGCGGCTTTGATCGACTCAAACTCTTGAGCCCAAGCTGCCTCGTACTCGGCTGGGTTTTCTTCTGCGTTTAGCCCGCGCTTTTGCAGCGCTTCGACGGTGAGAAATTCAGCATTACCACCGAGCATCACGTCGGTACCTCGACCAGCCATGTTGGTGGCTACAGTGACGGCACCGAGGCGACCTGCCTGAGCAACAATTGCAGCTTCACGCGCGTGGTTTTTAGCGTTCAACACCTCATGACGAACACCGGCCTTGGCCAAAAGTTTTGAGAGGTACTCGCTCTTTTCAACCGAGGTGGTTCCAACCAAAACCGGCTGGCCGGTTTCGTGGCGCTCGACGATGTCAGCCACCACCATGTTGAACTTGACCTCTTCGTTTTTATAGATCAAGTCTGGGTGATCAATTCGAACCATCGGCTTGTTGGTTGGAATTGGAACCACACCGAGTTTGTAGGTAGCCATAAATTCGCCGGCTTCGGTCTCGGCGGTTCCGGTCATACCCGAAAGTTTTTTGTACAGGCGGAAGTAGTTTTGCAGTGTGACGGTGGCCAAGGTTTGGTTTTCAGCTTTAACCTCAACGCCCTCTTTGGCTTCAATTGCCTGGTGAATACCCTCGTTGTATCGGCGCCCCGCGAGGATACGGCCGGTGTGCTCGTCAACAATCAGAACTTCGCCATCCATGACTACGTAGTCTTTGTCGCGCTTGAAAAGCGCCTTGGCGCGAATTGCGTTGTTCAGGAACGAGATCAAAGGAGTGTTAGCCGATTCATAAAGATTGTCGATACCCAGGGCATCTTCAACCTTTTCAATTCCAGGCTCGAGAATTCCGATGGTGCGCTTTTTCTCGTCTACTTCGTAGTCAATTACCGGCTGAAGTTTTTCTGCGATCTTGGCAAACTCGGCAAACCAGCGGTTAGCGTCTCCTGAAGAAGGACCAGAAATGATCAGCGGGGTTCGTGCCTCATCAATCAGAATTGAGTCAACCTCGTCAACGATGGCATAAAAGTGGCCACGCTGAACCAAATCTTGCTGCTGCCAAGCCATGTTGTCGCGAAGGTAGTCAAAACCGAATTCGTTGTTAGTTCCATAGGTGATGTCAGCTAGGTACTGTTCGCGGCGCTCGGTTGGGTCTTGCCCAGACAGGATGCAACCGGTTGTCATGCCAAGCGTGCGGAAAACACGGCCCATCAGCTCACTCTGGTAGCCGGCCAAAAAGTCGTTAACCGTTACAACGTGAACTCCTCGACCTGCAATGGCATTTAGGTAAGCGGGAAGAGTTGCAACCAGGGTCTTACCTTCACCGGTGCGCATCTCTGCAATGTTTCCAAGGTGCAGTGCTGCACCACCCATTAGCTGAACGTCGAAGTGGCGAAGACCCAGAGTTCGCTTAGATGCCTCTCGAACAGCAGCGAAAGCCTCGGGAAGTAAATCGTCGAGAGATTCGCCTGCCGCATAACGGTCACGAAGCACTTGGGTTTCATTGCGCAGATCTTCATCGCTCAGTTTGGTGAAGTCTTCTTCGAGGGCATTAATCGCCACCGCGTAATTGCGCAGTTTGACTAGGGTGCGACCTTCGCCGGCGCGCAAAAGTTTGTCGATGAAATTAGCCAATTGATACTCCAAACCGAGAATGAGGTCTACCCATAATCTTAGACCTCGGCACTACCCAAACCGGGTGCTGCCGAGGCCTAAGCTACGCTGCTGGCGGAATGACTAATTCAGATTAATTACCCCGTAATTCCAGCCTTTACGACGGTAAACCACAGATGGTTTATTGGTTTCTGCGTCTTGGAAAAGATAGAAATCGTGACCCACTAATTCCATGTGATACAGAGCATCATCAACCGACATTGGCACGGCGTCAAAACTCTTTCGGCGAATCACCACCGGCGACTCACCGAGGTCAACAGATTGGCTTGACTCATCCGATTCGTCGTGCTTGGTTCCTAGGAGAATATCGGCGTCGACTGGACGCACGTCGAGTTCCGCGAAGTCGTGCGCTGAGAGCTCACTTGCCCCAATTGAACCGTGGCGACCATGGTGCACTTTGCGGCGGTCTGAAGCACGGCGTAGCCGCTCAGATAATTTGCCCAGTGCAAGATCGAATGCAGCAAATTTGTCAGCCGCATGGGCCTCAGCACGAATTACATGACCGGGTTCAAAAACAGTCAATTCAACCTGATCTTCAGGGCCAGAACCACGGCTGTGATCATGTCGAGTTACCTTGATGGTCAGTGCCTGAACACGGTGTGCAAGTTGTTCAACTTTGTGAGCACGATCTTCGACGTAATCGCGAAAGCGGTCGGAAACCGTGAGATTTTTGGCAGTGATGTTAACTTCCATGATGACCTCCAAGTTCGGGCAACGTTGCCCGTGAATGAAACCTATACCTTTACGAGTTCAGGCGTGTGAAATTTTCAGTTTTGTCTCAGCAAACGTGACGAATTTATCGACCGTGTATCCATTTTGCTCAAGTGTGAACTTGGCAGCCAACAAAGTTGCCCCCGTTGTGACCACGTCATCAACCAGCCAAATTTTGGCTTCTTCGGAGCTCTCGCTCACCAAATCAAAGCGCTTTTCTACCCCAGACCAACGTTCACTGAGGGTCTGCCCGGCTTGATCCTTACGATCATGCCGCTCCACCAGCAGGTCGAGAACTTGAAAATTGGCACCGCATAGGTTGGCTATAGCAACAGCTATTTCTTTCGCAGGGTTGAACCCGCGAACCCGCTGCGCTCTGCGACTTGAAGGTATTGGCACTAGCAAAACCTTTTCGTATAACAGTTCGGACGGCAATCTCATCAATATCTGTTGCGCGAATATCGGGGCCAGCAAGCTAACCAGACCCTCTTTGTACTTACTCACTAAAGCGGCCACAGCCTCGTAGTTAGCGACCGAAAACCCTGAGATTTCATAGGTTGCTCCGGGCAACTCGCCTGTATAACTTCTGGTCGGCTGCCTAAGTTCGAAGCCTTGATTCTGCAGACAGGGCTCACAAAATATGCTGCCGAATTTGCCACAGATTACGCATGCATTTGGCATTAGCGCATCGAGTAAAAAACCTAAAGCGGTTTTCAGGGTTTGTCTCACCAGACCAGTGTTGAGTTACTTCGTCAGAGAATCAGGCTGACTTCCCAAATCTGTGAATAACTATTGACTCGCGAAGTGCATGGCAATAATTTCGATGTCGACAAACTCCCAACCGAGGCTGCTGTAACGATATACGTCGCCATTATCAACGCGAGCGTGCAGGTTGCCAGTTTGGGCATCACCTTGGAACTCTGCTCGACCATAAATTGCGGTTGAAAGGTCTGCGACGCCCCCCACTTGAACAAAATATGGTCGCGTCTCTTCACCGATCACACTGGAGAGCACTAAATCTAGCCCGCTCATCCATGACACGTAGAAGGGATTCGCACCAATCGGAGTTAGGTCGATTGCCTGCCCCACGGAGGTAGGCATCCCTGCCGCATTTCTGGTGATAGGAGCTATCAATAGTCGATTGCCGAGGCTAGTTTTTACGACCGCGGCTAATCGGCTGCCCTCGGGGCTGATGGCAAATGAAAGTCGATCGTAGCCAGCGATTGAACCCAGGTTGATGCTTCTGACCGGTTCGTTTTTTCCAGCAATCAAAAGGGCACTACCTGAAGTGGAACCAAGGCTCCAAACATATTCATTCCTGTCTAGCTTCGGAGTCAAAATTGCCTTCCGGCCATCAACCAATTTCGATGTCTCGGCTACTCGGCCCAACTTCGTCAAGTAAACCCCGGTTGGCGTTGCAGCAACGACGGTGGTTAGGTCACCAGAAATCGCAAAATCACTGGCCGATAATTTTCGAAGCGATTCTGATGCCAGTTTGAGGTTGCTCGAGGTGTTTCCGCCTAGTGCTCGCAATCCGTCTGCGTCTAAAACAATCGGATACAAGCCAGTAGCCTGAGCGCCGGGAGTCAAAATGTCTGGAATCTCCTGCGGCGTACGTTCAACGAGCACAGCGACCTCAAATACAGAATCTAACTGGGTCAGCGTTTGCTCGAGCTGTTTTTTGAATCGAGATTTTTGCGTAGTGTTGGCTACCAAAGCCCGATTGGTGAAGTCTACGGTTGCTACCGAATTAGCAATGGTCACTGTGTTAAGCGAAAGTTTTGTTCCACTTGGGAAAGCAGTTTTAGCAACACCGGCCAGCCACTCACTTGGGCCAGCTAAAAGTGCTGTGACCATACGGGTAGGTGTTGTTGCCTGCGCGGGGAACCAGCGCAAATCAGGAATCAAATTCTTGAAATTCGAATCCCAAAAATAGAGTGCGTAACTTCTAAACATCACTTCAAACACCGGTCTAATTACCAAGGTGAGATCAGGGGCCTCGGAGATTCTCCACTCGCCGTTTTCTTCCACAAACTTGAATTGAAAGTATTCGAGTGCGCCACTATTGAGCTCACTGTATGCTCCGGTTGAATCAATCTGGGCTAGCACAGTGGTCGAAACGCTGGCTGAGTTATTTGGATAGACGGTGATGGCCGGACGAAGTTTTTGAATAATCACACGGTCATTCGGTTGCCACTTATTTTTTATTTTGGAACTCAAAAACTCTCTTGCAACCGCATAGTCATTCTGCGGACCGGTGCCTGCATTTAGAAACCCATTGAGAATTTGTTCTTTGGTTGCGCCCTGCTCGGGGCCAGACGGTGAATAGTAAAGATTTTCTTGATCTGCCTCGGTTTCAACTGCGGGGCCGGTCAAGACCATTCCGTCTTGTGGAATCGCAGCGCAACCAGCCAGTGAAAATGCGACAAGTGAACCAAGCAAAAGTTTCAGAAATTTACTCATGCCTGCACCGACTTCGTAGTTTTGCGCTTTGGCGGAAGCGGAAGTGGAGACTGGGTGAATACTTCACCCTGCTTGCGAGGCAAAGTTAGCCTGAAGCAGGCTCCCTCACCTGGTTTGGCCCAAACCTGTAGCCAACCACCGTGCAGGTGGGTGTCTTCGAGCGAAATAGCCAGACCAAGGCCGGTTCCGCCTGTGGTTCTTTTACGAGCCGGATCAGCGCGCCAGAAGCGATCGAATACTCGATCAACCTGAGCACGCGACATTCCAACGCCCTGATCGGTCACGCTTACCGCTACCGCCGAGTCACTGGCTCCAACCGCCACGGTGATTGGCTTACCTTCGCCATGCTCAATTGCATTAGCCAACAGATTTCTAATCAGGCGCTCGATTCTCGGCCCGTCAAATTCGGCGTTGACTGAACCAGACGGAATGTTGATCAAAATCTCAGAGCCTTTGCTTGCTGCCAGCGGTTCAAGACCAGCAATTGCCATACCGACAACACCGTTCAAGTCTTGTAATTCGAGCTCCGCTCTAACCGCTCCAGCGTCATATCTGGAGATTTCAAGAAGGTCATTCAGCAAGACTTCAAATCGTTCAATCTGATCGTGCATCAGCTCTGCGGAGCGGCGTGCCGCTGGCTCTAGAGTTTCACGGTTCGCGAAGATGACGTCGCCCGCCAACTTGATGGTGGTCAATGGCGTACGCAATTCGTGCGAAACATCTGACACGAAGCGCTGCTGCATTTTTGAAACACTGGCTAGCTTGTTGATCTGCTTTTGCAGTGATTCGGTCATTCGGTTGAATGATTTGGCCAGGTTAGCAATCACGTCTTCACCGCGCTCAACCAGTCGACGGTCAAGTGCGCCCTCGGCGATGTCTTCAGCAACCTCGGCTGCGTCACGAACCGGTTTAACTAACCAGTTGGTCACGAAAAAGCTGACTGCTCCAATTGCAAAAATTAGGAATAGCGCTCCGATTGCCATGGTGCGCTGCACGAAATCTAGAGTTTGCTGCTCTGAAATCAGGTCAAACACCAGGTACAGCTCATACTGCCCAGCCTGCGGAATCTGGATGCTGGTACCAACCGCAATTCCTGGATGAGACTGTTCATTTTCAGTTATCGAGATCGACTGATACTTGAGCTGACCTGGTGATAAGCGAACTGCCTCACGCAAGTTGCTCGACACCAGCGAGGTATCAAGGTCTGCCGAGATTGGGCTTTGCAAAATCAACTCTTGATTTTGATTCGGGCTACGCAGCAGAGCAACTTTTCTAGTTGACGATGTTCCCGAAGACTCGAGCGATGGAATCACTGAATTCAAAAGCGTTTGCAGAGCAACTTCATCGTTTACCGTCGATGCCGAAAAGGTGTTTTGAACCTCGACTGCGGCGCGCTCAGACTCGTTCAGAATCTGCTTGGTTCGAGTTGAGTAAAGTCCGTTGCCGATTGAGTAAGACAGAAAGCCGCCAACCAAAATGAGCAGGATGGTGCTCGACGCCACGGTCGAGAATACGGCTCGAGCCTGCAGGTATTTCCGGAACAGCCCAAGCCCCCACCTAAGGAAGGTGCGGATTTTCAACTATGCCTGGCCAGCCTTGTAGCCGATGCCTCGAACAGTGGTCACGATTTTTGGATTGTCTGGATCATCTTCGATCTTTGAACGCAAACGCTGAACGTGAACGTTGACCAAGCGAGTGTCAGCCTTGTAGTGGTATCCCCAAACCAGCTCAAGCAGCATCTCACGAGTGAAAACCTGTTTTGGTTTCTGCGCCAGAGTTAGCAGTAGCGAGAACTCCAGCGGAGTGAGTGAGATTCTTTCTTCACCCCGTCGAACTTCATGGCCGGTGATGTCAAGAATTAGCGGGCCAAGAGTCACTACGTCACCGCTGGCCTCGACAACCTGAGTGAGTGGCCGCAACCGAGCCTTAATTCGCGCTATCAAAACAGTTGGGTCAAAAGGTTTGACTACGTAATCGTCAGCGCCGGCCTCTAAGCCACGAACCACATCTTCAGATTCGGTTTTGGCGGTGAGCATGATGATCGGAGTACCCGCTTTGCTGCGGATTTCAGAACAGACCTCAATGCCGTCTTTTCCCGGCAACATCACGTCAAGCAAGACCAAGTCTGGATTTACCTCTTGGAATTTCTCCAGAGCTCCAGAACCGGCGTCGTGAAAACTGAGCTCAAATCCTTCGCTTTCTAAGACAATGCCCACCATTTCACGTAGGGCGTTGTCGTCATCTACAACAAGGATTTTGTGGCTCATGCTGCTCCAGGGGGTTAGTAGCGGTAGTGCTCAACCTTATAGGGTCCGTTCACTGGAACGCCAATGTAGCGGGCCTGATCAGTTGTCAACTGGGTTAATTCAACACCAAGTGCAGCCAAGTGCAAACGGGCAACTTTTTCGTCAAGTGATTTAGGCAAGATATAAACCCCGATTGGGTACTCTTCAGTCTTGGTAAACAACTCGATTTGAGCCAGTACCTGATTGCTAAACGAGTTGCTCATCACGAAGCTTGGGTGGCCGGTGGCGTTACCCAGGTTCATCAGTCGGCCTTCGCTCAGAATCAGAACCGACCGACCGTTTGGCAGACGCCACTCGTGCACCTGCGGTTTGATTTCAATCTTTTCGATGCCTTCGATGCGGTTGATTCCAGCCATGTCAATCTCGTCATCAAAGTGGCCGACATTAGCAACGATTGCCAGATGCTTCATCTGCAAAATGTGCTCTGGCTTGATGATTCCCTGGTTTCCCGTTGCGGTAACAAAAATGTCAACCTCTGAAATCACTGACTCTAAAGTGGCAACCTGATAGCCATCCATTGCGGCCTGCAGTGCACAAATAGGATCAATTTCACTCACGATGACTCGAGCACCCTGACCGCGCATTGCCTCAGCAGAACCCTTACCAACGTCTCCGTAGCCCGCTACAAACACAACTTTTCCGCCGATTAATACGTCGGTTGCTCGGTTGATGCCGTCTGGCAACGAGTGACGAATGCCGTACTTGTTGTCAAACTTAGATTTGGTTACCGAGTCGTTCACGTTGATGGCTGGGAACAGCAGCTCGCCTCGTTTGTGGAATTCGTAGAGGCGGTGAACTCCGGTGGTGGTTTCTTCGGTGACTCCCTTAATTTCTTCGGCTATGCGAGTGAAACGGCCCGGGTCTGCTGCCACTGATTTACTCAAGAGGTCGAGAATGACTCCGTATTCTTCGCTGTCATCGATACCCTTGGGCGGCACTGAACCAGCAAGTTCAAACTCTCTACCCTTGTGAACCAAGAGGGTGGCGTCGCCGCCATCGTCAAGAATCATATTTGGGCCGGTGTAGTCTGCGCCTTCGGCTGCAGCCTCAGCTGACCAATCAAAAATTCGGTCAGTGCACCACCAGTATTCCTCGAGGGTTTCGCCTTTCCATGCGAAAACCGGAGTTCCGGCCGGCGAGTCAACGGTTCCATTTCCGACCACTACGGCCGCAGCTGCCTCATCTTGGGTTGAGAAGATATTGCAGGAAGCCCATCGAACCTTTGCCCCCAGAGCAACGAGAGTCTCGATCAACACTGCGGTCTGCACTGTCATGTGAAGTGAACCGGTAATTCTCGCGCCCTTGAGTGGGGCCGATGCAGCAAACTCTTCACGTAGTGCCATAAGCCCTGGCATTTCGTTTTCGGCCAGACGAATTTGGTGGCGACCAGCTTCAGCCAAACTTAGGTCGGCGACTTTGAAATCAAACGCGGTTTTCTGTGACATTTTCTGCTTTCGGCTAGGCACGAATCAGAGCGAGAACTTCGTCCCTGATTTTCTTCATGTCGGCCTCGGTTGCGGCTTCGACATTCAGTCGCAGTAGCGGCTCGGTGTTCGAAGAACGAACATTGAACCACCACCACTGGCCAGCTTCGGCAGGCTTGCCTTGCGCTGTGATGCCGTCAAAATCATCGAAATCTGCTCGAGAGACGAATGCCTCTTTGATTCTTGACTTCGCTGCTGCGACATCTGAAACGGTCGAGTTAATCTCGCCGCTTAGGTAATAAGGATTATATTGCTTGGAAAATTCCGAAAGCGAAAGAGGCTGCGAACCAAATTCTGCAAGAACATGCATGGCCGCCAACATTCCGTTATCGGCACCCCAGAAATCACGGAAATAGTAGTGGGCACTGTGTTCGCCACCGAAAATCGCGTTGGTCTCAGCCATTTTGTCTTTGATTAGCGAGTGACCAACCTTGGTACGAACCGGTTTAGCGCCGTCAGCGGTAATCACTTCAGCGACAACATTTGAGGTGAGCAAATTGTGCAGCACGGTAACCGGAGCACCTGGGTTATGGGTTTTTTCACGGGCAATTTCTCGACGAGCGACGATCGCGGCAACAGCCGATGGAGTTACTGCATCGCCATTTTCATCAACCACAAAAACTCGGTCGGCATCGCCGTCAAAAGCCAATCCGATATCGGCACCGTGTTTGACCACGGCCGCCTGAAGGTCAACCAAATTTTTTGGATCGAGCGGATTAGCCTCGTGATTTGGAAAGGTGCCATCGAGTTCGAAATACATTGGGATGATTTCGAGCGGCAACCGTTCAAGGTCGGTGGCGTGGCCCAGCACAGCAGGTACAGTCAAGCCACCCATACCGTTACCAGCATCAACGACCACCTTTAGTGGCCTAATCTTGCTGAGATCTACCAGCTCGCGCAGATATGACGCGTAGCGCACCAAAATGTGCTCTTCGCGATAGCTGCCTTTGTTCTCGACCTCATCAATTCCAGTCTCGACGTAGACTTTGGCGCGGTCGCGAATTGCCGCCAATCCGGTATCGAGGCTGATGCCACGGGCGCCGGCTCTCGAAAATTTGATGCCGTTATATTGTGCCGGGTTGTGGCTGGCAGTGAACATGGCTGCCGGTGCGTCAAAGATGCCCGAGGCAAAATAACTTTCGTCGGTTGAGCAAAGCCCGATTGAAACCACGTTGGCACCTCTGGCCTGTGCTCCCTGGGCAAACGCGTCTGCAAACTCAGGGGATGAATCGCGCATATCGTGTCCGACGACAACTTCGGATCCGGCTGCTTCAAGCTCGTCAACAAAGGCTGCTGCAAGCGCGGCAACTATTTCTGTGGTCAGGTCTTTGCCGACCAAACCGCGCACATCGTAGGTCTTTACGATTGCATCCCAGTTAATGTTCATAGTTGCTTTCTAATAGTGTTGCGTGCTTCACCGTAAGCCACCCCTCAGGGGCAGTGAGGCTTTTTGAATGTTGCCGACACAGGTCGTAACTGTGGGGCTCGGCAAGGGTCGACAGTGGCCCCAATACTGCTGTCGAATCTGCGTACACATAGGTCAGGGTTGCAACTGCTTCGCGGTTACAAGTTACCTTTGAGCACGGCCGTTCAGACATCCTGACAAGAATACCAAGGCCAATAGACTTGCCACATGAGCGATCACCACAATTCATTTCGAATTTCACGTGACCGCCACGGTCGGGGCCCTCGGCGATCTCTGCTTGGCCATCTGCGAATGCTTGGTCGTGGGCAATCTAGTTTCGAACAAATCGTTCAAGGTGCCGTCGAGTTTTTGCGGTCTACCTGGCCAGAAGATTTAGGCGAATTGAACTGTCAGATTATTGATGGCCCGCCCATTAGCTCCGATTCAAAGTCGGTTAAGCGTTGGGCCACGAAACCCGCCACCAACACCATCGTGATTTATCGTGTTCCAATTGAGCGCTTGGGCCACGCCCGCAGAAGCGATGCCATGCATGAGCGAATGCACATCGAAGAGTATGTTTTTCAGGCAGCCGCGAGCCTAATTGGCAAGGATCCCTGGGATTTACTTGCCTAAATTTTGGAGCCTAACGAAGGCTTATGGCTACTTTGCCGCCAACATTTCGAGCATTGGTAACCGGTAAAACCGTGATCTGACCGTTGATGTCGACCACGAGAGAGGCGAAATAGCCTGCGTCATTGGCAGCAAATTGGTACTTACCACCCTGGCCCAACTCACGAGTAATGACTTTGCCGCTCACTGGCGAGTACCAGCTGAATTTCGTGATTCCGCCGCTGGGTAGCGCGATGGTCTGCGATTCGGTGTGCAACTCAAGTGAAGTCAACCAAGCAAAGTCAGTTTTTGGGTTTCGCTCTTTGAACGTTCGCGAAAATTTCAGCCCGGTTTGGATTGGCTGGTCAGCGGTAACCGCGACCACATAGTCACCATCGGTCAGACCGGAGATTGTAAAGTCAGCAACCGATTCGGCCTCTACCTGGGCTCGGATAACCGTGCCAAAAGATTTACCGTCTGCGCTGACCACCTGAGCGGTAAAGGTCGTGGTTTGTTTTTGCGAGTTGAAAACCCTCAGTGTTGGCCGCAAATTTGAATAGCTATCAGACTGCGAAATTAATGCTGAGTTGTCTTTGCTGCCCCTAATGAAAAGCCCGGTCATAACCTGTGATTTTGCTGCGGGTTGAGCGGGTGAAACGTAATCTGAGCCGCCAGCTTCAAGGCCGCGAACCACTCGGTGCTGCAACCAGGCACCTACGGCACCCCCTCTAGCAAGAGCGCGAACGGCGAAGGTCTTTGTTTTAGGTATTAGGCCAGCCAGATTTAGCACGGTGGTCTTTTGTGCGCCGACAGCAATTCCCGCCAAGCCTGCTGCTCTAAGCTGCCCGGCTTCGGTAAATACTTGCAGCTCAACCGTTGAATTAACCCGGGATGGGTTACGCAGCACTAACAGCGTTTCATTTCCAACTTCGGTACTCCCGCCGATCAACCAGATGTCAGTGGATGGTTTTTGACAGGTAGCACCAGTTAGACCGCTGAATCCTGGCAGTGAAGCTAACTGAAGCTGGTTTACGGCCAGCAGATTAGAGCCTTGGGTGGCGAGACCCTCAGGGTCGACCGCAGTAAAACTGCCGTCAGAAATTTCGAGCGTGGCTTTCGAAGAATTGTCGAAGTGAAGGTTTTCAGTTTCGGCCCCGATCTTGGTGAACTTGCCGATTTGGGTGCCTGAAGTTCCGCCGGTTAGCCATAGCGCACCTGGGCAAACCAACGTAAGGTCACGAGCCTTGGCCACTCGCTCAATAGCATTCGGGAATTGAGAAGTCTGAACGGCAAAATTTGGCAGACCAAAAAGCATGGCGGCAATTGCAGCAAGCGTTCCAACCAAAATCAAGATGCGCCTCATGATTCATCCCCCTCTTGGCTGAAAAGAGCTGAGTCTTTGGCAGCCCTTCGTCTCGAGCCTCGAGTCGGAATGGCCAAAAGCAGGTAAGCGCCCAGAACTCCAACTTGAGCTGCCTTTGTTAGTGACCAACGAGACTCACTCGAGGCGGTCAAATCTAAGTTTTGATTCGGATCAATCACCCTCCACAGGGATCCGTATTCGGTCTCGCCAATCGACTCAAGTTCTTTAATGGCGTCTAAATTTACGCCTAGCTCCCGAACCAATTCACTGTTTGATTTCGGCACCAGAACGTAGCCAATGTTGGCGCTGCGCATAATTTCAGCGAGGTCACTGTTATTTGCAGAGACCAAGTTGGCAACCAGGTCAGAATGCAGTTCTTTTTCTGCGGCAATCTGCTGCCAACGCGCATCGGCTGCACTCATCCCCTGGTTTGCAAGGGTCAGCGATAGCCGATAAACCGATGAAATTTCTTCAAGCTGCACGCCATCACCATCTACCAGAGCAACTGCGTAGCGCGTCTGGCCTTTTATATTTTCTGGCGAGACAACCAGCGTCTTCAGAGGGCTACCACTCTGGTGCTCAGCCAAAACAATAGATGGGGCAACCTGATCGGTGGCGTAGCTAAATTCGACTGGCTTGAACCAGGCCGCGACTGACAGTGGAGCAACAAGCAGCACCGCCATGGTGGCCAACCAGGGGCTCTTCAATTGCCCAAGAGCAAGGGCCATTAGAGCCACAGCCCCAAGGCTAAATAGCAGTAGCGCTGGCAACGGTGAATTCTCAAGAATTCGATCGGTGAGCGCCTGTGCGTCGATGCCAAGCGCAGGGAAGCGCAGCCACTGCGCTGAGACCATGAGAGCTACTGCGGCGATTGTGATCATGGCCAAACCGATTGACCGACGATGCAAGAGACCGAGCAGGGCGAAAATCAAGGTCGGTACAAATAGGAATTGCACCCACAGTGAACTTTGAATCGGGGTTTGCCCCAAGAGCAGCTGCCAGTTTTCAACATTGTGTGGCTCAGGAACCACTGACGGGTCAGCGAGTAAAAACAGCGGTTGGCCGAGCGAGAGGTAGTAGATCGTAGTTGGGCCAAAAATTGCTGCGGTTGGCACCATGACCCACAAGAGGTAGCCGAGTCGACGAATTTTTACTAGACCGACGAAGGTCGCTGAAATGCCGATTAGCAAACCAAGTGCCGGATTAGCCGCTGCGATGAGGGCGAGAATTAGCCCGGCAGTAGCCATTGAAGCCCACAGCTTTGAGCTGGAGGCTGAATCTTTTCTGAACAGCAACCTGTGCAACTGGAGCAGCAATGCCGGTAGCAAAACTGCAATCACCAGCGCGGTAACCCTGGCCTCAGCCAATGCCCAAATCACCGCTGGGGATAATGCGTAGGCAAGCGCTGAGCTATTTCTCACCCAGGCTTTTGGAGTGACGATGGCCACGCAATACCAGGCGGTCGCAAAGGCCAAGCCTGGAGCTAGGAAAATGAGCGCAGAAAGCGCGATTGAGGGCTGCCAAAAAGTAAGTGAGCCGATGCCCAAAAGCACCCAGTTGAATGGATCGGCAGGGGCCCATAGGCCGAAACCTAGATCTTGAAAACTGGCTCCGGCAGAGTCAAAGAGTTGAAACCAATTTGCAGCAAGAGGTCTAACCGAACTACCGGTTGCAGCAACTGCCGAAGGAAAGAGTGACCAATTGGTTAGCATCACCAGCAGCATTACGAGCCAAGCACCTGCAGAGCTAAAGCTCTTCAGCACATCTTGCTGACCATCAACCGAAAGCTGCTCAAGGTTTATTTGGGATTCGAGGGCATCGCGATGAGCAAAACGTTGGGCTCTAATTTGTTCACGGCTAGCCAGCAATGGTTTCAGCTGTGAAAAAGAAATTTGCCGAGGTTGCCTTGCTCTGGCACTTAGTCGCCGGCCAATGGTAAAAAATGCCCAAATAGCTGCCGCCAATTCAGGCGCAATCAGGCGCGGCTGTTTAGTGATCAGGTGCCATATTGTTCTTGCCAGGGCAATCGGGAAAGCAAACAACCAAGCGGCGAAAACCAAAAACGTTGAGCGCTGAGTAAAAAATAAGTGCCATTGAGCCTTGCGAATCGCGCTCTCTACAGATCCGCCTAAAAATCGCCTGGGTCGTTGCCCACAGAGTGACAAAGCAGCATGTTGAATGCGGGCCTGAGGCGCAACCACCACTCGCTTACCAAGTCGGCGCAATTTGATACCGAGTTCTACATCAGCTGCTAGGGGTGGCGAATTTTCTAGTAGGCCACCTACTTCGACATAGTTCAGCCGGTTTACCAAGAGACCTGCTGTGCCGGTGGCTAAAACATCTTCGATGTGATCATGCTGCGACTGGTCTAATTCACCTGAGTGCGGAGCAATTACCTGACCTCGAGGTGACATGGTGAGGCCCAACTGGGATAGTCGGTTTGGTGAACTCCAGCTGAGCTGTTTTGGGCCGACGGCGGCAACAGAGGGTGACTTCTCTACCTTGCGAACTAATTCTTCGAGGGTCGATGGTTCAGGAGCACTGTCGTCGTGCAATAACCAGATCCACTCGTTTTCCAGTTCACCCAACGCTTCGATTGCGGTTTGGACGCTTTTAGGAAATGAGGTTTTTGGGTCAACACTTACACGGCCCCAAGTTTCGGGAAGTTCATGAGCGGCAGCATTGTCGGCAGATGAGTCAACCAAAATCACTCGATCAGGCTGAAGGGTTTGCAAGCTGAGACCCGAGATGGTTTTGGCTAAATACTCGTCAGCCTCATGACTGACCACAATTGCGGTGACTCTAATGCTCATGGCACCACCTGTTTATTGACAAACAGGCGCAGTGCTTAGGCGCGCTTCTTGAGTTTGCGGCGTTCACGCTCTGAAAGACCGCCCCAGATTCCGAAGCGCTCATCGTTGGCAAGTGCGTACTCGAGGCATTGAGCTTTCACTTCGCAACCCGAACAAATTCTCTTCGCATCTCGAGTTGAACCGCCTTTTTCAGGGAAAAAAGCTTCGGGATCGGTTTGAGCGCAAAGCGCATCTGCCTGCCAACTCAGTGGGTCTTCTTCAGGATTTGAGTACGCCCCCGCGACACCTAGTCGAATCGGATCAATGAACCAGTTCTCTGGCACACGATTACGACTGTCCATAACTAATTTCCTTATCTGACCAACACTGGTCGAGAATTCTGTTGATGTAATTACAGCGGTGTTATTCACCTCCTGTCAAGTTGAGATGCGGCCTTGGGGATAACTTTTGGCTAACCCTTTCTGGGCTGCGGTCAGTTGAACTGACGCTAATCTGAAGGGTATGAGTGTTTTGGTTACCGGCGGTGCCGGGTACATCGGTTCGCATGTAGTTCGTTTGTTGAAAAATCAGGGCAAAAACGTAGTGGTAGCCGATGATTTATCGACCGGAATTGCAGAACGCGTCGGGGAAACTCCAATTCACCAAATCGAATTGGGATCGGCCTCGGCAACCGAAGAGCTGCGCAAAATCATCAAGTCGGCTGGGGTCACGTCGGTGATCCACTTTGCGGCAAAAAAACAGGTGGGAGTCTCGGTAGAACAGCCGGAACTGTACTATCTACAAAATGTCGGTGGTTTAGCCAATCTGCTCACCGCAATGAGGCTCGAGGGCGTCGACCGATTGGTATTTTCATCGAGTGCAGCAACCTACGGAATGCCCGACGTTGAGGCAGTCGGTGAAGACATTCTGTGCCAACCGATCAATCCATACGGTGAAACCAAACTGATCGGCGAATGGTTGACCGCCGATGCCGCACGGGCATGGGGGCTCAGGCACGCGAACCTGCGCTACTTTAATGTGGCTGGCGCCGGATGGCCCGAGTTGGCCGACACCGCAGTGATGAACCTAATCCCAATCGTTTTCGATGCGATGTCCAAAGGCAAAGCTCCCCAGGTATTCGGCGATGACTACCCCACCCCAGACGGCAGCTGCATTCGTGACTACGTGCACGTTCTCGATTTGGCCGAGGCACATGTGGCTGCACTTGACTACCTCGAGCGAGAATCTCGGCCACACCACACATTCAATGTGGGAACGGGCCGAGGCTCATCAGTTTTTGAAGTGTTAGATGCTATCCGAGCTGCAAGCGGCGTCGAGTTTGAACACGAAGTTGCCGCAAGGCGAGCGGGCGACCCACCTCGCCTATGTGCCGATGTGTCGCGCATTGAAAACGAATTTGGTTGGAAAGCCAAAAATTCGCTGAGCGAAATTGTCGATTCTGCTTGGCAGGCTAATCTCGCCCAAAAGCAATAAAAATCGTTCCGTCTCCACTCAAACTGAACTTAGCCGCGTCAGCCGCAAGATAGGCGGCCTCTCCCCTGCGCAAAACTGCTCGTTCTTCGATGCTGTTGCTAACTGCAACCTCACCGGCGGTGCATAACAAAATGGCCTCGGCTGGCAGATTAAGATCTGCCAAAACTACTGACCCATTTAGCTCGGCACGGTAAAGGATGAATTCATCGACCGGACAGATGATTTGCGTTAGCCCTGTAGCCAGGGTTCGATGTTCGGCTTTTTCAATTCGCCCATCACTGAAGTCAAGAATTTTAGCTAGCTCATCAGCAGCGATGTGTTTCTCGGTGAGGCCACCCCGAAGCACATTGTCTGAGGCCCCCATAAGCTCAACTCCAAGCCCCGATAAATAGGCATGAATGTTTCCGGCCGGCAGAAAAAGTGCCTCACCTGGCTGAAGCCAAACCCGGTTCATAAACATGGCAATTACCACACCGGGGTCGCCTGGATATCGAAGGTTCAATTCATCGATCAGCTCAAAACGCGAATCAAAATCAGCAAATTTACCAAGCTCTGCGGTTACGCCGTCGAGATTACCGCGCCGCCCAATTACATCTGCAAACAGGGCAGGCAACCCTGACTCGGCAAGTAACTGGAGCCAACCCTTGGCTATGAATTTCATGCCGTCACTGAGCTGCGGGTGCTCAGCCAGATCGGCTAGTGTGGCCGAAATCTCGTCAACCGGGGCGAACCCACACAGGGCCTGAAAATCGGTTAGTGCAACAATCACTTCAGGCTTGGCATTGTCATCGCGATAATTTCGCACAGCTGAATTGATAGGTATTCCGGCTGCATTCTCGGCAGCGAAGCCAATCTCTGCCTGAGTCTTATTTGGATGGGCTTGAATCGAAAGGGGCGCGTCTGCAGCCAAAATTTTCATCAGAAAACTCAGCCGGTGCCCGATGGCATCCACTAGATTCTGCCCCGAAGAGGTCACCTTGGTTTCGTTGGCTGGGTGCGTGCCAAACCAAATCTCGGCCATCGGCAACCCAGTTTCAGGCACGCTGAAGTAATCGGGAATCAAGGTTTTTGAGCCCCACGCGTAATCGCGCGGCTGATTTGAAATTCCTAGTATCAAGCGTGGCCTCCAGCCAGATAAGCCTAGCCAAATTGCTCTCGAATAGACTTATTAGGTTGCCAATGTTGCAACCTAACAAACGAGATTTATGTCTGACTTCACCCGGCCGATCAAAGTAATTTTCAACACCAAGGATCGCGACTATCGCCGTAAGACTTGGCCGGCCTATCTAATTCTGTTTACCCTAATGGCCGGTGACGCGGTCAGGTATTCAATCGGATGGTGGGGCTGGGGCACTCTATTGGTGCTCGAATTTGCCGCGGCACTTTATCTGCTCTACCGTTTCAAAGGCCAATTTCAATCGCGATTTACCTGGCCGCTGCTCTCTGTTTTGGGCCTCATGGCCCTGTCGATAATTTGGTCGGCCTACCCAGCGATTTCACTTCTGGCTCTGGTCGCTCAGCTCGGCACCACAGCCTTCGCCTATTTCTTCGCAACTCTTTTTGATTGGCGACACCTGCTGAGAATTTTTGGCAACACCATCCGATTTATTCTTTTCAGCTCGGGGCTATTTGAACTATTTGCCTCACTGGTGGTGCGCGGCCCAATCGCACCCATTTTCAAAAATTACGAGGGCGATGAACCTCCGGCCGCGGCCTATTACTGGACACAGGGGAACCTTTTCGAAGGCGAAAGAATTCAAGGAATAGTCGGAAATTCGAACCTGCTCGCCTATGTGGCGATGGTGGGAATTGTGGTTTTTTCGGTGGAGATCGCCATAATCGCAACGAAGAAATGGCTCGGCGCTGCCAGCCTGGTAACTGCGGTTGGGGCCATTTGGTTGGCGAAATCAGCGGGTGTTGGTTTTGCACTTGCCGCGGTAGCAATTTCAGCAGTGGTTTCAATAGCGGCCGAGGGTAAAGACCGCGAAACGCGACATTTTTACTATCGAATCGCATGGGCGAGTGCCGGAACGGTCGCAGTTTTTGTGCTTTTGTTCAGAGCTCAGGTTTTCGAGGCAATCGGCAAAAGCCCAGATATGACCGGTCGCAGCGGCATTTGGAAAAAAGTCCTGGAATTGATCTCGGAGCGCCCACTTCAGGGTTGGGGTTGGATCAGCCACTGGGTTCCAGGTGTCGAACCGTATGAGGGCCTTGTCGTGATCAAGAACGTTCCCTACTATCAGGCGCATAACGCATACCTCGACGTGGCTATGCAGCTCGGCCTGATTGGTGCAGCCATTTTTGCCGTTTTTCTGCTGATCACATTTGTGAAACTTTGGCGCCTCGCCGTGCGGCACACTAACTCACTTTATTTGTGGCCAATCTTAACCTTCATGGGTTTGGCGGTCTGGAGCTTGACCGAGTCACGGTTGCTTATTGAGAGCGGCTGGCTAATTCTTGCGATGTTTGCCATTAAAGTTTTTGACCCCGAAGATAATTTAGAGTCTCGAGGGCGCACCCCTAAAAGAGTTCGTTTGCTCTCTCGAGGTCTTCTGCGAAGTCGACTTCAACAGCGTAAAGATCGCTGATATCGACGGCTTTGAACTTGAGCCCATCTTTCTCGATGCCAAATTCGATGCCTCTCTCAAAATAATCGCCATCTTCAACTTCGCCGAGTCGGGCAATCAGTGATTTTTTATCTTTCGCCGAGACATAGTTGATGCCAACCGCCTCACCCAGACCATCAACAACGGTTTTCGACAGCTCAGCGATGTAGCCTTCGTCATCAAGGCGATACTTCACCTCTTCATCACTGACTTTGGAAGTGTTGACAACTACAACAGATTGTTCGGCCGCTATGAATGGAGAGATTCGAGACAAAACCTGAGGGTCAAACACGACATCGCCGTTTAGCCAAAGCACGCCACCATCTGCAGAAGCTCGAAGCGCTTTTAGCAGTGACTTTGAGGTGTTGGTCTGATCAAAAAATTCGTTGTAGACAAACGTTGCCTCTGGAAAACGCTCGATAATTGCCTCAAGTTTGAAGCCCACCACGATCATCACCCGGTGGGTATCGCTAAAAACAGATTGAAGATTGTCGAACTGCTGCTGCATGATTGATCGACCGTCACGAAGTTCGGTGAGAGGCTTTGGCAGCGGACGGGCTAGGCGCGTACCCATACCGGCAGCGAGAATTACAACCTGAATCGACATGGGTCTAAGTCTATGGAATGGTCAACTTGTCGCCGACCCAAAGCACAGTGGTTGTGCTGAGAGTAATTAAGCGACCACTGCGGTTCAAAGTCTTTACCTTTGCGACAAACTCAGTGAGAGTCATCGAATAGCGAGCTGCGATTTTGGTGAGTGTATCTCCGGAAACCACGGTGTAGGTCTTGGCTGCAATCGAAGTAGAACTTGGGCTCGACGATGGTGCAGCGGTGGGATTGCTGACACTGGGGCTAGGGCTCGGTGTTTGAGTTGCAGTCGGAGTTGGCGATGAAGTCGGTGTTGGGCTTGGCGTTACAACTGGGGTTGGTTCAGGTAAAACTTCATCGACAACAGCCGACGGTAGTTTTAATCCGATTGGAATCGCTTTGGCAAACTGCTCTGAAACAGACACTCGGCCTACCCGATCGCCCAAATAGGCCCAATACTGACTTCCGGTCAACTTGTACCGAGTTGACTTTTGAACCAACCAAATTGACCTATCTGGAAGTGTGATGAAACGACCAATCTGTGCAGTATCAAGTTTCAGATTCGCGCAGGTGAGCGGGCTTAGGGTGACTGCCTTACCCGGATAAGAAAGTGCATCCACTGCAGAAACTGGTATCAATCGGCCGGCATCCGCCAGGTAGTTTTGCCCAGAGCAAATAACCTTGTTGCTGGTCAACTTGCCACCGGTGCTGTACCCCTTCAGCTCTGCCGGTTTGATGACTCGCACTGTGCCTCGACCCATGCTGGCAGCAAGATCTTTTCTAATGCGCAAAGCACGAGACTTACCGTCAATTAGATAGTTCTGAGCAGAACCACTAACTGCAATCAGGGCAGCAGGAGCTAACGCAGGGTTTGTCTGTGCAATTTGCTTCATGGCTGAAAGAGGAAGCGTTTGGATAACTTTGGTGCTAACCGCAGGGAAGAATCCGATTCTGTCGGCACGACTGGGCAGTAGCCTTCGCTGATTTTCATCGACCAAGAAGATTTCGCTGCCATCGGAAACTTTTGCAAAAAATGGCGTGTTCAATTCGGCAGCAGTTGACTCGGTAATCGGGTTTAGCAACGAATCTGGAACAACCACATCTGTGCTCAGCTGCGCTAAATCAGCAACTTTTCGTTTGCCGGCGGTAGTCAGCAAGAATCGCTTTCCTGACTCGCTCTGAACTATCGAGCGCAGGTATCTATTGCCCCAGGCTGGACCAATCGAAGCGGTACTCAATTTTCCGGTGGTGGTGGCAAACCAGGTTTTCAGATCAAGCTCTTTTGCTAAATCATCGGAGACCTCAAAGTACTTTCCGTCGGCAAAAATGCCTGGCTTTCCAGTCGTCGAGTTAGTGAAGGTGACCAGGTTGCGCGCAATTGGTTGCCCAAAAGGCAGATTTTCAAATGCACTTGCCGGAACCTTGGAAATAGTTGGAAGTGTAATTCCGGCCTCGGTTACCGAAGTGAGGTCGAGAATTTGTCGACGTACGCCATCTTTTACATAGAAGAGGGTGTTGTCGGCACCGGCGAGGTATTGGGTCAGCACTCCTCCGTTGGGAAGAGCATTAAATTGCGCCGAGGTAAAGGTAATCGCGTTGGCGCAGTCGAGACCGAAGTGCGCGGCCAAATCGCAGCTTGACACATTGAATCGCTTGCCGTTGTCGTAAATGTAGAGCGCGCCACTGGCCACCTTGAACAGCCTGGTCAACGAGGTGCCGGTGACGAAGGTGTCTAGGTACTCTTGCGAAACGGTTCCAACTTCGCCCAGGGGTTTCAATTCTGTGAGCAGCGAGGCATCAGAAATTGGATATTTGGTGTTGTCAGAGACTAAAAACGGCCCACTGGTTTTGGTCTGTATAAAGAAGCTTCCGGCTACCGGGTCGCCGAACCAGTCGGTGTAAAAACGCCAAAAATTGCGGTTGCCGTAGGCACTACAGCTGTCGCCGGTGGAGTACAAATTTTTCAGAGCAGCATCGTTTGGGGTATACGGCGTGTAGTAGTAAAGGGCAGCCGTTGCAGCGCTCTTCAATAGAAATCTGCGTGAGCCGCAGTCTTTACCAATTGACGACTCAACGTTGGCGGCCTGGTAACGCCTGGTGATAAAACTTCCGACCTTGAGGTAGCTGAACGAACCTCGAACATCGTTGTACCACTGAAGCTGGCCAGCGCCCTTATAGAGCTGCCAGAAAAACCCTGCCGATGATGCGGCACAACCAGCAGGAGTATCTGGGCAGTTCATGCCGAGTGCGAAGTTGTACATTCTCGCAGTCGGGTTTTGCGCCTGAATTAGGCCCTGTTCTTTCTGCAGCGTGACAATCAGTGCCTTGGGGCTGATTTTGCAAGCTTGGGCTACATCATGAATGATCTGGGCTGCGGTTTGAGCTGTTTTGGCCTCAACTGATTCGCAGCGCCCGTCTTCTCCGGTTGCAGCGGGCGTATCCATGACAAAGTTACGGATGCATTTTGGGCCGCTGTCATCGTCGCGGCAGGTGGGCAGCTTGCTCTCAAGAAAGCGCTGAATTTCTGCCACGGTCATCGAATCATGGTCGTAAAAAGCGGCGTCTGAAATCAGTAAACCGGGGTCAAAACGAGATGCATCGGCTGCCGCGGCAGGCCTTGGTACGTCGAGTGCAATCAAGCCAACTGCGACCAAGAGCAAGACTGCTAGGCCGGAGGTTAGTTTCTTGATTAGCTCTAACATCTAGGGGATGGTGATCGCAATCGCAGACGATTTACCGACTGATGTTGATGATTCATAGCTAACGTAAAGTTTTGCGGCTCCCTTGGGTAGACCTGCAACTGAAAGCTGAAGTGGGAAACACTGGGTAGAGGTGACGTTCGGTTCAGCCTTCCCCGAAACCGACTTGGTCAAAGTTGAGCTTTCGAAAGTCAACTTGCAGGACCCACCGTTCTCTTCGATACCCAGAGCCTCTGCAACGACCATAATTTGACCGTTTTCAGGTTCGATAACCGAATCGATGATGTTGATTGAAACCTGCGTTTTTGGCCTCACAGGCGTTTCAGAAGGGGTCGGAGAGCTGCTTTCAGTCTGGCTGGGGGTTGGTTGGCTAGGCTCGGAGGTTTGGGGGTCGCTTGGTTTTTCATCGGTGCCCCAGTTCGGGTAGAGCAGAGCACAGCCAGACAGCGACAAAGCTGCTGAAATTGCTATGGCTGACGCAAAAACCTTACGCATGGGCAAACCTCCTAGGTGCCCTTCAAGACTAACTTTTGGGTTCTTAAAACTGCCTGTTAACCCGCTGCAAGTCGCAAACTATCTGGTCAATTGCTTCAGCGTTTGCTCTCGAGAGCCGTGCACCGCTGCCCAAACCGCAGCGCGATTCGCACCCGTAGCCGAGACCCAAATTTCTTCGTCGGCATCGGATAAAAATTCAGAGGCAACCGCTTTGAAGTTATCAAAGTCACTCGTCGGCGCAGTACCCAAGTCGGCTACCAATTTCTGCAGTGGCGAAGAAATCAGAAAACTCAACCAACGACGGTAGGTTCCAGCTGCCACCAATTGCTTGGCATCGGCTTTAGAAATCAACTTGGTTGCCAGTTTGAGCTCTGATAGAGATAACTGATGGCCAGCAACTTCTGATTCAAAAATCTGGTCAGACATAAATTCAGCATTTTTCGTGGCCAGGTGCAGCTGCAACACGATTAACCAAGACGGCTGCGTAAAGTTGAGTTTTTTCTCGATTGCAAAATCAGCTCGGATCAGACGGGTGGTCAGCGAGAAGCCTCCACGTTGCCAATCAAACGGAGCATCAACCTGGTCACTATTGATGAATTCAGCCACGGTGACTGGCGCACCAGTTGATTCGGCTACTTCGATAAGTTTGGAAATTGCGTTTCGGTGTGGGCGAACCGAAGAGTTGGTGACCAAAAAGTAGTCAAAATCACCAGTAGCCAGATAGTCATTGACTCTCGCTCCAAAACCATCTCCGGCAAACTCGACATTTAGTTCTGGTGTTGCTGCAGCCAGCCCAGAAAGCACACCAAATGTCTCTTCATCACCGTTAGGTACAACTGTGGTGATAGCGAGATTTGCCCAGCTCTGTGCCCTTAATTCGCGAACGTAATCAGCCACGTCAATTTGGGATCCCGAAAAATCAACAAAAATTTGCACCTTCGGATCGATCAGATCAGCCTGTTTTTGACGCCAGTTTGCCCACCAAATTAACCTTTGAAGTTGAGGCCTGATGTTTGAGATGAAGTTCACGCTTTAGAGAATACGGCGTTGACAACCTGGTGAGCGGCTGTTCCAACTTCGAGTTTGTTGAATTTTTGCTGCCAGTTGTAATAGCGCTCCCGGTAATCAGTTTGAAGCTTCGATAACTGTGACAAACCAGTTAGCAGCTGCTCCTGATCGCGGTAAATCGGGCCAGGTGAGATGGCCTCGAAATCAAAATAGAAACCGCGTTCGTTTTGGTAGCGCTCAAAATCTGGCGCAAAAAATAGAATCGGTTTTCCAGTGATGCTGAAATCGAACATTGTCGATGAAAAATCTGTCACCAGAACATCTGCCACCAATAGCAATTCAGTAATATCTGGGTACCTGGTGACATCAATTGCATTTCCTGCGATTGACGAATCATGAGTCCCTAAGGTTGCACTGTGCCCTCTAAAGAGCAACTGATAGCCATCCGGTAACTGCAAATCAGGGCTCAGATAGTTGAACGCCTCCCACTCACCGCTCGCCGAAATGCGGTAATCGCGCCAAGTTGGAGCGTAGAGCACCAATTTTTTGCCAAGGTCAGTGATACCGATCTTCTCGCAGAGACTCTGCCTGCTAACGGTTTGTTGAGCCAACCGATCATTTCGAGGGTAACCAAACTCAAGGATTTCGCCGGTAAATCCGAACGCTGACCTAAACGCCCGGGTAGCAAAATCGCTGGGGGAAACCAGATAGTCCCACGCGGCACTCTCACGATTGATGTTAGCCAGGTAGGTACTCGACACTCCCCCGGTTTCAATGTCGTTGGCCAGGCGCTTGAGCGGGGTTCCGTGCCAGGTTTGAAGATAGGTTTGGCCCTCAGATTTCTTGAAGTACCAGGGCAACAGATTATTGCTCACCAAAAACTGGCTTCGAGCCAAGGCCGCTAGCCACTCTTTTGACTCATAGGTCACGGCGACGGCACCCTCAGGAGCCTTTGCATCTGCGGCAACCGTCCAGAGAAAAACCCAGTCCGAGTGTTGCGTTCGAAGCTCATGAAAAACATCTAGCGGAGAATCGGCGGTTACTTTCCCTTCGAAACTGACGAAGAGCACCTGATGTTTGATGATTGGTTGATTGATTCGATAGTGGCGTTTTTGACCGAGAGATTTCAGTCTTCGTCTGACCGATCCCATTATTCGACGAGGGTTGTATCGCATCAGACTCGGCTTCGATCAAGAGTGCCGCGAGCGCCAAAAATAAAACCGATCCAAAAGCCTAAGCCCCATGAAATATGCATGGTAGGCAGAACAAACAGTAGGGCAACACGCTCTTTGAGGCCGAGGCCCGCAGCAGTTGACGCTAGACCGGCAATTGCGAATAGATAGCCTGCAATCGGCAAGATTCCCAGGTAATTGTCGAGTGAGAGCTGAACCAAACCGGCAAAGATCACTCCGACCAGGGCGGGTGGCAAAAAGTACCGTTTCGAGGCACCAGCGACATCTCGCCTGGTCAGGTCTCCGCGCCAAACGCCAGTGCTGTAGAACTGCTTTGCTAGCAGGTTTACCCTTCCTCGGGGCCAGTAGGTGACCTGAAGTCTCGGGTCAAACCAGACCAGACCGCCCGCTTTTTTGATGCGCTGAGCAAGCTCCCAGTCTTCACCGCGGATTATCGACTCGTTATAACCACCGACGTTCTTCAGGGTTTGGGCATCAAATACTCCGAGATAGGCACTTTCGGCTTCGCCCGCGTTACCACCAACGTGATAGGCAGCGCCGCCAATTCCAAATCTGCTCGTGTAGGCCCAAGCGACTGCACGTTGAATTACCGAACGACCTCTGGCCGCCATCACACCGCCGACCAGGGCGGCTTGCTTTGCTTGTAAAACTTCAACAGCAGTAGCCAAGTAGTTCTCGCTCGGCTCACTGTGGGCGTCAATTCGAGCGATCACTTCAGCATCGCTAGCGGCGATGGCTAGGTTTAGGCCAACCGTGGTGAGACCACGTGGGTTATCAATTAGGCGAATTCTTTCATCAGCTTCAGCAAGTTCGACGGCGAGCGCACTGGTTCCATCCCGCGATGGCCCCAAAGCCAAAATCAATTCGATTTCGCCTTCGTACCTCTGGGACAACACACTTTCAACCGCCGCGCGAAGATGCTTACGTTCATTGAGCACCGGCATCATCACGGAAACTTTGGGAGAAAGTTTTGGCATTTATTTAATCGATTGTGTCTGAGCCGACGAATTTGTTGTAGGCGTTGACCACTTCAAGCGGTTCGCCATCCATCAGTAGTTCACCCTTCTCGATCCAGATAACCCGAGTGCAGGTGTCAAGAATCGACTTCATGCTGTGACTTACCAAAAATAAAGTTCCGGCTTTGTCGCGCATCTCGCGCATTCGAGCCTCGGATCGGTTACGAAACTCTTGGTCACCAACCGCTAATGCCTCGTCAACGATAAGGATGTCGTGATCGCGCGATGCCGCAATCGAGAACCGAAGTCGCGCGGACATACCCGATGAGTAGGTGCGCATCGGCAGGTCAATAAATTCGCGAAGCCCCGAAAAATCGATGATTGACTCGAGTTTTGAGTTGATTTCTTTTCTCGAAAAACCCATGGCTAAACCGCCCAGGATTATGTTCTTCACCCCGGTCAGGTTTGGCAACAACACAGCTCCCACGCCAAGTAGCGAAGGCCGAGCTGAAGAAAAAACTGCTCCACCAGAAACCGGGGTTAGACCTGCGATAGCGCGCATCAGCGATGACTTGCCAGAACCGTTAGTACCAATAACACCAATCGACTCACCCTCGTGAATCACAAAGCTGACGCCCTTGACCGCGTGAACCTCGCGTAGCCGAAGTTTCCTCGAGAAAAGACCTTTGCGAATTCCGGCACCAGAAGCTTTTTTACCGGAGGCAAAAACCTTGTAGCGAATGTGAACGTCATCAACCACAACCACTGGTTTGCGTTCTTCATGTTTAGTCTTCGCGGCCATAGCGCTCCTCAACTTTCCAGAAGAAGACAAGACCAAAAATTAGCAGCCCGATGGACCAGCAGATGCATGCCCACCAGAGAAACGGAGTCATCTGATAGCCGTTGACTAGCGCACCCCTAGCTAGCTCGATGAAATCGTAAATTGGGTTGAATTTCATAATTGACAACAAAACTGGGTAGTCACCGAGCACCTTGTCGACGCTGAAGAAAATACCACTGACGTAAAAAGCAACGCGGGTGACAAATGGAATCAATTTCGACAGGTCTTGAATATGCACGGTTAGTCGCGCAGAGACCAAAGCCAGCCCGGTGGCAAAGCAAAACATCAAAATTAGGATCGGAATTAGCGCGAGCCAGTCGAGGGTTACCTCTTGGCCAAAGATCAACAGGGCCAAAATTAGCAACCCGATCTGCGGCAAAAGATTGATGAATTGCCGAATTACCGCTGAAAGCGGAAGCAGCATTCTAGGAAAGTGCAGTGACTTTACTAGTCCGCTGTTGCCGGTGATAGAGCCTGCGCCCATTAGCAGTGAGTTTGAAAAAAATGAGAATAAGAAGACCCCGGTGAACAAGAAGGGTACAAAATTATCGGGCCTTGAGTCCCCAAGGATGAATCCGAAAATTAGGCCGTAGATGACCGCCTGAATAGTCGGCAAAAGAATCAACCACCAACGACCGAGGCGGTTTCTGGCATTCGCGGCCTCAGTTGAAAAGACCGAGAAAGTTACTGCAAAATCTCGTCTCTCCCAGGCCTGGGCTATGTACTGCGAGAGCGATGGGCGTGCTCCAACCCGTTTTAGTCCATGTTCTCGCGCGTAATCTGCAAGACCCATGTCACTCTCCTTAGCAGTCAGTTCAGTTTACAAAGACTTTGTTTGGCCAACACCGTTGCCTCAGTATTTACTGCTGCGGGGTCTCGCTTGGTGCCGGCGCAAAAGAGTCTTGAATCATCTTTCGAATGGCCGGATAGTCGGGGTAGACCACATCGATGGTTGGCGGAACAAGGTCGAGGCTGGTGATGCCCAGTGCCCTCGCTTGCGATGCCAAATCTACGTATCGACCAAGCATCGTCGATGGAATATCGGTGCGAACCAGCTTTTCGCCGGCTGCTGCAATCTGCTGAAAACGAGTTAGCACATTTACCGGTTCAACCTGCTGCAGAATGGCTTCTTCGACTTCTTTCTGTCGCTTCATACGGTCATAGTCGCTGGTGGTGTGTCTAGAACGGGCATACCAAAGCGCAGTAAAGCCATCCATGTGTTGCTTGCCTGGCTCGATCCAACCCTTTACATCTGACAGGTCTTCTCGTTGGCCACCAATCGGCAAGCGCTCTTTGACTTCGATGGTTACGCCGCCGAGCGCATCGACTAGGGAGGTGAAGGCTGACATGTCAACCAGCACATACGACTGAATCTCTAGACCGGTCACCCATTCAACCGCATCGCGCGTGGCCTCAGTGCCTGGGGTAGATCCGCGCTTTTCAGCTTCTGGGTAAAGCTCAGCGTGGTTGTCTTCCACATCTTTATAAATCGCGTTAATTAGACACTCGACACCACAGGTCCAGCCGTTCGGGTAAACCTTGAGCATTGGCGATCCTGCAGAAAAACTAACTCGCTGCAGGTTGCGCGGAATACCGATGTTGACCGCCTGGCCAGTTGCGGCATCGATGCTGATTACTGAAATTGAGTCGGGGCGAATTCCAAAGCGGTCTGCCCCGGCATCGGCACCGAGCAGCATGATGTTGTACCTGCCGTTTACCGGCGAGGTTAGCCCGCCCTGGTTGAAGATGCTCCCGATAAACCCCGCTTGAACACCGGCGAGATTTCCGGCATAGCTGATGCCAGAAAAACCAAGGACACCAGCCAAGACAAAAGCCCCGAGCGCTATCATGCGCTGCTTCGGGTAAAGTCGGCCCAGTCGAGCAATTCGAAGTGAGTCGAGAGTGACCACTGCAAAAATCAAGGCAAAGGCAAATAGCACTACTGCCAGCAGGAAAACCACCGCAGGAATTGTGGCGAGAGTGATAACCCAGGAACGGTTGATCAGTGCCAGCACTCCAAAAATTGCGACGATTGACCAAATGGTAAGGGTTCCGGTTAGTGCAATTCTGGCCAACCTGCGGTTTCCGGCAACCAACTGAACTGAACCTGGCACGACGAGGTTGAGTACCAAAAGCCACCAGGCTCGGCGGTTCATCTGCTCTGGAGTGGCGCGATCGGTAGCACGAAATGGGCCGCCCTGACGCTGCTGCGCAGTACCCGGCCTTGAAGCTCGCGGATTTAGATTTGTGATTTGAGTTTCTCGTTCTTCTCGGCGACCTGAATTTTTAGGTCTTCTGAGTAAGCGGCCAGCTTGTCTGCCAGTTCGGAATCAAATGCGCCCAAGATTCGCGCTGCCAAAATTCCGGCATTTTTGGCCCCGCCGATAGAAACCGTAGCCACCGGAATTCCCGCAGGCATTTGCACTATTGAGAGCAACGAATCCATGCCGTCAAGTTTGGCCAGCGGAACTGGAACACCAACAACGGGAAGAGTGGTCACCGAAGCGAGCATGCCGGGTAGATGAGCTGCGCCTCCTGCGCCGGCAATAATTACCTTGATGCCACGACTGGCTGCAGACTTTCCCCATTCAATCATCCGCTCGGGTGTGCGGTGTGCCGATAGCACTTCGACTTCAAAATCGATTCCGAATTCTTTTAGAACCTGAGCCGCATCTGACATAACCGACCAGTCAGAGTCAGAGCCCATAACAACGCCAACGAGGCAACCAGACATTCGGGCTCCTTTGAAAAGTAAGGTGAACCCCTAAATTTTAGCGATTTGCGCCAATTAACCCCGTAGCAAAACGGCGGCGGCACCCTCTGCTGTCGCAAGAGCGGATGAGGCATCCGACGAAGTTGCAGTGACGTGCCCCATTTTGCGGCCGGCTCGCGCACCCTTTCCGTAGGTGTGAATCTTGGCCGCCGGAAACTCAGCCATGGCTCGGCCATAACTTCGCAGAAAGTCATTTTCCGAATCGACTCCGAGCAAATTAACCATCACAGCATGCTCAGCCGTTGGAGCCGTGTCCCCGAGCGGCAAATCTAAAACGGCGCGAAGGTGTTGTTCGAATTGGCTCGTGATTGACCCTTCGATACTGAAGTGACCTGAATTGTGAGGACGCATGGCCAACTCGTTGATCAGGATGCGTCCGTCGCGAGCTTCAAAGAGCTCGACCGCCATGACCCCTGTGACACCCAGCCCCGTGGCTATGGTGCGAGCAATTTCTTCAGTAGCAGACATCACTGATGCTGACGCATTTGGCGCCGGTGACTTGACCACCGAACAGACTCCGTTTGCCTGAATGGTTTCTACCAATGGCCACGCCTTGAACTCACCGCTGGGGCGTCGAGCACTCAACTGTGCGAGCTCGCGAACAAAATCTACTTTTTCTTCAACCAGCAGCGCACCGCCAAAAGCAGCCAGGCTCTGGAACCAGTCGTTTGCCTCGGCGGCCTCTCGAACAACCCGAACTCCCTTGCCGTCGTAACCTCCAATTGGTGTCTTTAGAATTGCGACGCCCCCGTGGTCATTGATGAAATCAGCAAGTTGGCTCGGCTCGGTAATCTTGGCCCAGTCGGGCGACGGAAGACCTAATTCAGCTAGACGCTGACGCATTTCGAGTTTGTTTTGCGCGAAACGAAGCGCCCGCGAAGGTGGTTGCACCGAAGCGCCAGATTCTTCTAATTTCTCGAGAATTTCGAGCGGGACGTGTTCGTGATCAAAAGTTATGACATCAACTGTTTTTGCAAATTCAAGAACCACCTCAGGGCGGTTGTAATCTCCGACTGTTGAGGTCGCCAGTGAGGCCGACGAGCCTTCGGCCTCAGCTAAGACGCTAAGAGTTAGCCCCAAATTGATCGAAGGCGGAGTCATCATTCGGGCTAGCTGCCCACCACCAATTACGCCAACTCGAAGTTCTGTCATGCCAAAAACTATACGGCCAGTCGGTGGGCGTTGATTTGCCGGACGAGATTTTTGGGCTTCGGATAGCCGGTTAACTCGATCGTTGACCCATCTTTGGATGTCACCGTAATGACTCTTTTGGCGAGCCCTACGTTTGCTATCTCAGCTAGCGATAACTCTTGAGATTTTGAACCGAATAAACCGGCCCTGGTAACCAATCTTGAGCTGGTTAGTTCGATTCGATTGCCCAAATAGCTGATAACCGGGACCAGCCAGAAGAAAAATGCAAACGCAGCAGCCAGACTCCACAGTGTGTAAACCTGCCAGGTTTCAGTGAGTTTGCCGGCAGAGAAACCAATGGCGGCGGCGGCAAAGAATAAAGCGAAATTTGGAAGCACCAACTTCATCGCCGAGCGATAACTCCGCAAAATAAGCACTTCGCTGATGAAACTCATGGTTCTAATTGTGTCTCAGGTGCACAATGTCACCGGCAGATATTGGCACGATCTTCGTGCTCTCATCGGGCAGGAGAATCAGCCTGCCGGTGTCGTCGATGCCCACAGCATCTCCAAAAAGTTCTTCATCGCCGGGCAACACCACTTTTACCCTCGAACCTATGGTCGAGCAGTGCTGCAGAATCTCGAATCTGAGCCTCGACTTATTGGCGTCACCGCCCGCTTCAGTAAATGCTGCCAACAGGCGCCTCAATTCGGTGAGGTATCGAGATAAAACCTCATCCAGATTGGTCTCTACTTTTTGAAGTTTGAGCGATGTTGCATTTTCAATCGGCAATTCTGACTGCTGCTGTGAAATGTTTAGGCCGGCGCCGATTACAACTCCCGAAAGATCGCTTACCAATTCAGAAAGCACGCCTGAAATTTTCTGCTGATTAACCAAAACATCGTTGGGCCACTTTAGGGTTGCCGGATTTTCAGGATCAAACGAATTCACCACATTCGTGATTGCCAGACCGGCAAGCAAAGGCAGCCAGGAGAATTTACTAACCGGCAGAGCCTCAGGCTTAACTAGAACCGAGACAAATAGAGAGCTGCCAGCAGGCGCAACCCAGGTTCGACCGGAACGACCTTTGCCGGCATTTTGAAAACCGGCTACCCGAACTGAAAAATCTGGCAGAGAAGCTGCCCGCTCGATCAGGTCAGAATTGGTCGAACCGGTTTCATCAATCCACTCAAAATGCGCGGCAAGCGGCTGAGCGAGTGGGAATTGCATAGCTATCAACCTATACGCCTGCCATCAAAGTCGGTCGGATTTCGGGTTCTCGGCGCTTTAGTAGGTTTCATCCATAGAAAATTGCGAATCGCAGTAGCAAATCTTCAAAGGATCAGGCATTCAGGCTGGGTAGAGTGAAGCCTATGACCTTTGAAAACACCTACACGCAAGCGATCCGAATCAACCCAGACATCGCTACGACCAAGGGCAAACTGGAGGATTTTCGCGCGCGCTACGCGGAAGCCGTTACCGACGCTTCTGAAAAGGCAAAAGTAAAGCAGCACGCGAAGGGTAAAAACACCGCGCGCGAACGCATCGAGATGCTGCTTGACCCAGGTTCATTTGTCGAGGTCGACGAATTTGTCAGACACCGCAGCACAGCATTTGGTATGGATAAAAACCGTCCCTACGGTGACGCGGTGGTTACCGGTGTTGGCACAATTCACGGTCGCCAGGTGGCTGTTTTTTCTCAAGACTTCACCATTTTTGGTGGTTCGCTTGGTGAAACCGCGGGCAACAAAATCATCAAAATCATGGATCTGGCCATCGCAACCGGTGTGCCCATTATCGGCATCCTTGATTCGGGCGGCGCTCGCATTCAAGAGGGTGTTATCGCACTGGGTAAATACGGTGAAATTTTCAAGAGAAACACCATGGCCTCTGGCGTTATCCCACAGATATCAATCATCATGGGCCCGGCTGCTGGCGGCGCTGTTTACTCACCCGCGCTCACAGATTTTGTGATTATGGTCGACAAAACCTCAAACATGTTCGTCACCGGACCAGACGTAATCAAGACCGTAACCGGTGAGGATGTCGGCATGGAAGAGCTGGGCGGCGCTCGAGCTCACAATGAGCGCAGCGGTGTTGCCCACTACCTTGCCGACGATGAGACCGACGCGATCGACTACGCTCGCTCGCTACTTAGCTATCTCCCAGAGAACAACCTCTCAGAGACCGTGGTTTACGAACCCGAGGGTGAGCTCGAGATCACAGATGCCGACCAAAAACTAAATGGCATCATTCCAGACTCGCCAAATCAGCCATACGACATGCACTCGGTGATCGAAGCGATTGTTGACTCGGGAGAATTTTTAGAGGTTCAGCCGCTTTATGCACCAAACATTTTGATTGGATTTGCACGAGTAGACGGTCGCAGTATCGGGATCATTGCAAACCAACCACAGCAGATGGCTGGCACCCTGAACATCGACGCCGGCGAAAAAGCCGCTCGATTCGTGCGTTTCTGCGATGCCTTTTCAATCCCAATTTTGACCCTGGTAGACGTGCCAGGTTACCTTCCTGGAACCGACCAAGAGTGGGCCGGTGTGATTCGCCGAGGCGCGAAACTGCTCTACGCCTACGCTGAGGCAACCGTGCCTTTGGTCACGGTGATTACCCGTAAGGCTTACGGTGGCGCCTACATTGTTATGGGTTCGAAGCAGCTCGGTGCAGACATTAACCTGGCTTGGCCAACCGCTGAAATTGCTGTGATGGGAGGCCAGGGTGCGGTGAACATCTTATTCCGCGAGCAAATCAAGCAGGCTGAAGAAGCAGGTGCGGATGTGGCAGCCGTGCGAAACAAGCTCGCTGCCGAATACACCTACAACGTTGCCTCGCCATTCTTGGCTGCTGAACGTGGAGAGCTAGATGGCATCATCGAGCCAGCGGCTACCCGAATTCAGGTAATCAAAGCTTTGCGTGCTCTGAGAACTAAGCGATCAAACTTGCCGCCAAAGAAACACGGAAACATTCCGCTGTAAAGCTGGTCGGCATGTCAAATACAGAAAACCACGAGCTGCGCGAATTGCTAAAAGTTGAGGTCGGAAACCCCAGCCCAGAAGAGCTGGCCGCTGTCATTGCGGTAATCGAAGCCATGGCGGCAGAAGCAGAACAAGAGGCCCACGGATTTGAACGGAAGTTGAAATCTACCTGGGCTAGAAATGCCGGCAACTTGCGATCACAAATCACCCCTGGCCCTGGTCAGTGGCGAGGAATCTACCGCAGTGGCCTGAATTAGGTTTATCAAAAAGCAACTGGACCGTCCCCCGAAAAGGGGACGGTTTTTTGTCTCATGTCCCCCGTTTTGATTGAAATACTTATCGAAGAGAAGCTGCGAGACCAAAGGGGGGTCGCAGTCACTCTTGGGGGAGAACGGTTAGCCGTTCACGAAAGACCGCTCTTCGGGGCGGTCTTTTCTTTTGCTTAGATCAGCTAAGTTTTAGCCAGAGATCTGGTTTTGATTCACCAGATCTGGTTGCCAGTACCGAAACCTTGAACTCGGGGTCAAGCGGCGCCCTCACCGTTATGCGCCCCGACTCAACTGATGAAATGGCCTGACTCACCTCTCGAAGAATTCTGTGCCTCGACTCTTCGCTCTCACTGGCTAGGCCCCCCTCGTCAAGCAGGGTAACTTCAATTCCTCTTTCGCGGGCTGCGCCTACTGCCAGGCGCACCTCATCAGAGATCAGCTGATCACCTCGAATTTCATCTCGAAGACTGGCCTCTAGACGTCTTGCCCGACCCTTCAGGTCATCACTAATTTGATTTTCAACCTCACTAATTTCAATCAAGATCGGCAATGCGGTTTTCATCGCAAGTGAAATTCGTCGGTCAAACTCTTTTGCAGCAGCGCTTCTGAAGGCCGCCCGAACGTCCCTTTCTAGGGATTCCCGGTTGTGCTCTTCAGCTTCTTTACCCACCTGCTGAAAGCCGAGTGACATTAGTGATCCAGCAGCCACAAACAAAACCGCGCCGAAGATTCCGGTGGTGGTTAGAGTCTTCAAACCACCCCAAAGCAGAACTTGGGTAATCAAAGCGACCAATCCGATTACGGCTAGGTAGCTGTGGCCGCGTACCGCTGTTGCTCCGAGCAAAGTTGCGATTGCGCCGATGAACCAGGTGTCATAGTTTCCAAGCACTTCATTTGAAAGGATTTGGAGCATCAGGAATGGAACGAAAGCCGCCACCGCAAGGTTGAAAACTGCCTGGTAGGTGGGCATGAACCAGCCCCGGTAGAGGGCAACGGTTGGAACAATTCCGAGAAAATAAAGCAGGCAGCAAAAATAGCCAATCCAAGGATGCCCGAGGTCAATAAAACTTTGGATGCCAAGAAAAATGGGCAGAATACCAAAAAGTAAGGTGGCGCCGGATGCCAGATATCGCGGAGAAATTTTCAATTTTGCTCCCAACTCAGCACAATTGAACATCCCTGCCCTGGGCTGGAATCAATAAAGGCACGACCCCCGACCGCTTCGATCCGATCGATAATTGAAAGTCGAATGCCAAGCCGTGTCTTTGGAACTCGGCTTGGTCTGAAACCGCGGCCATCATCCTTAACGACAATTTTGAAACCTGATTTGCGACCTCGAAGAACCAGTTCGCGCTTCACATTTTCACCAGCATGCTGCAGTGAATTGGTGGTGGCTTGCACGACAGCCTCATTGAATGCCTTAGCCACCTCAATCGGCAGACGAAGGTCAGAGTTACCTGAAACCGAAACCTCAAACTCTGCGTTGGCAAACGCATCACTGAGTGCACCAAACAAAGCAAAAACCGTGGTGTGAGATTCTGTTTCATCCGGTTGATCAACAGTCGTGTTGGTAAGTGCCTCGATGGCCGCCTTTGCCGAAGCTTTGGCCGCAACTATTTGCTCGGGAGATTTTGCGTTGGCGGCCACCACAAGCGCGGTTAGAACTCGATCGTGAATCAAAGCACCAACTCTAGATCGTTCCCTTTCGGTCGCATCCGCGGTGGCACGTTTGACCTCAGCATTTGCTCGATCTCGAGCAGCCTCATCGGTTTTCTTGGCTTGCTCTCTGAGTAATAGCAAAACCAGGGTGAAGGTTGCGCTGAACAGAAAAACGTAGGTGGCATCCTGAAAAGAGCGAAGAAAACTTGCGGAACCACCCCAGCTGGTTTGGTGCATCCACAGCCAAACCAGAGGGATAACCAAAATCACCGCCGATGCTTGAAATTTGTTCATAGCTAGCCCGGCCGCGATTGCTGCCGGACCCAAAACCCACCAGAGCCAAGGTTGGAAGGCAGCTGGCAAGGCCCCGGGGGTTTCGACCTGCAGTGGCCAGGCAAGGGTCAAAACTAAGGTAACCAAGGCGTGCAGCGAGAATGCCCACTGAAAACTTCTAGTCATCCAGGGTGCAATTGTTGCCGCAAGGTGGCTGGCCAATGAGATCGCCAAGCCAATTGGTCCAAAAACAGGTGATAGCAGCTCAAGCTGACCAAAACCGTTGATGAAGACCTCGACGCCGGCAAGGGCAAGGGCAAGGCTGAAGAGCTTGGCTGTCACTGCGTCGAGCCGAGCTCTAGCGAATGACGCAGCACCAAGTGTTTCCCCGATTTGAGTCAAAGTTAGCTCCGAGACTCGTCGATAATGCCGTCTTCGATTGCTCGCATAAGTAGCTCGGTTTTTGTCGATGCGGGTCGACCGACTCCCGAATATTTGGTTCTGACTCGATCGATGTGCTCTTTGGCCGTGCTGATTGAAATATTCAACTCGTGAGCCACTTGCTTGAGTGCGAATCCCGCAGCGTAGAGCGATAACACCTCGCGCTCACGCGGGGTTAGATTTGCTGTGCTTTTGAAATCTAAATCTGAATCAATAACCGAGGTAGTCTCAGTGTTGTTGACCAGAACGCCGCCAGAAATAAGACGAATTGCATAGACCAACTCATCCATGCTTTGCGATTTTCTAACCAGAGCTGCTGCACCGGCCTTGAGCGCAGCCTGAACCTGAAATTTCTTATCGGCGATACTGAAAATCAGAACCTGGACACCAAGTTTCAAAAGTGTTGACACATTCTCTTCGACCGACGAACCATCCGCCAGAGAAAGATCAAGAACAACTACGTCGCAATTGTTGCCATTAATTTTGCCTACCAAATCGGCAACCGATGCAACCGATGCCACCAGCTCTAGGTTCTCTTCGGCACAGGCCCCTTTGAAACCGAGTCGAATCGCGTCGTGATCATCGACGATTGCAACCCGAGGAGGAGCACCAGCAGAGAGGATGGTCATTTCGCTACTCTCTCACCAAACTGGCAACCGTCTCAAAGTGGTGAGTGTGCGGAAATAAGTCAAACGCGCGGATGGCTGCCAATTTATAACCTCCTGCCATCAGTGGCTTAAGGTCCCGGGCAAGAGCGACCGGGTCACAGGCAACATAGATGATGTGTTTAGGTGCCAATTCGAGTAACTGGCCGACAACTTTGGCTCCTGCACCAGACCTAGGCGGATCGATAACGACTGTGGCGGTAGAGAATTTTTCGGTTGTTTTGTCGCTCAGGTGCTGTGCCATAAAACGTTCAACCGGTGCACAGACAGCTTTGACCCCATTGAGATCAGCGAGGTTTAACTTTGCGTCTTCTGTTGCTTGTTTGAAAGATTCAACCGTGGTGAGTTTGAGGTCTTTTCCAAAACCGGTTGCCAAGGCACCGGCAAACAAACCAACTCCCCCGTAAAGGTCAAGGTTGTGTGCAGACTTGTCAAACCCCGCCGATTTGGCGAACTCGGTAACCACCGAAGCTAAAACTTCAGCAGCTGCTCGGTGAACTTGCCAAAAACCGCCTCCGGTAATTCTGAAGGTTCTACCCGCAGCACGCTCGACTAAACGTTCGTCGCCTTTGAGCTTGCCATCAACTTTCCAGTGGATACCTCCGGTGTTTGAGGCAGCTATTTCAATTTTCTGAACGTCTTGAAAATTACGGTTTTGAAACTCAAGTTCCTGAATGTCGTCAACCGCCAGAGGCAACTTTTTGACTTTGACAACCTCGTGGCTGCGCTCTCGGTATGGGCCGACTGTGCCGTCTTCGGCAACGTGAAGCTGAACACGGGATCGATAACCAAGACCGTTCCGCTCGTCGTCACCGGGTAGTGCCTCAACCTCTGGACGAAGCTCAAGCCCGGCCATGCGCTGCAGTGCCTCTTCGAGCACATCGGCTTTGAGTTCACGCTGACGCGAAAGCTTGATGTGCCCAAATTCAGCTCCACCAGCCCCACCCGGACCGGCGTCTTTCCAAACTTGGGAAACTCGATCTGGCGATGGCTCGATAATCTCAATAGGCTCGGCACGGGCAAATGAGCCACCGCGGTCTTCAAAGACCCTGGCTTTGACCAACTCTCCAGGCAAAACGTGTGACACGAAAATCACCCGAGAATCATGACGGGCTACAAAAATACCCCCGTGCGCAACCTTTTCGATGCGTAATTCAAGTTGCTGTCCGACCCAGTTGATTGTTTTCTTCACCCAATGAGGTTACCCTGCGTGGCAGACTTCTTGTCGTGACCGAACTTGTTCTCGCTTCTACCTCCCCAGCTCGACTAATACTTTTGCGCAACGCTGGAATAACTCCGCAGACCATAGCGCCGGGAGTAGATGAAGATGCCGTTGTCGAACAACTTCATTCGCAAGGGGCAATTAGGACAACCGCCGACATGGTGGCAGCATTGGCCAAAGCCAAGGCCGAAGCCGTTTTCGAAGACGCACGCTGCGCGGGAAAAGTGATTTTGGCTTGTGACTCGTCACTCGAGTTTGAAGGCGAAAGCCTGGGTAAACCACATTTGCCGGAGGTAGCAATTGCCCGTTGGAAAAAGTTGCGTGGGCACAGCGGACGACTTTTTTCGGGCCACTATCTAATCGACAATCGGAATTCAGAATCGATTCGAACCAGCTCCATAACCACATCAACCGAAGTTCACTTCGCGAACATCTCGGATGCTGAGATTGAGCATTACGTGAGTACCGGCGAACCTTTAAAAGTTGCCGGCGCATTCACTATTGATGGCCTCGGTGGAGCGTTTCTTGACCGAATCGACGGTGACATGCACACCGTGATTGGTTTATCCCTGGTCGGGCTCAGAACCATGTGCCAAGAATTGGGAATCGAGTACACCTCGCTTTGGCAGTTAGCACAGTAGATTTTCGATTTTTTTGTGCCAACGAGCCAATAAATTGAGCGCTGCTGCCAATAGAGTTGTGCATTATGACTGTGTTGCCTCGAAAAATCACCAAGGTTCTAATTGCTAACCGTGGCGAAATTGCTGTTCGGATCATCCGTGCTGCAAAAGACGCCGGGATCGCTTCGGTGGCCATTTACGCCGACCAAGACCGCGACGCAATGCACAGCAAAATGGCTGACGAAGCCTATGCGCTGCATGGCACCACAGGTGCAGAAACCTACTTGGTAATCGACAAAATCATCTCGATTGCAAAAAAATCTGGAGCCGACGCTGTGCATCCGGGATATGGCTTTTTGGCTGAAAATGCCGATTTTGCCAGAGCTGTAATCGCAGCTGGAATCACCTGGATTGGACCTTCGCCAGAAGCGATTGAACGCCTAGGTGACAAAGTATCTGCCCGACACGTGGCAGAGAAGGTTGGTGCGCCATTGGCGCCGGGAACCTTAAATCCAGTTTCTGGTGCACAGGAAGTTCTCGATTTCGTTGCCCAGCACGGGCTTCCAATTGCAATCAAAGCCGCCTATGGTGGCGGTGGCCGCGGCATCAAAGTCGTCTACGATGCTGCAGAGGTAACCGAGCAATTTGAATCAGCCACCCGAGAGGCAATAGCTGCGTTTGGCCGAGGCGAATGTTTCGTAGAAAAGTACCTGGAAAAACCAAGACACGTAGAGACGCAGTGTCTCGCCGATGCCTACGGCAACGTAGTTGTGGTGTCAACCAGAGATTGCTCACTTCAGCGTCGACACCAGAAACTTGTCGAAGAGGCTCCAGCCCCATTCTTGACCGCCGACCAGAATCGTCGTCTGTACGAAGCCTCTAAGGCAATTCTCAAAGAGGTTGGTTACCAGGGTGCTGGCACCTGCGAATTCCTGGTCGCTCAAGACGGCACCATTTCATTCCTAGAGGTAAACACCAGACTTCAGGTTGAACACCCAGTCTCTGAGGAAGTTACCGGTATTGACTTGGTTCGCGAACAGTTCCGAATTGCTGAAGGCGGAATCCTTGACTACTCAGACCCAGAGGTGAAGGGTCACTCATTTGAGTTTCGTATCAACGGAGAGGACGCCGGCCGTAACTTTATGCCAGCCCCCGGCCCGGTACACGTTTTCAAGGCACCATCGGGTCCGGGTGTTCGTGTTGACACTGGCGTTGGTGCAGGCGATGAAATTTCGGGATCATTCGACTCAATGATTGCAAAACTGATTGTGACCGGCGCAACTCGTCAAGAGGCTTTGGCGCGTTCACGCCGCGCCCTTGCAGAAATGGAAGTGGCCGGCCTGCCAACCGTGCTGCCATTCCACCGAAAAATTGTCGACCACCCCGCTTTTATCGGCGATGCCGCAGCAAACCGATTTGGCATTTACACTCGCTGGATCGAGACCGAGTGGACCAATGACATTCCTGCCTGGAGTGGAGTGGGTGATCCGGCCGCTGAAATCGGCGAGCGCCAGAGTGTGGTGGTCGAGGTCAATGGCAAACGGGTTGAGGTTTCACTGCCAAAACGCTTAGGCATCGGTGGTGGGTCTGCAGCGACTGCCGGCCATGCACCGCGCCGTAAAACCCAGTCCCACGCCTCAGCCGCCACCGGTGCTTCTGGAAACTCAATCAAAGCCCCGATGCAATCAACCGTGGTAAAGTTTGCGGTGGCCGTAGGTGACAAAGTTGCCGAGGGAGATCTGGTCGTCGTGCTTGAGGCAATGAAAATGGAGCAGCCCCTAAACGCTCACAAGGCCGGAGTGATCAAGAGCATCGGAGCCGAAGTTGGCACCACGGTTTCAGCCGGTACGGTGCTTATCGAAATCGAAGACTAGCGATCAAACCTAGTCAATCGGTTGGTGCAAGGCTCTAGCGGCGTCTGAGATAGATCCTGAAATTGAAGGATAAACGCTGTAGGTTTTAGCAACCTCGTCTACTGTCAATCGGTTTTCAATTGCGAGAGCGATCGGGTAGATCAAATCAGATGCTCGCGGTGCCACCACAACTCCGCCAATTACGGTTCCACCGGTTGAGCAAATCAACTTTATGAAACCTTCTTCTATACCCTGCATTTTGGCGCGGGGGTTGGTGTTTAGCGGAAGTTTCTCAACGAAACCTGATACTCGACCAGCCTTCAAATCGCTTTCTGACCAACCAACCGAGGCAATCTCTGGTGCGGTGAATACGTTGGCCGCTACGTTGCGCATCGGTGCTGGAGCTGCAAGATCACCCATGGTGTGGAACACCGCTGTGCGACCCATCATTGCGCTCACCGAGGCTAGCGGCAGAGCAGTTGAACAGTCGCCCACCGCGTAAACGTTGGCGCGGCTGGTGCGGCCAACCTTATTGGCAATGATGTGACCGGTTTCGTTTAGCAGCACCCCTGCTTCTTCGAGCCCCAAGCCTTCGGTGTTTGGTATTCCACCAACCGCCATCAAAGCGTGGCTACCTGTAATAACTCGGCCATCGGCGAGGGTAACCTCAACGCCGTTTCCAGTGTTGACAACTTTTTCGGCTCTAGTTTCTGAATAAATGTGGATGCCGTTGCGGCGAAATACCGATTCGATAACCTCGGCCGCATCGGCATCGTTGCCAGGGAGGACCATGTTTCTAGAGGAAATTAGGCTCACCTGCGAACCAAGGTTGCAGTAGGCCGAGGCGAACTCGGCTCCAGTTACACCAGAGCCAACCACAATCATGTGCTCAGGTAGTTCTTGGAGGGCATAAAGCTGAGTCCAGGTGAAGATTCGCTCTCCATCGGGCATTGCCGAATCTAGTTTGCGTGGGTGTGCCCCCACCGAAACGATGATGGTTTTAGCTTCCATGCGCTCTGGCTCGGCACCTTCAACATCGGCAATAACCGCGTGGTTTCCATCGAGTCGGCCGCGACCGTGAATTACGCGAACGCCTTCGGTGAGCAAGGTTTCTAGCATGTCTGAAGACTGCTCTTCAGCCAGGTCAAGTAGACGCTGATTTACCGCGCCCAGGTCAACTTCAATTTTGGGTTTGATCTGCTGCCCAGCAAATGAAAACCTCACACCCAAGTTAGAGGCGTGCGCCACACGCTGAGCAGCCTCAGCTGTTGCAATCAAAGTTTTCGATGGAACAACATCTGTCAGTACCGCATTGCCGCCAATGCCGTTGCTCTCAATTAGGGTTACTTCGGCACCCAGCTGCCGACCCGCCAAAGCTGCCTCGTAGCCGCCAGGGCCGCCACCGATGATAACGATGTGGTGTTTTTTGGTTTCGCTCACAGGTTCATTCTGCCACCTGATGCAAAGGCGTAGACTCAGGTTTATGAGCAATCCGCTAGATGATTCTGCAATTAATCCCCTTGAAATAGCCGAAGTAGCGGCCGCACAAATCCGAGAAAAAACCGGAGTTGAAAGCCATGAAATCGCACTGACGCTGGGCTCTGGGTGGGCAAAGGCAGCAGATCTGATTGGTGAAACTGTGGCCACAATTCCGGCAACCGAAATCACCGGATTTTCTGCTCCCGCGTTGGCCGGCCACGTGGGAAACATCCGATCAATTCTGCTGCCGAACGGCAAACACGCATTGGTGTTGGGAGCGCGCACTCATTTTTACGAGGGTCACGGCGTTCGACGAGTTGTGCACGGGGTCAGAGTTGCCGCAGCTGGCGGCGCCAAAACCATGATTCTGACGAACGGAGCGGGAGGCATTCGAGAAAGCTGGCAACCAGGCACTCCAGTGCTGATTAGCGATCACATCAACCTAACTTCGGCCAGCCCACTGGAGGGAGCAACGTTTGTTGACCTAACCGACCTTTACTCGAGAAGACTTCGTGAAATTGCCCGCAGCGTTGACGCGAATCTAGATGAGGGCGTTTACTGTCAGTTCCGCGGCCCGCAGTATGAAACCCCGGCCGAGGTTCAAATGGCCAAAATCATGGGCGGCCACATTGTTGGAATGTCAACCGCTCTGGAGGCAATCGCGGCCAGACAGTCAGGTTTGGAAATTCTTGGAATGTCTCTGATCACCAATCTTGCGGCTGGAATCCAAAAAACTCCGCTCAGCCATGAAGAGGTAATCGAAGCCGGGCGCGAGGCTGAGGCCAAAATTAGCGCACTGCTCGCACAGATTGTGACCAAACTCTAAACCATGAACGAACTTCTATCTGCGGCCCGGGCCTGGTTGGTCCAAGACCCAGACCCTGAAACCCGAGCTGAGCTTGAAACACTTATTGAGCAGCGAGATTTGGCCGAGCTACAGGATAGATTCGGCTCTCGCCTAGGTTTCGGCACGGCGGGCTTGCGTGGTGAACTGGGAGCAGGCCCAAACCGCATGAATCGGGTGCTGGTCGCTCAGGCCGCGGCCGGAATAGCTAAGTACCTGCTAAACCAAGGCGAGCATCATCCAACGGTAGTGATTGGTTATGACGGCAGAAAAAACTCAGCGATTTTTGCGCGTGATTCAGCAGAGATCATGGCGGGTTTCGGTCTAAAAGTCAGGCTGTTTGATTCAGCAGTGCCAACTCCGGTGCTGGCTTTTGCCGGGAAAAAATTAGGCACCTCTGCCGCGATTATGGTTACCGCATCGCACAACCCACCGCGTGATAACGGCTACAAGGTTTACCTCGGCGGACAGTGGGGCGGGTCACAGATTATTAGCCCAACTGACAAACAGATAGCGGCCGAGATTGAAAAAATTTCGAAAGAACAAACTTTTGTGACTCTGCCAAAAGCTGATTCATTCGAGTTGATCGGTGAAGAGTTGCGACAGCTTTACATTGCGGAAACTGCAAACTTGGTTGAGCACATTGAAGATGCCGATCGATTGACGCTGGTTTATACCGCTATGCACGGGGTTGGCTGGCAGACCGTGCGCGATCTGTTCCAACGAGTTGGCATTTCTGATTTGGTAACCGTGGATGCCCAATTACACCCGGATGAGAACTTTCCCACGGTTGCATTTCCGAACCCTGAAGAGCCGGGCGCCATGGATTTGGCGTTTGCCACCGCCCGATCTGCCGATGCAGATCTCATAATTGCCAACGACCCTGACGCAGATCGGCTTGCAATTGCCGTTCCTGACCGGTCGGCAGCATCCGGATGGCGGCGTCTAACTGGGGATGAAGTTGGCCTAATTCTCGGTGACTTTATTGCGCGACGGGCCAAAATTCTGGGTTCATCTGGCACGCTTGCAAACTCGATTGTTTCGTGCTCTGCGTTGAGCGCTGTTGCCGATGCAAACGGGCTGACACACACTGAAACACTGACCGGATTCAAGTGGATATCAAAGGTTCCAAATTTGATTTTCGGCTATGAAGAGGCCCTTGGCTACTGCGTAGACCCCAAAAATACCCCTGACAAAGATGGCATTTCGGCAGCGCTGGTTTTCACCGCAATTGCGTATGCGTTGAACTCGGCCGGCAAAACCATCGAGGAACACCTGCAGCAGCTTGGTGAGCAATACGGCTTCTACGCGACCTCGCAAATTAGCGTTCGAGTAAGCGATCTTTCACTGATTGGCAAAATGATCACTGCCCTTCGAGCTCACCCACCTCAGCAGATTGACGGCGAGAACGCTAAGTTCACCGACCTTGCCCTCGGCTCTGACAAGCTTGCCGCAACTGATGGGCTTCGATTTGACCTAGAAACACGTCGAGTGATCATCAGACCCTCTGGGACCGAGCCGAAACTCAAGTGCTATTTGCAAGCGATATCAGACTCAAAAATGCACGCGCAAAATTCACTAAACAGCCTTGAGGCTGAAATGCGGTTACTGTTACAGCAAGCTGGCGCTTAGTTTCTCGGTGAGCTCTTCAAGATCAAAAAAGTGCTCAACTGAAACCACCTCGGCTCGAAGCCCCTGCAGTTTGTCTACCAAATCTGGAGTGGTCAAAATTAGTTGGGCATCTACGCGCTCACGGGCGGTTTTTAGGTCGGTTGCCTCAACGGTGGCATCAATTTCCAGTTGAGCCAAAACCTTTTCAGCGTTCATTTTTAGAAGCACCGAAGTGCCAATTCCCATGCCGCAAACCGCAATAATTTTCACGTGGCAATTCTTACAAATTGCTTTGAAGGTAAGCGCTAATTTCTTCGGCTGACGCCACATTTAACAGGAAATTCACATTCGCCTCATCCTGAAGAAATCGGGCCAATTCACCCATAATTTCGATGTGCGAATGGTGGTCGAGGGCGGCTAGGCCAATCAGAATTCGAACCGGATCATTTGATTGATGTCCGAATTCAACTCCCTCGCTGAGAGTTAGCATCGAGATTCCTGTTTCAAAGACCGAAGGTGATGGTTTTGAATGAATCAGAGCAATCCCCGGCGCTATGACCTGATATGGGCCTAGGCCTTCCAAAACCGAAAGGCACTCTGCTCCATACTGGGGCGAAACTTTACCCGCGGCCACCAGTAATTTGACCGCAAGTTCGGTCGCATGCATCCAATCAAGCGCGATTGCTCTGACCTGAATTGACTCTTCAGGCAGCGCAGCAGACAAATTTGGGTAAATTGCTAACCTCGAGCGGCCGCAAACCCATCGACAATCATGTCGATGAGTTCAGCCCGATCGTCTAGCGCCTGGAAACTAGCCTCTGCTGCATTGATCTGGAATGTTTCAAGATCATCAAGGTCGTAGCCAAAGGTGTCCACCAATAAACCAAGCTCGCGCGTCAGAGTAGTTGCGCTCATGAGTCGGTTGTCAACGTTTACGGTGACCTTGAACCCAAGGTCGTAGAGAACATCAAAAGGATGGTCTGCCAACTCTTCACCGAGCATTTCAATGGCGCCGGTTTGTAGGTTTGAAGACGGCGAGAGCTCAAGAGCGATTTGGCGATCGTGAACCCACTCGGCAACCGGACCAAGCACGACCAAATCGGTATCGCCCTCACTTCGTGAGAACATGATGTCTTCAACAATTCGAACCCCGTGACCCAGGCGTAATGCACGACCCGAAACCAGAGCGTCTCGAATGCTTTCAATACCGTCTGCCTCACCCGCGTGAACCGTGACTGGCAACAGCTCGCTGGCCAAATAGTCAAAGGCAATCTTGTGCTTTGAAGGAAGGAAGCCTTTTTCTGCACCTGCGATGTCAAAACCGACAACTCCGTTGTTTCGGTGTCGAACGGCAAGTTCGGCAATTTCGAGACCGCGATCAGCATGACGCATTGCCGTGATTAGCTGCCCGGTTCTAACGAAACCGCCGGCTGCGTCGACGGCTGCCATTCCTGCTTCAAGACCATCTTGAACAGCTTCAACTACCTCATCAAGGGTCAACCCGTTGCGAAGGTGCTGCTCTGGAGCCCAGCGAACTTCGCCATAGATAACTCCGTCAGCAGCCAGATCTTCAACGAACTCTTTTGCAACTCTGCTTAGCCCCGATTTTGTCTGCATCACCGCAGTGGTTACATCAAACGTCTCTAGGTATTTGACCAATGAACCTGAATCTGCAGATTCTTCAAACCAAGCCTTTAGCGATTTTGCGTCACCGGCCGGCAGCTCGAGACCAATTTCTTCAGCCAATTCAACGATCGTCTGTGGTCTTAGGGCACCATCAAGGTGATCGTGCAGCGAAATTTTGGGTAGTGATTTGATGTCGAATTTCGGCAACTTGATTCCTATTCGTAGATGGTTTCGAGCACGATCGGAGTTTGTTCAACAGCCAATTGGCCAATGGAGATTTTTCCGTCGAGTGCGCTGAGTGCTCGCTCAAATCTAGCCGATTCATCGGCGTATAAAGTGAGCAGCGGCTGGCCTTTGGTTACGTAATCACCGCGCTGAGCGTGCAGCTCCATGCCGGCACCCAGAGCGATCTCGTCTTCTTTTCGTTCACGCCCGGCCCCCAACCGCCAAGAGGCAATTCCGCAGGCTAGGGCATCTACTTCGGTTAGGTAGCCACTCTCTTGAGCGAGAACCGTGTGCGACTCGCGGGCAACCGGCAGTTTGGCAGACAAATCGCCACCCTGAGCGGCAACCATGTCATTCCACTTATCCATGGCGCGTCCGTCTTTGAGCGCCGATGCAACATCGACGCCGGTGATTCCGGCAAGGCGAAGCATTTCGGTAGCGAGAGTCACGGTGAGCTCAACAACATCTGCAGGGCCGCCACCGGCAAGAACCTCGAGCGACTCTTCAACCTCAAGCGCGTTCCCAATTTTGCGCCCCAGCGGAGTTGACATATCGGTGAGCATTGCGGTGGTAGAAACACCGGCGTCTTGCCCAAGCTGAACCATTCCTCGGGCTAGCTCGCGAGCCTGGCCGAGCTCCTTCATGAAAGCACCTGAGCCAACTTTGACATCAAGCACGAGAGCAGACGTTCCCTCTGCAATTTTCTTGGACATGATCGATGAGGTAATCAATGGGATGGCCTCGACCGTGCCGGTCACGTCGCGAAGCGCATAAAGTTTTTTGTCTGCCGGAGCAATGTTTGCGCTTGCCCCACACACCGCACCACCTACGGTTTGCAGTTGTTGCAAGAACTGCTCGAAGGTTAGGTCTGGGCGCCATCCCGAAATGGCTTCGAACTTATCTAGCGTTCCGCCGGTGTGGCCCAGGCCGCGACCGCCGAGTTGTGGTACCGCAGCGCCGAAAACGGCAACCAGTGGAACTAGCGGAAGGGTTATTTTGTCGCCCACACCACCGGTTGAGTGTTTGTCAACGGTTGGCTTGGCTAATTCTGACCAGTCGAGCTTCTCGCCACTCGCGATCATGGCCAGTGTGAGATCACGAATTTCACGACGGTTCATGCCATTGAGCAGAATTGCCATGGTCATGGCAGACATTTGCTCGTCAGCTACAACACCGGCTGTGTAATTTTCAATTAGCCAGTTGATTTCGTCGGTGCCGAGTTCGCCTCGTTCACGTTTTTTGATGATTAGGTCGACTGCCGAAAATTGGCTCATGCGCGCTCCTCAAGATCTCGAGGCCCAAAGGCATCTGGGATTACCTGTTCAATGGTCTTGAAGCCCGAAACGGTTTCAAGCATCATTCCCGGAGCAGAGTGTTCGAAAAGTAACTGGCGGCAGCGCCCGCACGGCATCAAAATTTGGCTGTGCCCATCAACACAGGTGAAGGCCACAAGTTTCGAAATGCCACCCATGACGAGGTCGCTGACCAGTGAGCATTCGGCGCACAGGGTCAAGCCGTAGGAGGCGTTTTCTACATTGCAGCCGGTTACGATTCGACCGTCCTGGGTCAACGCTGCAGCGCCAACCGGAAACTTTGAGTAAGGAACATAGGCTTTTTTCATCGCCGCTTGGGCCGCTGCCCGCAACTCATCCCAATTAATTTCCATAGACTAGGCCTTCACGTAGGGCAAACCAGCAGCCGCCGGGCCGGTCACTTTTCCAACCAGACCGGCAACCGCGACCACGGTGAGTGCGTATGGCAGCATGAGCAAAAATTCTGATGGCACATCCGAACCGATAATTGCCAGCCCATACTGAAGGTTTTGAGCAAAGCCAAAAAGCAAGGCTGCCATGGCTGCATAAATCGGATTCCAGCGACCAAAGATAAGAGCGGCAAGGGCGATATAGCCGGCACCGTTAGTCATCTCTTTGCCGAATGCACCTACCTGACCGAGGGTAAAGAACGATCCTCCGAGACCAGCCAACGCTCCGCCGATGATCACACTGGTGTAGCGCATCTGGAATACCTTGATGCCCACCGTGTCAGCGGCCTTTGGGTATTCACCGACGGCACGTACGCGAAGGCCCCATCGAGTCTTGAAGAGTACGAACCAAACTGCAAATACCGCGATGAACATAAGGTAGACGATCAACGTCTGGTTGAAGAGCACCGGACCGAGAACTGGAATCTGACCCAAAACCGGAATCAAGATTTTGTCAAAGCGCGGTGGGGCATTAAACAACTGGATGTTGGTGGTCAGAAGTGATGAGTAGAGGAAGTTGGTGAATCCGATCACCAAAACGTTCAGAACAACACCGACGATGATTTGATCAACTATGTAGCGAATGCTGAAGACCGCCAAGACCCACGAGACCAAGGCGCCAGCAAACAGCGCAGCCAATAAGCCCAAATAAAGATTCTGAGAGAGCGAGGCTGCGAGTGCTGAAGCGAAGGCTCCGATTAGCAGCTGACTGTCGATGGCAATATTCACGACACCGACTCGTTCACTTAGCACACCGGCAAGAGATCCGAAAATTAGCGGAACAGCCAAAGCCAGTGAGCCCTGAAGCAGCGAGGTGATTGGCATTGATTTGCCGGCAAAAAGCATGACCAAAATCTGCAAGACCAAAGCCAAGCCAAAAATAATGACCACCCAGCGGTCGGTTTTGCGACCTCTCAGCTGACGCTGAATCCAGGCAAATGCGGCGCCCGCGATGGTAATAATGACTGCAATCACCGAAATCAGCTGAGTCGAAATTGAAAATGAAGGAAGCTTGAAAATATCGCTGTCGGTAGCGGTGGCAACCTCAGTGTGGCTGGCCGGAGTAATCAACCAGAGCCAAACCGAAACTGCAGCCAGCACGGTCATGATTACCGGTGTCTTGATTGACGGCTTCACTGGGCACCTCCCTTCTTGGTCTTAATTCGGAACATCGATCGAACCAACGGCGGGGCTGCAATGAACAACACGATCATCGACTGCACCACCAACACGATGTCAATTGGGACACCCTCTTGGGCCTGCATGGTTACCGCTCCTGCGCGCAACCCTCCAAACAAAATTCCAGCGGCGAGTACGCCGTAGGGGTTGTTTCTGCCCAATAGGGCTACCGTGATGGCGTCGAAACCGAAGGATGCTGCCACGCCGGTGGTGAGGTTTTTCTCACTACCCAGAATCTGGGTGGTGCCGGCTAGTCCGGAAAGTGCTCCGGAGACCGCCATCACCAGAACGTAGGTGAGGCCAATGCTGATACCCGCAGTTTTTGCCGCGTTTGGGTTATGACCGAGAGCTCTGAATTGAAAACCTATGCTCGAACGGTTTAGCAGCCACCAAACAGCAACCACGGCGGCCAACATAACGAATACTCCGGCGTGCAGCCTGAACTGTTCACCGAGCAGCAACGGATAGCGGGCACCCTCTGGCACCGGCGATGAAATTGGGTTCACTGAGCCGGGGGCCTGCAGCAGTGGTGTCTTGAGCAAGAAGCCAAGTAGCAAGGCCGCTATGTAGTTCATCATGATGGTCACGATTACCTCGTTGGCGCCCGTGGTTGCCTTCAGCAAACCAACAATTGCACCGAACAGGGCTCCGCCCAAGATTCCGGCTAAGAATGCAACCAGAAAGGCAACACCTGCAGGCATTGGAACGTTGATGGCCACGAATCCGGCGAACATCGCTCCAAAAATTATCTGACCGGTACCACCGATGTTGAATAGCCCCGAGCGGAAAGCGACGGCAAGACCCAAACCGGAGAGGGTAATTGGAGTCGCAAACGCCAAGGTCTCGGTAATTGGTCGAATCATGCGATTGAAGTCATCTGATTCATAGTTGAATATGGCGCCACGGAACATCGCATCGTAAGCGCCAAATACTGAGTTCCACACTGCAATAAAGAAGTCACCCGGCCGAGCCGCAAAATAACTTGCGGCGAGCTGAACCTCTTCGCTGCTGAAGGCAATCAAGATTCCGCCAAAAATAAACGAGGCAAGGATGGCCAGCACCGTTACCAGCGCGCTCGGCGAAAAGATTTCTTTGATTACTTTGTTCATGCTGCAGCCTCACTTGAAATGCCAGCCATCATTGCGCCCAGGACTTCGCGAGGAGTGTCTGCCGGAACAATGCCAACAATCTTGCCTCGGTACATAACTGCGATTCGGTCGCCTAACTGAGTGGCCTCGTCTAACTCGGTGGCAACAATCAAAACAGGCACTCCGCTATCTCTGGTTTCGATGATGCGTTCGTGTACAAATTCAATTGACCCGACGTCGAGACCTCGGGTTGGTTGTGACGCAACCAGTAATTTGAGTTCTCTTGACAGTTCTCGAGCCAAGACCACCTTCTGCTGGTTTCCGCCTGATAGCTGACTCGCCTTGGTTTCAATTCCTTGAGCACGAACATCGAACTCGGAAATTTTTTCCTCAGCGAATTTTTTTAGGAAGTCGAGCTGAAGGGCGATTCCCTTTGCAAATGGAGCCCGATCGCTTCGATCGAGCATTAGGTTTTCGGCGATCGTGAAATCTCCGACCAGACCATCTTGGGTACGGTCTTCCGGAACGAATCCAACTCCCATATCGAGCACCTGTTTGACCGACTTGCCAATTAATTCAGTGCCGTCGAGTGCGATAGATCCCGTGGTTTTTCCGTGCATTCCAACGATGGCCTCGGTGAGTTCGGTCTGACCGTTACCCTGAACACCAGCTATTACCAACACCTCACCCTGATGGATTTCAAAAGAAACATCGTCGAGAACTTTGGTTCCCTTGTGATCCCAGGCATTCAGATTTTTCACTTGGAAAGTTGCGGCTCCAAGCCTCGGTGCTGCCTTGTCGACATCGAGATCAACTGCACGACCAACCATCATCGAAGCCATTTCGGCAGCACTCGATTTTGGATCAGCTTCGCCGACCACTTTGCCGAGCCGAATTACGGTAATTTTGTCGGCAACTTCGCGAACCTCGCGCAGCTTGTGAGTGATGAAAACAATCGCCGCACCCTCGGCGCGCAACTGCTGCATGATTGCCATAAGCTCATCGGTTTCTCTAGGGGTAAGCACCGCGGTGGGCTCATCAAAAACCAAAACTTTAGCGTCACCCATCAGAGCCTTGATGATTTCAACGCGCTGCTGAACACCGACCGGAAGCTCTCCGACGATAGCGTCGGGATCAATTTCAAAACCAAAGCGAGCCGAGATTTCAATCACGCGACGTCTTGCCTCAGCCAAATCGATGACCCCACCAAACTTGGTTGGCTCGTGACCAAGAATTACATTTTCGGCCACTGTCAGAACTGGGATGAGCATGAAATGCTGGTGCACCATTCCGATTCCAGCCGCCTGCGCATCGCCGGGGCCAGAAAATTTAACCGGCTGATCATCGATCAAAATTTGACCGCCGTCTGGCTTGTATAGACCGTACAAGACATTCATGAGAGTCGATTTGCCAGCGCCATTCTCGCCGAGAAGGCAGTGAATATGGCCAGGTTCGATGACCAGATTGATCGCATCATTGGCGATAAGTGCACCAAATTTCTTGGTGATTTCTCGAAGTTCCAGCTTCATTGCTTTTCCATTCAACTTGGCGTTTTGCGCTCATTTGCCAGTCTAACCCGAAGGCTGAGCCGCGCTTAAACGAAATCGGGGGCCGCCGAAACGACCCCCGATTTGTTTGGACCAGATTACTTCTTGTAGATCGAAGTGACTACTAGCGAGCCATCCTTGATCTGGGCAGCTAGGTCATCTAGCTCAGCCTGAAGGTCACCGTAGGCAACGTCGTGAGCGTCAGAGATGCGCACGCCACCGTTGGCTAGGGTTCCCACGTACTGGTTCTCGTCGCCACCGGCAAACGCACCATCAACACCGGTCTTGATTACCTCAAGAACTGCGTTTGCCATCTTCTTCTCGATTGAGGTCAAGATGTTGGCCTTGTATTCGGTGTGAGCTGGAAGGTTGTACCAGTCTGAGTCAACACCGATTACGAGCACGCCGTCTTTTTCAAGCGAAGCCTGACCCGAACCGATACCAACTGGGCCGGCAACCGGAAGGATGATGTCTGCACCCTGAGCGATGAAACCTTCGGTCAAGGTCTTACCCTTGGCGATGTCTGAGAAGTCACCGGTGGCAGCCCACTTCGAGCTGTCGTCGCCTTCAGCACCGAGAACCTTGACGTTCTTACCCTTGGCCTCGTTGTAAGCGGCAACACCCTGCTTGAAGCCATCCATGAAGATGGTTACAGAAGGTAGCAACATACCACCGTAGGTAGCAACCTTGCCGGTCTTGGTGGTGCCTGCAGCTAGGTAGCCAGCTAGGAATGCAGCTTCAGCGGTGTCGTACTGAATTGGCTTGACGTTAGGCAAGCTCAAAGGTGAGAAGTCGTCGTTGCTGAGAGCTGAGTCGATTAGAGCGAAGTTGACCTCTGGGTTAGCTTTCGCTGCATCGCGAACAGCTGCTGCCAAAAGGAAGCCAACGCCAATGATTAGGTCACAGTCGGCCTGAACCATCGAGTCAACACCAGAGACGAAGTCAGTCTGGGTAGCTGAGCTTGGAGACTCAACCTCTGCGATCTCAACACCGAGTTCAGCTTCGGCCTGCTTTAGACCTGCATATGCCTCTTCGTTGAAGGATGCGTCATTGAAGCCACCTGAGTCTGAGACCATGCAGGCCTTGTAGTCAACAGGTGTTGCGGTTGGCTCTGCCGGAGCAGCTGCACAACCCGCAAGGGTTAGGCTGGCCGCAGTGACCAGGGCCAAACCCTTAAATACTGATGTGGTTTTCACTTGGGATTCCTCCTGAAAGTCACCCGATGCCTCTCACCAGGTGATCCGCTCATCAGACTAGCCCCGAAAATACCAGCCTAAAAACAAGAATGCCGTTCGATGAAAATAATTAATCTATTTGCAACAAAAAACCGAAAAAGATTCGGCTTTTTTCTAATTTCTCAGCCGCTAGAGCACGTCTTCGTGGCCGGTTGCTTTGAGCGCATCTACCAAGGACTTAACCCGCTGGGCATGGGCCTTAGTGGTCACCAACAGAGCGTCTGGGGTATCTACCACAATCACGTCTTCCAGGCCGATGAGCGCAATTAGTCGGTCGGTGTCGCTAACCAAAATTCCGCTTGACGAATCAGCCAAGACCTTGGCATTTCCCAGTACTGCAAGATTGCCTTTACGCCCCTGCGATTGCAGTTCGGCAATGGCTGCAAAATCTCCTACGTCGTGCCAGGTGAACGAAGCGGGCACCACAGCAACCAGACCCGCTGCGGCGGCTGGTTCAGCTACCGAGTAGTCAATAGCCACCTTTTTGAGTTTTGGCCAAACTCGCTCCATCACCGACTTACGATTTTCGGTGTCCCAAGCGTCAGCGATTTCCATAATTGCCGCGTAAAGCACGGGCTCAGAGTTTGCAACCTGTTCGAGCAGCAGTGCTGCCGGAGCAATGAACATACCGGCGTTCCAGAGATACTCCCCCGACTGCACGTATTTTTTCGCACGATCGATGTTTGGTTTTTCAACAAACTTGCTGACCGAATGTGCGTTTGGTGCCTGAGGCAGTTCGAGGCTGACGCCTTTTTTGATGTATCCAAAACCGACCGAAGGCTCGGTGGGTTCAATGCCTATGGTTACGATCAAACCGGTGGCGGCAACCTCAATTGCTTCGCGCACCGTGTTTCGAAAATCTTCGTCTTCGCCAATCACGTGATCCGCTGCAAAAGATCCGACGATTGCATCCGGTTCGCGTTTCATCAATATTGCTGCGGCGAGCGCAATCGCAGCGGTCGAGTCTTTTGGAGAAAGTTCCAGAACCAGATTGTCGGTCGACAGATCTTCGATTTGCTCAAGCACGGCTGACTTGTGCACCCGACCGGTAACCACCAAAATTCGATCCCGCCCCGAGATGGGTGCCAATCGATCCCAGGTGTCTTGCAAAAGAGTCTGACCTGAACCGGTTAGGTCATGAAGAAATTTCGGCGCTGAGGCTCTAGAAAGAGGCCAGAGTCGAGAGCCAATTCCACCGGCGGGAATAATGCTGAAAAATCTATCGATTGGATTCCTATGCATGGAAAAACCCTAGACGAATAATCTCTGATTAGACGAATGGGCTTGTTTCACGCGGTTAGACTTATTGGGCTTTCCATCATCTGGAAATACGCCATTCAAGGAGGATTTCGTGCCAACCAAACCTGCCGGCACTCTCTATCGAGGCAAAGTTGGAATGTGGTCTTGGGTGCTTCACCGCATCACCGGAGTCGCAATTTTCTTCTTCCTCTTGGTACACGTTCTTGACACCGCCCTAGTTCGGGTTAGCCCCGAGGCCTACAACGCGGTTATCGCAACCTACAAAACCCCACTGATCGGGTTGGCCGAGTTGGGTCTGGTGGCAGCCATTCTGTTCCACGCACTCAACGGAGTTCGTGTGATTCTCATCGACTTCTGGCGCAAAGGCGCCAAGTACCAGAACCAGATGTTCTGGGTTGTTGTTGCAATCGCGCTGCTTGTTTTCGCAGCGTTTGCCCCTCGTCACCTAATGCACGTATTCGGATAGGCGCCAGAAAATGTCAGTAGTTATCGAACAGCCTCGCTCGCCAAGAAGTCGTAACCAGGCCAACTGGGAGAAATACGGATGGCTTTACATGCGCGCCTCGGGTGTGGTTTTACTGGTGCTCATTTTCGGTCACCTCTACGCCAACCTTTACGCTGGCGAAGGAATCAAGGCGATCAACTTTGGTTTCGTAGCCGGTAAATGGGCAGACCCATTCTGGCAAGTATGGGATCTACTAATGCTCTGGCTTGCACTAATTCACGGAACTAACGGCATGCGAACCATCGTCAACGACTATGCCAGCAAAGAGAACATCCGTCGTGGACTAGTGATTACCCTCTGGGCGGTCTGCGCAGGGCTCATTCTGCTCGGCACCCTAGTTATCTTCACCTTTGATCCATGCCCAGCGGGCGCAGCTGCAGAGTTGCTGCCTTCGTTCTGTTCAGCCAAATAAAAAGGATTCACTCAAGTGACCAACGCAACTCCGAAAGTTCACCACTACCAGTACGACGTTGTAATTGTCGGTGCCGGTGGTGCAGGCATGCGAGCAGCCATCGAGGCCGGCCCGCACGCCAAGACAGCGGTTATCAGCAAGCTGTTCCCAACCCGTTCGCACACCGGTGCGGCACAGGGTGGCATGGCGGCAGCACTTGCCAACGTAGAAGAAGACAGCTGGGAATGGCACACCTTCGACACCGTTAAGGGTGGCGACTACCTGGTTGATCAAGACGCTGCAGAAATTTTGGCCAAAGAATCGGTGCAGGCAGTTATCGACCTAGAAAATATGGGTCTACCTTTCAACCGAACCCCAGATGGCAAAATCGACCAGCGCCGTTTCGGTGGTCACACTCGCGACCACGGCAAGGCGCCGGTTCGACGCTCTTGTTATGCCGCTGACCGCACTGGTCACATGATTCTTCAGACTCTGTACCAGAACTGTGTGAAGTTGGGTATCGAGTTTTACAACGAGTTTTACGTGCTCGACCTGGTGATGACCAAGGTCGGCAAAGAAGAGCGCCCATCGGCCGTCGTTGCCTATGAGCTTGCAACCGGCGACCTTCACGTGTTCCAAGGCAAGTCAATCATTTTTGCAACCGGTGGCTTTGGAAAGATCTTCAAGACCACATCAAACGCCCACACCCTAACCGGTGACGGCGTCGGAATTATCTGGCGCAAAGGTCTTCCTCTGGAAGACATGGAGTTTTACCAGTTCCACCCGACCGGTCTCGCTGGCCTAGGCATTTTGCTTTCTGAAGCTGCCCGCGGCGAAGGTGGAATTTTGCGAAACGCCTCAGGTGAGCGCTTCATGGAGCGATACGCACCGACCATCAAAGACCTGGCTCCTCGAGACATGGTTGCTCGCGCCATGGCAAACGAGGTGCGTGAGGGTCGCGGTGCCGGGCCAAACAAAGACTACGTTTTGCTTGATCTCACCCACCTACCTCCTGAAGTAATTGATGCCAAGCTGCCTGACATCACCGAGTTTGCCCGCACCTACCTGGGTGTCGAGCCTTACACCGAACCGGTTCCGGTTTTCCCAACCGCTCACTATGCAATGGGCGGAATTCCAACCAACGTTCAAGCAGAGGTTTTGCGTGACAACAAGTCAGTTGTTCCAGGCTTGTATGCAGCTGGAGAATGCGCCTGTGTTTCTGTTCACGGTGCAAACCGACTCGGAACCAACTCGCTACTAGACATCAACGTATTCGGAAAGCGTGCCGGTATTGCCGCCGTTGAATACGCCAAGAAGGCCGATCACGTTCCTGTTCCTGCAGATGCAGCTGAAGGTGTAATCGCGTTACTCGAAAAGGTTCGCAAGTCTAAGGGCACTGAAAAAGTTGCTCAGTTGCGTAAAGAGCTGCAAGACACCATGGATAAAAACGCGCAGGTTTACCGCACCGAAGAGTCGCTAAACGAAGCCTTGGCGAAGATCGCTGAACTTCGTGAACGCTACGAAAACATCTCGGTACAAGACAAGGGTCAGCGTTTCAACACTGACCTGCTTGAAGCCGTTGAGCTTGGCTTCCTGCTCGATCTTGCCGAGGTGCTGGCGTACACGTCACTTGAGCGTCGCGAAAGCCGTGGCGGGCACTTCCGCGAAGACTTCCCAGAGCGCAATGACAAAAAGTTCATGGTTCACTCGATGGCCTACTTGACCGACAAGAAACCTAAGAAGCCCGGCGACAACATCAAAATCGACTGGAAACCAGTTACCATCACCAACTACCAGCCAATGGAGCGTAAGTACTAATGGCAACCGCAACTCAAGAAACCGAAATCGGTGTAGTCCCAAGCTTTACCGTCACGCTGTTCGTTCGCCGCTTCAATCCAGAAGACGGGCTTGAGCCTCGTTGGCAAGACTTTGACGTTACGGTACACGGCACAGACCGAGTTCTGGATGCCCTGCACAAGATCAAGTGGGAAATTGACGGATCGCTGACTTTCCGTCGCTCATGTGCGCACGGAGTTTGTGGTTCAGACGCGATGCGTATCAATGGACGTAACCGCCTAGCTTGCAAAACACTAATCAAAGACCTAGACATCACCCAGCCAATTTACGTAGAGCCAATCAAAGGCCTCGAGGTTGAAAAAGACCTTGTGGTTGACATGAACCCGTTCTACCAGGCTTATCGCGATGTCAAGCCGTTCCTAATTGCCAGCGACAATCCAGAAAAAGAGCGTCTGCAGAGCCCAGAAGACCGCGAGCGTTTCGATGACACCACCAAGTGCATTTTGTGTGCTGCCTGCACCACCTCTTGCCCAGTTTTCTGGACCGACGGTCAATATTTTGGACCAGCAGCAATTGTTAACGCACACCGTTTTATTTTTGACACTCGTGACGAGGCTGCCGAGGTTCGCCTTGACATCCTCAACGACAAAGAAGGCGTGTGGCGCTGCCGCACCACCTTCAACTGCACCGAGGCTTGCCCCCGCGGCATTGAGATCACCAAGGCTATCGCCGAAGTCAAGCAGGCAATTCTGCGAGGCAAGGCGTAACCACTGGGTTTGGGAACAGAAGCGACAATCGAAAGGTTGTCGCTTCTGTCTATATGAAGGGGTTAATCATGATCTCAAGACGAGAACTGCTCAGACTTAGCTCAATTGCTCTGGCTACCGCAGGTTTTTCTAGCCTCGGTCAGCGGGCGGCAAACGCCGCAAAGACCTATGCCGTGGGTAAAGCCAGCACCGTTCCGGTAAAGGGAGGCAAAACCTTTTCAGTTGCCGGTAGGAGTATCTTGATCACTCAGCCGAGCAAAGGAAAGTACCGGGCATTTGTTGCTCAATGCACCCATGCCGGCGCTCGACTTGATGGATCAAGAAACCTTCGCAATAACGTGATTACCTGCCCCAGCCACGGTGCAAAATTTAGCGCAGACACCGGTGCCGCAACTTCAGGGCCTGCCTCGAGCGCTCTTGGAAAAGTAAAAGTTTCGGTATCCGCCGGCAATCTCAAAGTGACCTTCTAGAATTCTCGAATGACCCGAATCGTAACTGTAAACGTAAACGGCGTTCGTGCCGCATTTCGCAAAGGTATGGGCGACTGGTTGGCCGAGGCCGACGCCGACATTTTGGCTCTTCAAGAGGTTCGTGCCGCAGACTCAGACCTGAATGAGCTGTTTTCGGCACACGGTGGCCTAGCCGCCGATGGCGGAAAATGGCACCTGCTGCACGATGTGGCAACCGCCAAGGGCCGAGCTGGTGTCGCCCTGGTGAGCCGAATTGCACCTGAGACGCACCGGGTTGATCTGGGTCCGATCGAATTTGATTCTGCCGGGCGTTGGATCGAGGCCGACTACAAAATCAATGGTGAAAAACTCACGGTAGTCAGCACCTATGTCCATTCAGGTGAAGCCGATACCCCCAAGCAGGTTGAAAAATACAAGTTTCTTGAGGCCATGCAAACTCGAATGGCTGAACTCATCGAGTCGGGGGCGAAGGTCTTAGTGACCGGCGACCTGAACGTTGGTCACACCGAGCTAGACATTAAGAATTGGAAGGGCAATCTCAAAAACGCAGGGTTTCTTCCTGAAGAGCGTGCCTATTTCGACACTTTCATGAACTCACAGGGGTGGGTAGATATCGGGCGGGTAACGCATCCTGATGTTCCTGGCCCATACACCTGGTGGTCATTTCGCGGTCAAGCCTTCGACACCGACGCGGGTTGGCGCATCGACTATCACCTAGCCACACCTGCACTTGCCGAGACTGCGAGCAACTATCGCGTGCATCGAGCAGACAGTTATGACACCAGGTGGAGCGACCACTCTCCAGTCTCGGTTGACTACTCCATCTAAACTTGAGGTTATGACCAAACCAAACCTTCTCAGCGGCATGCAGCCGTCTGCAGGCTCTCTGCACCTCGGCAACTATCTGGGAGCATTGGTCAACTGGGCGAAAATGCAAGAAGACTACAACGCCTACTACTGCGTGGTCGATTTGCATGCCATTACGGTGCCGCAAGACCCCGCTCAACTGCGCCAAAACACCCGCATCACTGCAGCCCAATACATCGCAGCTGGCATCGATACCGATAAGTCGGCTTTGTTTGTGCAGTCTCACGTTCCGGCACACGCTCAGCTGGCCTGGGTTCTAATGACACTGACTGGGTTTGGCGAGGCTGGTCGCATGACCCAATTCAAAGACAAAACGCAAAAGGGCGGCACTGAGGCAGCCTCGGTCGGGCTATTTACCTATCCGGTATTGCAGGCGGCTGACATTTTGCTTTACCAACCGAAGGCTGTTCCAGTCGGTGAAGACCAGCGCCAACACATTGAACTAACTCGGGATCTCGCTATGCGGTTCAATTCCCGATTTGGTGAAACTTTTGTAATTCCCGAGGGCGTAATTCTGAAAGAAACCGCCAAGATTTATGATCTGCAAAACCCCGAGGCCAAAATGTCGAAATCTGGCGACCCCAAGGGCTTGGTCAACATCATGGATGAATCCTCGGTGATAACTAAAAAAATCAAGAGTGCGGTTACCGACACCGATGGGGAGATTAGATTCGACCGAGAAAACAAGCCGGGCGTATCGAACCTACTGGGCATTTACTCTGCAATCAGCGGGGCTAAAATTTCGGATCTCGAAGCTAAATTCGCCGGTCAGGGTTACGGTGCTTTGAAAACTGAATTAGCAGAATTAGTGGTCGAGCACATTGCTCCGATTCGCGATCGTGCCAACGAATTGCTCAATGATCCTGCTGAACTGGATCGCCTGCTGGCCAAAGGCGCGGCACGGGCAAACCAGCTGGCCGAAGAAACTCTGGCCACGGTCTACCAAAAAATCGGATTTATCCCAGCTGCCTAAGCATCGCTTTAGCGGATGTTCGCTACAGAGGGCAATCGAGGAAGCCGCAGCCTCGGTTTCGGGTTAGGCTAAAGGTAAGTTCTTCGGGGTCAGTGAAAATCTGAACCGGCGGTTAAAGTCCGCGACCCGACGAGGCGGCTATTCAATTAGTAAGCGGAGTGCCCTTGGGTACAAAGTGTCTCGGCGGTTGAGCTGGTGAAATTCCAGCACCGACGGTTAAAGTCCGGATGGGAGAAGAGCCGCCAGGCCGCGCCAATTTTGGCGACGGTCGTTTGGCGCTTTTCCGCCCCCGCAGACCTGCTCAGAAAGGTTGGGGCGATGACCAGATCAGCGCAATACGAGGCCGCGATGACTCGCGCCTTCACCCTTGCCGAAAAATCTCCAGCTTTCGGAGAGAACCCCAAGGTTGGCGCAGTGCTTTTAGATAGCGCTGGTCGCATTGTTGCCGAAGGTTGGCACCGCGGCGCTGGAACGCCTCACGCCGAAATCGACGCACTAAGCAAAGTTTCCAACGCCGTCGGACTAACTGCTGTGGTTACCCTCGAGCCTTGCAACCACACCGGTCGCACGGGCCCATGTTCGCAGGCCCTAATCGAGGCCGGCATCACCAAGGTGGTTTACGGTTCGACCGATCCCGGAAATGCCTCTGGTGGTGGAGCACTCCGCTTGCAGGAGGCTGGCATCGAGACCATCGGCGGTGTGCTAGCTGACGTGGCTGACCGAATAATCGCCCCGTGGCGTACAAACACTTTTCTCAAACGACCGTATGTGGTGTTGAAGTGGGCCAGCAGCCTCGACGGCAGAATTGCGGCATCTGATGGTTCATCAAAATGGATCACCGGATCGCAGGCCCGCGCCGACGTTCATCTGCGTCGCTCCCAATCCCAAGCAATCTTGGCTGGCACTGGAACAATCTTGGCTGACGATGCTGAACTAACAGCCAGACAACCCGATGGAACTATGTACCCAGACCAGCCGTTGCGTGTAGTGGTTGGCAAAAGCGAAATACCCAAATCTGCACGAGTTTTCAGTAACGCCGGTGAAACTGTTCAGGTTAGCGGTAGCGAGCGAGAAGTATTAGCTCAGCTTTTTGAGCGCGGAATCAGACAGGTATTCGTTGAGGGCGGGCCAACCCTTATATCAAGCTTCGTTCGCGAACGGTTAGCCGATGAATTTTTGATTTATCAGGCACCGCTGATCATCGGCGGGCCAAAAACCGCAATCGCCGAGGTTGGTATCGAAAATATCGCAGACGCCATCCGACTTGAAATTTTCGAAACTAAACAATTGGGCGAAGACTTTTTGCTTCGCGCCGTAATCAAGGAGGGCTAATGTTCACCGGAATTATTGAAGAACTTGGCAAAGTCGTTGCCATCGAAGAGCAAACTGACGCGATCAGGCTGACCATTGAAGGACCAAAGGTGGTTAGCGATGTTCAACGCGGTGATTCAATTTCGGTTTGCGGCACCTGCCTGACCGCCGTCGAATTTGATAAGAAAAACTTCACCGCCGATGTGATGCGCGAGACCCTGCAACTAACATCCCTAGGTCAGCTCAAGGTTGGCGACCCGGTCAACCTCGAACGTGCCATGACCGCTGCAACTAGATTTGGTGGTCACGTTGTGCAGGGTCACGTCGATGGCGTTGGTGAAATTATCAGTCGAGAACCGAGTGAAAACTGGGAGTGGGTGCGAGTTCGAATTCCGGTGGAGCTGATGAAATACGTGGTTCTGAAAGGTTCAATTACCATCGACGGCGTCTCACTAACCGTGAATGAGGTTGGCGACGATTTTGTTGGGCTAAGCCTGATTCCTGAGACCCTGAGCCTCACCACACTCGGCTCTAAGCAGGCGGGCGACAGGGTAAACGTCGAGGCCGATGTCATGGCCAAACACATTGAAAGACTTCTGGAAGCAAGGAACAAATAATGGCGCTATCGACCATCGAAGAGGCACTTCAAGCCCTTCGCGAGGGAAAACCGGTGCTTGTAGCTGACGATGAAAATCGTGAAAACGAGGGTGACGCCATTCTGGCGGCTGAATTTGCCTCAGAAAAATGGATTACCTGGATTGTTGCAAACACCACTGGATTCTTGTGCGTACCAATGGAAGAGTCACGCGCCAACCAACTAGATCTTCCGATTATGTGGTCTAAAAATAAAGACCCGCATGGCACCAACTACACCATCACCGTCGATGCAACCAACCGGATCAGCACCGGAGTCAGCGCGGAAGACCGAGCTCTAACCGCTCGGGTACTCGCCGATCCGAGCTCTACGCCAGAATCACTAATTCGGCCAGGACACATGATTCCGCTGCGCTCACACTCGGGCGGAGTACTTGCCAGACGGGGCCACACCGAAGCCACCACCGATTTGCTAAAACTCGCAGGGTTAACCCCAGTGGGAGTAATTGGAGAAATGGTTGCAAAAGATGGAACAATGATGCGACTTCCAGAGTTATTAGAGGTAGGCAAAAAGGAAGGACTACCTGTGATTACTATTGAGCAGCTAGTGCAGCACCGCATCGCTAATCCAACAATCGAGACTTTCGACCCTCGTGTTGCACGAGCGAAATTTGAAGCTGAGACCACTGTGCCTACCAAGCACGGCACCTTCCGCATGCGTGGCTACCACGACACAAAAACTAACGCTGAGCACGTTGCTATCATCTCGGGTAAGCCGACCGGCGAAAACGTTTTGGTGCGTCTGCACTCAGAGTGCATCACCGGTGAAGCATTTGGCTCGTTGAAGTGTGAATGTGGCCCGCAGCTTGAATACGCTATGGATGCCATCAACGCTGAACCGGCAGGCGGCATTGTGATCTACCTTCGTGGCCAAGAGGGTCGCGGAATCGGTCTTTTGAACAAACTGAAGGCCTATTCGCTTCAAGAAAATGGTTACGACACCGTAGACGCCAATCTTGCACTTGGCCTGCCGGCTGAAAGCCGCGAGTACGGCGCAGCGGTGTCGATCTTGCACGACCTTGGTGTCAAGAGCGTGAGGTTACTAACCAACAACCCTGCCAAAGGTGATTTTCTGATCGAGGCCGGAATTCCGGTAACCGAGTATGTTCCAGTGATTGTTGGCACAGCCGATCAGAACCGTGGCTATCTAGAAACCAAGCGCGAGCGCATGGGCCACATGATTCCCGGAGAGATTTAATGAGTGGTGCAGGCGCCCCAAAAATTGAAATCGATGCCAGCGGCCTTCAGATAGCCATTGTGGTGACCTCTTGGCACACTGAAATTACCGAGGGATTACTTGCCGGGGCTGAACGAGCTCTAAAGGCAGCTGGAAACAGTGAATACGAAATATGGCGAGTGCCGGGTGCATTCGAACTGCCGCTGGGTGCCCAAAAAGCGATTGACGCCGGAGCCCAAGCTGTAGTTGCGCTGGGTGTTGTGATTCAGGGCGAGACACCTCATTTTGACTACGTCTGCCAAGGAACCACCGATGGCCTGATGAGAGTCTCATTAGATAGCGGTGTGCCAATCGGTTTTGGCCTGCTCACCGTCAATAGCGAACAGCAGGCACTGGACCGCGCAGGCTTGCCAAATTCGAAGGAAGACAAGGGCGCAGAGGCAGTCGAGGCTGCCATCCTCATGGCTAGACTCTAGACATGATTACAACCGCTCAAATTCTTAAGGATGCAACCTTGGTGTTGCACTTCATCGGCCTAGCATCGCTGCTTGGTGGTTTCATGGTTCAAATGAAGTCACTGAAGACCGGTACCGCAAAAATCATCCCCGCAATGGTTCACGGAGCCTGGACAATGCTCGTGACCGGCCTGCTATTGGTTGGTTTCCGCGAGTGGATTTCAGCGCTTGACCCAAGCGCCAACGAACTTGACAACATCAAAGTTGCGGTGAAGTCAATTGTTGCCGCCGTCATTGTGGTTTTGGTCATGATCAACCGCCGCAAAGAAAAACTCAAGTCTCGTGACTTCGGTCTAATTGGCGGTCTTGCCGTGCTGAACATTATTTTGGCTGTTTTTTGGTAAGCCAATTTACTTAGTTATTTCATAAACAGGGCGTTTAAGCGCTTGGTTGTAAAAAACAGACCGAGCACGATCATCACTGCAAAATAGAGCACGTGCCAGAGCAGGTCCATGTTTACTATCCCCAGTGTCAGAGATCGAACAAGTTCGACTCCTTGCCAAAGCGGTAAGGCTTGAACTACCGCCTGCACTGCCGCTGGGTACTGATCCAGCGGAAAGAACGTTCCCGAAAACAGAAACATCGGCAATATGAACAGGTTGATCAGCTGCATCTGATGAATTGACTTGAAGTACGAAGTAATTGCCATGCCGAATGACGCAAAGCCAAACGCAATCAGTAGCGCCGCCGGTAAAGCCAAAAGCCCCCACCAGCTCTGTATTAAGCCAAGCGGGGTCGCTACTACCAGAAAGCCGAAGGCGTAGGCAGCACCTCTGATGAGTGCCCAGCTAATCTCACCAAGTGCAACATCTAGTGGACCCATCGACGTTGCCAGCATCGCGTTGTACAGCTTTGAAAAGTGCATCTTGAAGAACACGTTCCAAGTTGAATCAAAAATCGCACCGTTCATCGCGCTGGTGGCTAGCAGGGCAGGTGCAATCCAGGCCGAGTAGCTGACCGCATTTCCATTGCCATCGGTGATCCCGCCAATCAACTGCCCGATTCCAAACCCGAAGGCAAATAGATAAAAGACTGGCTCGACAAACCCCGATAGCACTACAAACCAGGTCGACGAACGAATGGCCAGCAGCGATCTTTCCACCAGGCGCGATGATCGCCCCGCATAGAGTGCGGAGAGTGGTTTTCCCGTACGTCGTTGGGCAATTGAAATAGCTGAGTCAAAACCTGCGCCTAGCATGCTCATGCGCTCAACCTCTTTTCAAACTTTCGACCGGCAACGATTAAGCCAATAATCACAATCGCGGCTAAATAGCCGAAATGCACCGCAAGCAGCCAGGGCTCTACTGGCAGACTAAAACTGAAGTGCCTGCCCAAATTGGTAGCGTGCCAAAGTGGTGAGATCCAGCCGATCCACTGCAGATAGATCGGCATGAGATCAAGCGGGTAAAAAGTTCCCGAGAATAAAAACATTGGGCCAATGATGAATCGCCCAACGATGGCGAAAAACCCGTCGTCTTCGACCACGTAGCTAGCCGTGGCCAACATAGCAGAGGCGAAGGCTAGGCCCGCCAAAAATGAACACAAGACCAGAGCAGGAATGGCAGCCAAACTGACTGCCCCAAAGGCAAGCAAAATAACTAGGTACAAGGCAACGGTTAGCACCACCCGCACAAAAGCTGCAATTAAAACACCGCCGGCAATTTGCAGCGGTTTTAGCTGTGTCGAATTCATCGACCAGAAGTATTTTCCCCACAAAAAACCCTGCAGAGTGGGAAAAGAGGTTTCATCTATACCGGCCTGGATTGCTGCCGTTGCCAAGAGTGCCGGCACCAAGAAGGTGAGATAACCAACACCAGCGATACCACCGGTGTTTTGATCAACCAGCGATCCAACACCTAATCCAATTGCTAGTAGATACAGCACTGGATTTCCCACCCCAAAACCAATAATCGAAGTAAGCCACTTCGACATGGTGCGGAGCCGATGTTCGGCTACATACCAAACCCCAAAACGCTTTACACGACGCAGATCAACCAGCTGGCTGGCACCCTGCCACTTAGCCACTAGTCGACCAGGGTTCTGCCGGTGAGGCGTAAAAATACATCTTCTAGTGAAGATCGGCGAACCAACGAGGTTAGCGGCTCAAACCCGAGCTGATGAATCTTTGCCAGTTCGGCTTCTCCGTCTTCGGAGTAAACCAATATTCGGTCAGGCAAAACCTCAATGCGATCACCGAGGTGGCGAATCTGCTCGCCGACCTCTGTGTTTCGAGCAGAGCCAAAACGCACCTCGAGAACCTCGCGCGAAGAATATTCGCGAATCAAATCGGCCGGTGCACCCTCCGCCATGATCTTGCCCTTGTCCATCACAATTAGGCGATCGCAAAGCTGCTCGGCTTCATCCATGTAGTGGGTGGTGATAACCAGTGTGACACCCTGCTCTTTGAGGCGAAACAGGCGGTCCCAAAGTACGTGTCGAGCCTGAGGGTCGAGGCCGGTGGTTGGTTCATCTAGCAGCAAAATCTCGGGCTCGTTTACCAGCGCACGAGCAATTGTGAGCCTGCGTTTCATGCCGCCGCTGAGGTCGTCAGTTTTGGCATCGCGTTTATCTTGCAGCTGTGCGAACTCGATGAGCTCCTCGATTTTTGCCTTTACAAATTTTCGAGCCAAGCCAAAGTAGCGACCGTAGGTGTAGAGGTTCTCCCAAACTTTAAGCTCGCGGTCAAGGTTGTCGAGCTGCGGCACCACACCGAGATGGGCCCGTATTTCTGGACCGGCCGCGTTTGGGTCTTTGCCTAAAATTTCGAGCTCGCCACCGGTGCGCTGCGAAGTGGCGGAAATCATTCGCATTGTGGTTGATTTTCCGGCACCATTGGGGCCGAGTAAACCGAAAGCCTCACCGCGACGAACCTCAAAATCAATTCCATCGACCGCCACAAATTTTTCGAATGTTTTGGTCAGCCCGCGAGCTGAAATCATTACCTGCTTTGAATCTGACATCGAATACCTACTCGGTTGCATTCTCTATTGTGAGGGCCTTGGTTCAGGCAGCCCTCCAGACTAACACTTGATATTGTTGTGGAATGGTCAAAATTTCCTCGGTAGCTAAGCGGCCTGGGAACACCCGAAAGACCGGAAAAGAACAGTTCTATACCCCCACTGTTCTGGCCGAATTTTTAGTTGACGAGGCCGGCCAGCACATTGCCCAGTTTGATAAGCGGCTTTTTTTAGAACCTGCCGGAGGAACAGGTGCGTTCGTTAAAGCACTTCAGAAACGACAGCTACCCGTCATTTCATTTGACATAGAACCGCATCATAAATCGGTGGAAACCGGCAGTTTCCTCGAGCAAACCGATATCGGCGAGCGCCTGGTCACCATTTCAAATCCGCCTTTTGGCCGCAATAACTCGCTGTCCATCCCATTTTTCAATCACGCCGCAAAATACAGCGATTACATCTGTTTCATAGTTCCAAGGTCATGGCGAAAGTGGTCAGTGATTAATCGTCTTGATCGCAATTTCAAACTGCTCTACGACCGTGACCTGCAAATTGACTACGTAGATCGCTTCGGCGAACCGCTCAGTTCAAAACTGCTACTAAACACCTGTTTCCAAATTTGGAAACGCTCTGACCAACAGCGGCCACTCTTTCAGGTGAGCGATCGCGACCTAGTCGAAAAAACGGATGCCGGCAGCGCAGATGTGGCCATGTCGGTATTCGGCTATCGCTGCGGGCAGGTGGAAACCGATTTCGTTCGCGAAGCAAATAGCACCAAAATTTATCTCAAGTTGAAACATCCGCGGGCACTCGAAGCACTGACCCAGGTTGATTACTCAAAGTTTTACCGAAACACCGCCTACACCGAAGCACTCTCGTTTATGGAAATCAATTACCTACTAAACGAGTTCATCTTTGGTGACCCACAGTTAGAAGAAATTGCATGAGCACCCCGCGTAACAATCGAGGCGTAGGCCGACGACCAGCTAACCCATTCGAGAAAAAAGCTTCGTTCTCTCAATTGCTGCCTTATCTGCGCGACTATAAGCCGGCCCTCGGCCTGGCCGCTGCAATTTCTGTGGTGAGCGCGGCCATGAGTTTGGCTCAGCCGCTACTTACCGGCCAAGTTATCGACGCGGTGCAAAATAGCAAGCCGGTAACCACAATCGCAATTGCCCTGGTGGCACTGGTAATTGCTGCAGCTTGTCTAAATGGATTTCAGTACTATCTACTCACCAAGACCGGTGAGGGTGTAGTGCGTTCATCGAGACGCGAGTTGGTAAACCGAATCTTGCGGTTACCAATAATCGAGTTCGACAATCGCCGAACCGGTGATTTGGTCTCAAGAGTTGGCTCTGACACCACACTGCTAAGGGCCGTGCTCACCCAGGGCCTGGTAGATGCCATCGGCGGTGCACTGCTGTTCATCGGCGCGGTGGTTGCGATGGCCATAATTGACCCTATTTTGCTCGTCTTAACCCTGGGCGTTATCGTCGTAGCAATTCTCGGAATTTCGATTGCGGCTCGGCGAATTCGCTTTGCCACCACGAAAGCCCAAGAGCGAGTTGGTGAAATGTCGGCCGCAGTAGAACGTGCAATCTCAGCGATCCGAACAATTCGTGCAGCCAGGGCTGAAATTCGCGAAGCCAATGCTGTGCATGAACAGGCACAGCGCGCTTACGAACAGGGCACAAAAATTGCCAGGCTCAGTGCAGCGGTCACACCCATCGCTCAGATTGCCATGAACACATCCTTCATTTTGGTGCTCGGAGTAGGCGGATTCAGGGTTGCTTCAGGTGCCACCACAATTGCCAACCTGGTCACCTTTGTGATACTGCTGTTCTTCTTGGTTGGCCCTTTGATTCAGGCATTTGGCGCTTACACCTCGGTTCAAAGCGCACTCGGTGCCCTAGCCCGAATTCAAGAGATTCTGGATTTGCCGGTTGAAACCGAAGACGAGATTTCGCTGACAGAACGTAAGCCAGTAGGAACGATCGCCATCGAATTTGACCGGGTAGCCTTCGAATACCCAGCCAAAACCCCCTCAGCCTTATCAACGGATGATTTCTTGGCCTCGGCCCCAGAGACTGGGCGAGACGCAAACCAAGTCCTCAAAGAGGTAAATTTCAAAATTGTTCGCGGATCTAGAGTCGCCCTGGTCGGCCCCTCAGGAGCCGGTAAATCGACCATTTTTTCTTTGATCGAACGTTTTTATGAACCGACCTCGGGAGTCATCATGCTTGATGGTCAACCGGTTACCGAGTTTTCTCGGTCAGAGTTGCGCAGCCAAATAGGCTACGTCGAACAAGACGCTCCTGTTTTGGCTGGCAGCTTGCGCGAAAACCTGCTACTTGGTTCACCTGAGGCAACCGATGAACAGCTGGTTGCCGTGCTTGGCGAGGTTAACCTCACCGAAGTATTGAACCGAGACTCGAGAGGACTTGACGCCGAGGTCGGTGAAAACGGTGTGATGCTGTCGGGTGGTGAGCGTCAGCGATTGGCGATTGCCCGGGCACTGCTCAATGCTCCCCCAATCCTGCTATTAGATGAATCAACCTCAGCTCTCGATGGGCTAAACGAACAACGGATGCGCGAGGCCATTGACGCGGTTGCAAAAAACCGCACCATGATTGTGATTGCCCACCGACTGTCGACGGTGGTCGACAGTGATCAGATTTTGGTCCTTGACGGTGGCCAGATTATCGGTTCCGGCACCCATTCAGAATTAGTGAAGTCAACCGAGCTTTACCGCGACTTGGCAAAGCATCAACTGCTAGTTTGAATCTCAACACTCAACGTTGAGAGGTAAAAGTGAATTATCAAAAAATCGGTTCCTTTGGCGACCCCACGAGACGCGAAACCGCCCTGGGCCTCGATGCGGCCGATGAACTTGCCAGCTACCGCGAGCAGTTTTACATCGCAGACCCAGATGTTTGCTACCTCGACGGCAATTCGCTTGGCCGAATGCCAAAAGCTACCGTTGAAAGGGTGACCAGTTTTCTCACCGAGGAGTGGGGCACCGAACTGGTCGATGGATGGGCGCACTGGATTGACGAGGCGCAAACAGCCGGAAACCTACTCGGCCGCGCTGCACTTGGAGCTGCCGAGGGCCAAACACTGGTTCAGGACACCACCTCGGTGAATTTTTATCAGCTCTGTATGGCTGCGATCAAAGCCCGCCCAGGTCGCAAAACCGTAATAATCGACGCATCGAATTTTCCGACCGACCGATACATTTTGGCCGGAATTGCCGAAACCCTTGGGCTTCGACTGGTCACCTTAAACAACGACGGAACCGGCGGGCCAGGTGCAGTTGAGATTGCCTCAGAATGCGAAATGATCACAGTTGAAGAACTTGATAAGCACCTAAGTGATGATGTTGCGTTGGTTACGCTCCAGGTGATTCACTATCGCTCGGGATCAAGACCCGACGTAAAAGCAATTACCGACTTAGTGCGCAGCTATGGCGGTTTGGTGGTCTGGGATGCCTCCCACGCGGTTGGCTCAATTGATCTTCAATTTGATGCCTGGGGGGTCGACCTAGCGGTCGGCTGCACCTACAAATATGGAAATGCCGGGCCTGGTTCACCCGCTTGGCTCTACGTTGCTAAGCGAATCCAGACTGAACTAAACGCGCCAATTCAGGGATGGTTTGCCAATGACAAACAGTTTGAAATGGGCGCATTCTTCGAGCCTGCCGGGCATATTCGCCGATTCCAGATTGCCAGCCCTTCGATAATCGGGATCCGCGGGGTTCAAGCCAGTTTCGAAATGATTGAACAAGCCACCATGAGGGCAATCAGCGCGAAGGCAGCTATGGGGACCGAGCTTATTTTGGCTCTCTTCGATGCCTGGCTCGCTCCGTTGGGTTTCACCCTGCTGACTCCTCGCGAGGCCGAAAATCGCGGTGGACACATTACAGTCGGCCATCCTGAGGCAAAACAAATTGCGGCTGCCATGCGAAAACTCACAAAAACTGTGCCCGACTATCGCGTACCCGACAGCATCAGGCTGGCGATGGCCCCGCTGCCAACCAGCTATGTTGAAATTTGGGATGGACTAGATCGAATGCGTCGTTTAGTCGAGTCGAAGGCATACCTTGAAATCGAAGACAACGGCAGCCGAGTTACCTAATGACTGACTCAAAAAAGGCCATTACCTACATCAGCTATCTAAAAGTGGATGAGCTGCTCAGCCTGCAACAACCTGAGTCTGAAGAGCATGACGAAATCTTGTTCATTGTGATTCACCAAACCTACGAGCTCTGGTTCAAGCAGATAATTCATGAGCTAGCTGCTCTACAACGCTCGCTGGAAGCCGGTGACACGCACCGATCACTGGGTCTGTTGGGGCGCATCCGAACCATTATGAAAACCTGCGTTGCTCAGGTAGACATTCTCGAGACCATGACCCCGCTGCAGTTCAACTCATTCCGAGGACGGTTGGCTTCCTCGAGTGGTTTTCAGTCAGCTCAGTTTCGCGAGGTTGAGGCAATTCTTGGCCGTCGCGATCGCGCCGGGGCCGAGGCCGATAAAAACACCGGAATGGGAATGGCTGAACACCTCATTGAGGGTTCGCCGGCCCGCATGAGAGTTGAGGCCGCCATGCAGCGACCTTCACTATGGGATTCTGCACTGCGCTATTTGGCTTCAAGAGGGTACGCAATCCCTGCAGATTTGCTTAGCCGAGATGTGACTGTCAATTACACGGCAGACGAGCGGGTGCAGACAATTTTGGTTGACGTGCATCGTAATGACCCCGACGCAGCCGCCGTTTGCGAGCGCTTGGTTGACTTCGATGAGGGTTTACAAGAGTGGCGTTACCGACACGTCAAAATGGTTGAGAGGACCATCGGCCGCAAGTCTGGTACTGGCGGTTCTGACGGCGTGGGCTATCTGGCATCAACCCTGTTCAGGTCGGTTTTCCCAGATTTGTGGGCCATTCGGAGCCAGCTTTAGGTCAGCTGCGCGCTCCGGTGTCAACCACGTTTTTGACCAGCATCGCGCGGGTCATTGGGCCAACCCCGCCTGGGTTTGGAGATAGGTAACCGGCTACCGCAGCAACATCTGGATGAACGTCGCCGACCAAAGTGGCGGTGCCATCGGCCGAGTCAACTCGGGTAATGCCGACGTCTAGCACAGCTGCCCCAGGCTTGATCCACCCTGGCTGAACGAAGTGAGCAACTCCCAGAGCAGCCACCACAATATCGGCTCGCTTTACCGTATGCTCTAGATCGCGCGAAGCCGAGTGCAACAGCGTGACTGTTGAATCGATGCCCTTTCGGGTCATCAGCAAACCGAGTGGGCGACCGACGGTAACACCGCGACCAATTACCGCAACTTCAGCGCCTTTGGTTGGTACGTCATAGCGGCGCAACAACTCGACAATTCCGGCGGGGGTGCAAGGTAGTGGCGAATTTAGCTCTCCGGATACCCCGAGCACGAGCCGACCCAGGTTGGTTGGGTGCAGACCATCAGCATCTTTTGCCGGGTCAATTAGCTCGAGCATTTCATTGGTGTCGATTCCAAAGGGCAGCGGCAATTGCACAATGTAGCCAGTTACGTCGCTGGCCTGGTTTAGGTCTCGGATGGCTGCGCGCACATCGCTTGCCGATGCCGAAGCAGGCAGGTCAATTCGTACCGACTTAACCCCCACCTGGGCACAATCCCGATGTTTACCCGCGACATAAGAGTGGGAACCTGGGTCGTCACCGACCAATAGAGTGCCTAGGCCTGGGTTGATGCCGCGCTTTTTGAGCTCGACAACCTGCTGGGCAAGTTCAGTTTTGATGGCCTTTGCCGTTGTAAGCCCATCAAGCCGAATGGCGGTCAAAAAACTACCAGTTCTCTAGACCCGCATAAAGCGGGAACTTGTCGGCTAGTGCCTTTGTGCGGGCACGAAGTGCATCGATGTCTGGGTTTGGCAGCATTACTCCGGCGATAACCTCGGCTACTTCGGCAAACTCTGCTGGGCCAAAGCCTCGGGTTGCCAGAGCCGGAGTACCAATGCGAACACCCGAGGTGACCATAGGTGGTCGAGGGTCATTTGGTACCGAGTTTCGGTTCACTGTGATGCCGACTTCGTGAAGTAGGTTCTCGGCAGTTTTTCCATCGATTGGTGCATTTCGTAGGTCGACTAAAACCAGGTGAACCTGGGTTCCGCCGGTTAATACCTGCACACCGTTACCGGCAACGTCTGGCTGAACCAAACGATTAGCGATAATTGCCGCACCCTCAATGGTGCGCTTTTGACGGTCTTTGAATTCGTCGGTCATAGCGGCTTTAAATGCAACCGCCTTGGCAGCGATCACGTGCATCAACGGACCACCCTGCTGGCCAGGGAAAACTGCAGAGTCAATCTTTTTAGCGAATTCCTCTTTGCAAAGAATCAGACCGGAACGAGGGCCGGCTAGGGTTTTGTGAACTGTGGTGGAAACCACGTCTGCATAAGGCACTGGGCTGGGGTGCACTCCTGCTGCAACCAAGCCGGCAAAGTGAGCCATGTCTACCCAAAGCTTCGCGCCAACCTCGTCGGCGATTTTGCGGAATTCAGCAAAGTCAAGATGACGAGAGTACGCTGACCAGCCGGCAATAATGACCGCAGGTTTTACCTCGTGGGCACGGGCACGCACGATGTCCATGTCAATAAGGTGTGTCTCAGGGTTGAGCTCGTAGGCGTGGGCCTCGTACATTTTTCCTGAGAAGTTCAGGCGCATACCGTGGGTCAGGTGGCCACCGTGAGCCAATTCCAAACCGAGGATGCGGTCACCTGGGTTAGCCAAAGCCATCAGGACAGCAGCATTCGCCGAAGCACCAGAGTGAGGCTGAACGTTGGCGTGTTCGGCTCCGAAAAGGGCCTTAGCGCGGTCGCGGGCGAGATCTTCGGCAACGTCAACCGCCTCACAGCCACCGTAGTAACGCTTACCCGGGTAGCCTTCTGCGTATTTGTTGGTGAGCACCGACCCCTGAGCTTCAAGAACACCGCGTGAAACAAAGTTCTCGCTGGCGATCATTTCAAGGTAGTTGCGCTGGCGATCAAGTTCAGACTGCAGAACTGCGGCAATTTCTGGATCAGTTTCGCTCAGTGGCGAATTGAAAGTTGATGGTAGAGCAGACATGATTTGAGGCTCCTGAAGGGCTTGGCGGTGCCTAAATTCTAACATTCGAGGCCGCCGCATCCGCCCCTAATAGGCACAAGTTGAGGTTGAAGAATAGACTGGAGCCTATGACCTCAGCAGCCCTTACCCACTGGGTACTAACCATTGTTTGTGAAGATAAGCCCGGAATCGTGCACGCCATCTCCGGGGCAATTTTGGCAGCCAATGGAAACATCACCGAGGCTCACCAATACACCTCACATGACACCGGACGCTTTTTCATGCGTCTCCAGGTTGAGTCAGCGGTGCCTCGCGAATTTTTCGAAAACCAAATCGTCCCCGTGATGGATCGCTACGAAATGGACTGGAAACTCGACGTGGTCGGGCGCAAAGTTCGCACCCTGGTGCTGGTTTCAAAGTCGGGTCACTGCCTGAACGATTTACTGTTCCGCCAACGCGCAGAGCAACTGCCAATTGAAATTCCGACGGTGATGGGTAATCACGCCGACCTGGGTGAGCTGGCTCAGTTCTACAGCGTTCCATTTGAGGAACATCAAATTAAGTCAGATGCAGACAAGAAAAAGTTCGAAGCTCGACTTCGTGAATTTATTGAAACCGAAAAGATTGAACTAATTGTTCTGGCTCGCTACATGCAAATTTTGAGCGAAGAATTTTGTGCCGAATTTGAAGGTCGAATCATCAACATTCACCACTCATTCCTTCCCGGTTTCAAGGGTGCCAACCCATACGCTCAGGCACACTCACGCGGAGTAAAGCTGATCGGCGCTACCGCTCACTTCGTCACCGCAGACCTGGATGAGGGCCCAATCATTGAGCAAAATGTGGTTCGAGTTGACCACTCAGACTCAAAGACTCAGCTGGTTTCAATTGGACAAGATGTTGAATCAAAGACCCTCACCCAGGCTGTGCGATGGTTTGCTGAAAGTCGTGTGCTACTTGATGGTCAGCGCACCGTGATTTTCAACTGATTGGCTAGATTGGGCGCTGGTTTTAGGCGACCCAGTTTGATCTTCAAAAGTCGTAGACCAAGTAACGCCATACCGATTGACACTACAGCGCCAATTGGCCCGACAACCGTTAGCCAGTTGGCACCAACCTCAGCTTCTGCGGTGGCCGGAAGCTGGGCTTGAACGTCAGCTGGCAGTGTTGAATACTCTGTCGAATTTTCAGTCACACCCGGCTCGGTTGGCGCAACTGGCTCAAACATTTCTTCCAGGTTCACCCCGAGATTTTGAGGCTCATACCTTTGCCGGTAAAAGGTTCCAGAAACGGGTGCTGCCAGGTCAATGATTTGCGCATTTATCGACCGAAGCCCTTCTAGGTAAGCAGCAACCTCGTTTTCGGATACCTGCGGGGTATCTTCTGCTCCAGCATCATCCGCACTCGATGACACCGGTGCAGGTTCGGCCGAAGGTGCTGGATCCGGTTGACTGGCCATTGACGGGCTCGAGGTTGGCGGGTTGGGTTCAGCCGGAGTGGATGGTGAGCTCGGTGGATCACTTGGTGCTGGCGTGGCAGCCGCAACGGCCTGGGGTTCGGGCTCTCGTGTGACGCTGCTGGTCGAGGCTGGGCTTTCGACCGGAACCGAACTCTCAGACAGAGTAGGGTTGGGGCTTGCGGTTGCCGTCGGTTCAGGTTGCGCTATTGGGGTTTGAGTCGCCTCGGCAGTTGGCTCGGCGGCCGGGCTGGCCGACGGAGTGGGTTCAGCCGTTGGTTCAGGGCTGGCCGACGGAGTGGGTTCAACCACCGCTTGGGCTGGCTGCAGCTGGTAGCTGATAATTGCGTAGCCATCTCCGAAATTGGTTGAATTTGAGTGCACAAAGTCGGTTACGAAACTGGTGTTCACATAAGAGCTACCTCCGCCACCGCCTGTTCCACCGGTTCCAGCCGAGTCTCCGTTTGCGGCACCGCCGCCACCACCGTAGTAGCCGGCACCGCCACCGCCTCCTGCAAATCCGGCGGTAATTACTGCGCCACCGCTGCCGCCAAACCCTCTGGAACCATGACCTCCGGTGCCGCCACCGTTCTCGCTGAAACCACCAAAACCGGCCCTTGCCTGGGTGGCGCCCCCGCCCCCGTAAACCACATTGCTGTATCCGGCAAGTCCGAGGTATCCCCCGCCGCCGCCACCTCGCGTACCGTTCCCAGTTCCGTTGGCTCCCTGGCCTCCGCCGCCGGCAGCTATGGCGATTCGGGTCGTTAGGTCGTCGCTGGTGCGGATGTCTGTGGCTCCGCCCCCTGAACCAGCTGTGAGGCTGCCGATTCCTGCGGCCCCGCCCCCGTTGTGGCCACCGGCAACCGCATCGCCGACACTTCCAGCACCGCCGGTGCGAATTTGAACCGGCCAGGCAACTCCGCTGAGCTTGCCTGTGACGCGACCGCCGTTTCCACCGGCATCGCCTCCACCTTGACCCCCAAAAATTTGAAATGTCACGTCGATGGCGTTCTCTGGAGGCTGCCAACTGTAAACCGACTGACTGAATGGAAAATTAACCGTGCAGAGGTTGTCAACGCATGACGTTTGCACATCGGTTGAGGTCGCCTGAACGGCTGGGGAGACGAGCCATCCGAAGATGCCCGTGAGCACTGTGGTGAGTGCTAGCAATTTTGGCCAACGCCTGATTTTCTTTCTATGCATACGAGAAAGTAAAAAACTCCAGCGAACTTTCTCGCTGGAGTTTTCCACAGGCTCGTGAGAGCCAAAGGTTATTGCTGATTAGCCAAGTCTGGCTTTGAGGTTCTCGGCCAGTGACGCCATGAACTCATCGGTGGTCTGATAACCCTGGTCGCCACCAACCAAGGCAGCTAGGTCTTTCGTCATTTTGCCTGACTCAACGGTCTTGATGACTACGTCTTCTAGGGTTTCGGCAAAGTGTCGAACTTCAGGGGTGCCATCAATGTCGGCGCGGAACATTAGCGCGCGAGTCCATGCGTAAATTGAAGCGATCGGGTTGGTCGAGGTCTTCTTGCCGGCCTGCCAGTCACGGTAGTGACGGGTAACGGTGCCGTGAGCTGCCTCGGCAAGGGCGGTTTTTCCGTCTGGAGTGGTGAGCACCGAGGTCATTAGACCCAGCGAACCAAAGCCCTGAGCAACAGTGTCTGACTGAACGTCACCGTCGTAGTTCTTACAGGCCCAGACATAGCCACCCTCCCACTTAAGGGCAGCGGCAACCATGTCGTCGATTAGACGGTGCTCGTATGTGATTCCGGCAGCCTTGAACTTGTCGGCGTACTCAGCGTCAAACACCTCTTGGAAGGCGTCTTTGAAAGCGCCGTCGTAGGCCTTCAAAATGGTGTTCTTGGTCGAAAGGTAAACCGGGAAGTTACGAGCCAGACCGTAGTTGAATGACGCGCGAGCAAAGTCGCGAATCGAATCCATGTAGTTGTACATACCCATAGCCACACCACCGTGTTCTGGGTAGTCAGCAACCACCTGAGTTACCGGCTCTGAGCCATCAGCTGGTGTCCAGGTAATGGTGACCTGGCCCTTTCCGGGCACCTTGAAATCGGTTGCTTTGTACTGGTCGCCGTGAGCGTGGCGGCCGATAACGATTGGCTTGGTCCAGCCTGGAACTAGTCGTGGCACGTTTGAAATGATGATTGGCTCACGGAAAACAACGCCATCAAGGATGTTTCGAATGGTGCCGTTTGGCGACTTCCACATCTTCTTCAGGCTAAATTCAGTAACTCGAGCCTCGTCTGGGGTGATGGTCGCACACTTCACACCAACGCCGTGTTTCTTGATGGCATTGGCCGCATCGATGGTGACCTGGTCGTCAGTTGCATCGCGGTGCTCGATCGATAGGTCATAGTACTCGAGGTTTACGTCGAGGAAAGGCAAAATCAAAGAATCTTTGATGTTCTGCCAAATGATGCGGGTCATTTCGTCGCCGTCAAGCTCAACGACGGTTCCGGCTACCTTGATTTTTCCCATTGCTAAAGGGCTCACTTTCGAAAATAAATCGGTGTTGGTGCGCTGAAAAGCGACTTATCTCTAGCCTAGTGGCGAAGCGTGGTTGTTATTTTCTTCGGCTAGATTCGTGCCATGGCCTTGAAGAATCGATCGAATTTTTATAGACGGATGTTGGCAACGCTGGCAGTTATTCCCCTGCTGAGCGCATCCGCAATTTCAGCGTCTGCCGACGAGAAGGTTCAACTGGCCAAAGGCGATGTCGGAGTTCAACTCTTCATGTGGAACTGGAATTCGGTGGCCAAAGAATGCGCTTCTAACCTGGGCCCTAATGGCATCGATTGGGTTTTGGTAATGCCGCCTCAAGAGCACGTGGCTGGGGCTGAGTGGTGGGTGCACTACCAACCGGTTAGCTACAAAATCGAATCAAGGCTCGGTAGTCGTGCAGCGTTTGCGGGAATGGTTTCAGCCTGCAAAAATGCGGGAGTCAAGGTTGTAGCAGATGTCGTAATCAATCACATGGCCGCTCGTGATGCCAGCATTGGTTGGGCCGGCACAGCAACGGATAAATATGAGTACCCCGGTCTCTACACCGACGCCGATTTTCATCAAACCAAGGCGGAAATTAAAAATTGGTCTGATCTATACGAAGTGCAAAATTATCAACTGCTAGGCTTGCCCGATCTCGACACATCGCGCAGCAATGTGCAAAACAAGATCGCCAGTTATCTGAATGACCTGCTGTCACTGGGTGTCTACGGATTCCGGGTAGATGCCGCTCGCCACATCGCCGCAGCAGACCTATTGTCGATCAAGGCAAAAGTTGGGGCCGCCTACTGGATCAGTGAGGTTGCCAACGACTTTAACCCCGATATCGCCGAGTACTACCCCTTGGGTGATGTTTGGGAATTCAGTTGGGCTATCGCGATGGCAGAAATATTCAGAATGCCAGGAGACGCCAGCTATCTAGCCCAAGACATGCGTGATTTGAGTACCTACTCGCCTAGCGAATCAGCGGTTTCAATGGTTACCAATCACGACAAGGAACGTTCCGGTGATTCGCTCACCACCGACTATGCCAAGGGTTTTGAGCTGGCCACAATCTTCACTCTCGCGCATCCTTACGCAAAACCTATGCTTTATTCGGGCTATGCCCCCGAATCCTACGATTCGCCACCGGTACGAAAAGTCACCGGTGAAATCGTCGATGTAACTTGCAAATCGGTGGCGCCGAAAAAAATCTACGGAGCAAATGAGTGGGCATGCCAACACCGCTGGAATTCGGTTTCCGGAATGATAGCGTTCCGTGATTCGACGCTTGATGCAAAGTTGACTGATCTGCGATCGAGCAAGGGTGTTGCGTCTTTGGGTCGCGAGGCTAAAGGCCATCTGGTGATCAACAGCAACTCGAAGAGCACCAAGATAAAGGTAAAGACTCGCATGAAACCAGGTGTCTATTGCGATCTGGTTTCGGGCACAAAAGCTGCAAACGCAGTGTCTAAAAAATGCCGAGGAAAAACTGTTTCAGTCGATAAGTCTGGCTACATCAACTTCACATTGACCCCGCAAACCGCATTGGCAATCAGCGTAGACAGCATAAGAAAATAGGCTGTCTACCTAGTGGAAGAAGTGTCGCTCTCCGGTGAAATACATCGTCACGCCGGCTTTTTCAGCGGCGGCGATTACCTCTTCATCGCGCACTGACCCGCCCGGCTGAACCACTGCCTTAACGCCCGCGTCGATCAGAATCTGAAGACCGTCGGCAAATGGGAAGAATGCATCCGAGGCTGCAACCGAACCTCTGGCCCGGCTCTCGGCACGCTCAACGGCTAGACGACAAGAGTCAACTCGATTGACCTGTCCCATTCCGACACCAACCGAAGCGCGATCGCGAGAAAGCAAAATTCCGTTTGATTTCACAGAACGGCAGGCACGCCAGGCAAATTCAAGTTCAGCTAAAGTTTCGGCATCCGCTTTTTTGCCGGTAACCAACTTCCAACCGAGCGAATTGAACCGACTGAATTCATCAGCCTCCTGAACTAAGAGCCCGCCTGAAATTTGGCGGTATTCAAGTTGGTCGCGGTGGTAATTACCTGGCAGCTCGAGCACTCTGAGATTCTTTTTCTCAAGCAAAATAGCCAAAGCTTCGATTTCGTAGCCGGGGGCAACAATTACTTCAGTGAAAATGCTGGCAACCTGCTTAGCCATTGCCACCGTAACGGTTCGGTTTGATGCGATTACACCACCGAACGCAGATACCGGATCACACATGTGCGCTTTTGCGTGTGCATCGGCAATTACGTCTGCGCTTGCTGAATCACCAAGTGCAATTCCGCATGGGTTCGCGTGCTTGATGATCGCCACCGCTGGCTCACTAAAGTCGTAGGCTGCACGCACTGCGGCATCGGCATCAACATAGTTGTTATACGACATTTCTTTGCCGCCGAACTGGCGTGCCTGGGCGATGCCCGCAGCGTCTGAAACCCGATATAGGGCAGCTGCCTGGTGAGAGTTTTCACCGTAGCGCAAAACATTTACCAGTTTGCCCTCAACCTCAAACTCAGCAGTGAATCCGGGATTCGCATTCTCAGATTCACCCTTTACACCAGCGGCCTTTTTCCATTCGTTGTCGAGTTCGTTCGCAAACCAGTTGGCTACCGCGTTGTCGTAGGCAGCGGTGTGCGAGAAAGCTGCGTAGGCCAGCTCTCGACGTTGGCTCAACGTGGTTCCACCTTCGGCGATTGCAGCGATCACTTCGCCGTAGCGAGCGGGGTCTACAACGATCGCAACGTTGGCGTGATTCTTAGCCGAGGCGCGAACCATGGCTGGACCACCAATATCAATTTGCTCAACCACAGCGTCACCCTTGGCACCTGACTGAACGGTTTGTACGAATGGGTACAGATTTACGACCACGAGCTCAAAAGGCTTAACCTTGAGGGCATCGAGCTGGCCCTCATGGGCAATCAATCGTAGGTCAGCTAGCAACCCGGCATGCACTGAGGGGTGCAGAGTCTTGACTCGACCGTCTAGCGTCTCTGGGAAACCGGTGACCTGAGAAACCTCTATAACCGGAAGGCCTGCTTCAGAAATGGCCTTGAAGGTTCCGCCGGTAGAAACAATTTCCACTCCGGCGGCAACCAAAGCCTTGGCCAGGTCGATGATGCCGGTTTTGTCTGAAACTGAAAGCAGTGCCCTGCGAACTGCAATGCGGTCGCGGTGACGGTAGTCGGCTGGCTGGTGGTCGTTGTGTGCTGCCAAGGTGGCACCTTTCGAACTTGAGGGTTACAGGCTGATTCGACCGGCGGCTATATCGCGCACCACCTGAACCAACAGCTGTCTTTCGACAACCTTGATTCGTTCGTGAAGCTCGCCTTCGGTCTCGCCATCCAAAATTTCAATCTCAGATTGGCGAATTTGTGGCCCGGTATCGACACCCTCGTCGACAACGTGAATCGTTACGCCAGTGGTTTTAGCTCCGGCAGCCAGAGCATCGCGAACCGCGTGTGCACCTGGGAAATTTGGTAGCAGCGAAGGATGGGTGTTAATCAACTTCGGTGACAGGGCGCGCACAAAGTTTGCTGGCAAAATACGCATGAATCCAGCCAAAACTACTAGATCTGGCTTGAAGTGATTGATGTTGGCCAGCAGCATCTCAGCCCATGCTTCGCGAGATGAAAAAGCCCCTGGATTCACCACAAAGGTGGGAACGCCGAATAGTTCGGCATGTGCCAAACCGTCAGCGGGATTGTCGGCACCAACCGCGTGAATACGAATGCCGTTGAGTGGGTTGTCGGCGGCCTCAAGCAGGGCAAGCAGGTTTGACCCCCCGCCAGAAATGAGCACTACGACCGATAACACCCGTAAAGTCTACCGTTTCGCAATCAGAGGGTGATCTGGCTTATCTGGTCGAGCGCTGAAGAACGATGCCAGAAAAGAAATTACGAAAGTTAGTGCAAAACTGACGCCAAAGACTAACCACGGTGAACTTCCAATTATCTGCAAGCGACCGGGACCGGCACCGCCAGATGCCAAGAGAGTGAGCAGCGCCAGCTCGGTGGCAGCGACCAACGAGATAGCGGTCGCCAGCGCCAGAGCTGCTGAAAAAGCCGAAGCGAATTCGAAGCGTATTTCGGCAGCGTAATCTCTAATTGCAACGGTGGCTAGAAAGATAATCGCAACCGGAATCGCCAAGACGATCATTCCAAAACCAAGTTCGCCGACCGGCAATAAGGCGGTTAGGGGCAAACTTGGCAGCGGCCCCACTGACGTGCCCAGCGGGCTAATTAGTGATCCCTCTCCAATCTGAAAACCAACGCCAAGCATCCAGTTGACCCCATAGACAACCAGGTTTGGCAGCAAAGCCAACTGACCTACAGTGACCGCAGTTCCTCCTAAAAAGCTGACCTGGAGAATTTCGTAGAGTCTGATTACTTGAATCCAGTTGACTGCCAACAGCAGAGCAATCACGACTGAGCTGACTAACACAAGGGCCACAACAATTGCGGTTCCAGCCCTTAGTGCCGGCTGCCATAGTGCTTGAACTGCCCAGTGCATGCGTTCAAATTTCGAGGTCCACCAGCCTCTGAGCCATACTCGCTCGAGCGGTTCAGGCAATGATTCAGCCAGCGCTGGTCGGCTTCCGAAGAAGGCACCCAGCAGGGCAAAAAAGCCGAAGAAAGTTGGCGGTAAAAATGTCCCCTGCCAACTGACGGGATAAATCAAATCGGTGTGAGCCGCGGTACTAACCCCGAAAGAAAACAGACCGTAGACGCCGACTGCTGAAACAAAACCAGGCCAAAGCTCTGCCGCAGCTGTTAACCTTCGTCCGAGCCGATATGACATTGCTGCAATTAGGGCACTGTAGCCGAGCGGCAAAAGGCTGATGACAAACGTGCCCACCTCAATCCCGCCGATTTCACCGGCCGGCACCACAAGTCGCGTGCCGTGACCTGTTAGCCAAATGTCGGCCGAAGTGCGAAACGCCACCAACCAGTCAACGGTTGGATCGTTTTCGATCAACCAAATGACGGTTAGCGGCGCCAGCAGAATAGCGAGCCCAATCGCAGCCACCATCGCCGATTCGAATGCGGCGATAAGAAAGGTCAAACGACGGTTCAAGTTAGGCTGCTCCCCCGAAGCCGAGGCTTAGAGGTTCTTGTAAACCTCGCGCATCAAAGCTGCAGTCTCGCTTGGAGTTTTGCCAACCTTGACGCCACAGGCCTCAAAAGCTTCTTTTTTAGCCTGAGCGGTACCGGCAGAACCAGAAACAATTGCGCCGGCGTGGCCCATAGTCTTGCCCTCTGGAGCGGTGAAACCTGCCACGTAAGCAACTACTGGCTTAGTGACATTTGCCTTGATGTAGGCGGCGGCCTTCTCTTCTGAGTCGCCACCGATTTCACCGATCAGAACGATGGCTTTGGTCTCTGGGTCTGCTTCGAAGGCAGCCAGTGCATCAATGTGAGTGGTACCGATAACCGGGTCTCCACCGATTCCGATTGCTGTTGAAATACCAATATCGCGTAGCTCGTACATCATCTGGTAGGTCAGTGTGCCCGACTTTGAAACCAAACCGATTGGGCCGGCGCCTGAAATGTCGCTCGGCGTAATGCCGGCGTTTGACTTCTCTGGGCTAATGATTCCTGGGCAGTTTGGGCCAATCAGACGAGTCTTCTGACCCTTGGCCACGTTGTAGGCCCAGGCCTCAGCAGAGTCGTGAACCGGGATGCCCTCGGTAATTGCAACAGCAAGTTCGATTTCAGCATCGATTGCTTCAATCATGGCTGCCTTAGCAAAGGCCGGTGGAACAAAGATCACGGTCACATTTGCGCCCGTGGCTGCCATTGCATCAGCAACAGTTCCGAACACCGGGAGCTGCTTGCCCTCGACGTCTACGGTTTCACCTGCTTTACGAGGGTTAACTCCGCCGACGATGTTTGAACCGCCAAGTAGCATGCGGCGAGTGTGCTTCATGCCCTCGCTTCCGGTCATACCCTGAACGATGATTCGCGAGTGTTCATTTAGAAAAATTGCCATTTTTTGATCTACCTTTATGTCTCTCGCGGCTTATCGGTTTGCTAGTTCAGCGGCCTTGTCGGCTGCATCATCCATAGTTTCGACAACGGTCACTAGTGGGTGAGCGAAATCAGCGAGGATTCGGCGGCCCTCAAGGACGTTGTTGCCGTCAAGGCGAACAACCAGAGGCTTGCTGGCCTTGGCGCCGAGAGTATTAAGTGCTCCGACGATGCCGTTAGCAACCGCGTCACAAGCGGTGATTCCTCCGAATACGTTTACGAACACACTCTTGACCTGTGGGTCGTTCAAGATTAGGTCGAGGCCGTTTGCCATGACTTCAGCGCTGGCACCGCCTCCGATGTCGAGGAAGTTGGCTGGCTTAACACCGCCGTGGCGCTCACCTGCGTAAGCAACCACATCGAGGGTTGACATGACCAGACCCGCACCGTTACCGATGACGCCTACCTCGCCGTCAAGCTTTACATAGTTGAGGTCAAGCGCTTTTGCTTTGGCTTCTAGCGGATCTACCTTTGCAATGCTGACTTGCTCGCGGTTCTCGTGACGGAACTCTGCGTTGTCGTCGTAAGAAACCTTGCCGTCTAGGGCGAGGATTTCGCCAGTCTTTGACAAGACCAGAGGGTTTACCTCAACTAGGGTTGCGTCTTCATTTTTGAAAACGTTCCAAAGTTTCACAAAAACGGGAGCGACCTTGGCAGCTAACTCATCGTTGAAACCACCCTGCTTGGCAATGCTCAGGGCCCTTGCCTCATCGATTCCGTCTAGTGCGCTGACCGGAACCTTGGCAAGAGCCTCTGGGCGCTCAACAGCGAGCTGCTCGATCTCCATGCCGCCCTCGTAGCTGCACAGAGCTAGGAATGTCCGGTTCGAGCGGTCAAGCAAAATCGAGAAGTAAAACTCGGTTTCGATGGCCGCACCCTGGGCAATCATGACGCGCTTGACAACGTGCCCCTTGATGTCGAGGCCAAGAATTTTTTCAGCGGCTGCCTTAGCCCCTGCTGGCGAGTGAACAACTTTGACGCCACCGGCTTTACCTCGGCCACCGACCTGCACCTGGGCCTTGACCACAACGGTGCCGCCGATTTTTTCAGCTGCAGCTTCTGCCTCAGCGGGAGTGTCGGCGATTAGACCCTGAAGTACTGGGACGCCGTAGCTCTCGAATAGATCGCGAGCCTGATATTCAAATAAATCCACTGCTTTTTCCGTTCAAAATTAAGCGAGCAACCCTCTAAGTTTAGGGCTTAAGCCCGAGCTTTCTTTACGACTAATGTCGATTGTGCAACGAATTAGTTGCCTAATCTCTAGAGCTTTTCAATGGGTGCAACTTTCACCAAAAGTCGCTTCTTACCCGCAGCTGCAAAATAAATTTCTGCGGTCTGCTTTGGCCCTTCACCAGCCACAGCGACTACTTTGCCCCGGCCAAAATCGGCATGCTCAACTTGATCACCAACGGCCAGCTGGAGCCCTTCGTTATTTCGAACCGAAGATATTGCGCCCTTCCACTCGGTCTTAGGTTTAGTGCTTGGGGTGCCGCCATAGCCGGATCCACTCGAGCGCGAATCAATGCTGTTGCGCGACGCGTAACCCTGAGAATCAGCAATCGAAGGACGATAGCGACTACTACCCATTGAACGCGTCGCCCCCGACTCACGCCAGTCGATCAAACCATCGGGAATTTCTTGAAGGAATCGTGACGGAATACACCCTTCCGATTCGCCGTAGGTCGAACGACTCATTGCCAAACTCAGGTGAAGTTTCTTTTTGGCTCGAGTTATGCCCACATAGAAAAGACGACGTTCTTCTGAAATTCCGCCTGGGACTAAAAACGACATGCGGTGCGGCAGCAGAGATTCTTCGATACCGGTAAGAAAAACCGCGTCGTACTCAAGACCCTTGGCAGTGTGTAAGGTCATCAGCGAAACCGAACCCGACTCATCGTCGATGTCATCAGCTGCAGCCACTAGGGCAACCTCGTTCAAGAAATCTGGAAGTTGACCCTCCGGGTTGTTGCGCTGGAATTCGCGAGCGACGGACACTAATTCTTCGAGGTTTTCTACGCGAGCCTCATCTTGCGGGTCTCTACTGTCTTTCAGTGACTGAAGATAACCGCTGCGATCTAGGGCCTCTCGCAAAATGCTGTCGACCGTATCGGTTTCGATTTTTGCCTCGAGCTCGTTCAGCAGATCAGCAAGCTGGGTGATGGCGGTGGTAATTTTTGGACCGAACCCGAGCTCACTGACGTGGGCCAAAACCTGCCGCACCGAGAGTGAATTTTTCTCGGCGAAGCTTGCCAACTGGGTTTCAGTCGCATCTCCAATGCCGCGCTTTGGGACATTCAGGATGCGCCTGATCGCTAAATCATCTCTTGAGTTAGAAATTGCCACCAGGTAGCCGAAGGCATCCTTAATTTCTTGACGTTCGTAGAACTTGGTGCCGCCCACAACGCGGTAGGGCAAAGCACTTCGAATAAAAATTTCTTCAAGCGCTCGAGTTTGAGAGTTGGTTCGATACATCACCGCAATGTCACGGTAGTCGGTGCCTTTAGAGTGCAACTCGTTGATTTCATCGGCGATGAACTGAGCCTCATCGTGAGCTGAGTAACCGGTAAAGCCGACGATCTTCTCCCCATCGCCAGATGTGGTAAACAGGTTTTTCGCTGGCCGATCGAAATTATTAGAAATGACCGCGTTGGCAGCAGACAAAATGTTTTGAGTAGAGCGATAGTTTTGCTCAAGCAGAATTGTTTTTGCACCGACGAAATCTTTCTCAAATTCAGTGATGTTTCGAATGTCGGCACCGCGGAACGCATAAATAGATTGGTCTGAGTCGCCAACCACGGTGAGCGACGATTTTGCCGCCAGCTCTTTTATGAGTGCATATTGTGCATGGTTGGTGTCTTGATACTCGTCAACCAAAATGTGTTTGAACTTATTTTGATAGCTTTCTCGAACCTCAGGAAAAGCACGGAACAGATGCACTGTTTCACTGATCAAATCATCAAAATCAAAAGCGTTATTTTTACGAAGTTCAGCCTCGTAGCGTGAGAAAATTTCGGTAACAACCCGAGCTACCGGGTCATTCTGGTCGATATTGCGAGCGTAGCTTTCAGCATCGTTCAATTCATTTTTCGCGTTTGAGATAGTCGCCGAAACAGCAGCAGGGGTCAGCTTGTGAATATCTGCGCCAGTGTCTCTAATTAGGCGCTTGAAAATTGCCCTGGAATCACCAGAGTCGTAAATGGTGAAGTTTGAATCGTGGCCTAGTCGATCTGACTCACGACGCAAAATGCTCACACAGGCAGAGTGGAAGGTTTTAAGCCACATGCCATTTGCGGCTTCACCCAGCAGTTGCTGAACACGCTCTCTCATCTCAGCAGCTGCTTTGTTGGTGAAGGTGATGGCCAGTATCTGCGAGGGCCAAGCCTCTTTATTGGCTAGCAGGTGTGCGATTCGATGCGTCAAAACTCTGGTCTTGCCCGACCCGGCACCGGCAACGATTAGCAATGCTGGGCCACGGTATTCAACCGCTGCCCGCTGTTGCGGGTTCAGCCCCTCAACCAATGAGTCGGTGCTGGTTGAACCGGTTGAGGCTTGATTTACGTCGCCGAAAAGATCGAGTTGAGTCATAACCGAGAAAGCCTAAGCCAAACCACTGACAAGTTCGAAGAGCAAATCGGGCTGATCAGCGAAGATGCCGTCTACATCTGCCGAAATAAACTGCATCAGATATTCCTCAACCGAGTTTTCGGCATCTTCAACCTTGGCGGTCCAGGTATAAATCAATAATCCGCTGGCCTTCGCCTGACTGACCATCTCAGCGGTCAACAGGTGGAAGTTGAAACTAACGCCGTCTACCTGCCCAGCAAGTGAGGCAATGAATTCAACCGGTGATTGATCTTTCGGCATGCCCCAGCTGTCAACTAGAAAAACAAATTTGTGGTTGCCGCCGATTCGGTTCTTCATGTCGGTAACAACCTCAAGGTTGAAACTTTCAAAAACTAACTCAACTTGGGCCAGCTGCTGTTCAAACCTGTTGAGCAGTTTGACCATTTCACCAACGAGATCGAAACCCAGCTGGGCAAAGTGGGCGCCGTGTTTCACCTCGAGAATTAGTTTTTTTCCCCGGATGAAATCGGCCTCTAGCAATTCATCCAGAGTTGGAATTTGGAATTGCCCGTCGAATTTGGCACTGCCGGGGCGCAGGTCGGGTAGGCGTTCGACAGCTCGTAACTGCTTGATCTCGGCGAGGGTGAAGTCTTCGCTAAACCAACCGCTAACCGGCCAGTGACCGTACATCAAAACCTGCTTGTGCCGGTCAGAAAATTCAGCATGCTCAGCCACATTGGTGGTGTGGCTGAGTTCACTTTCGTGACGGAGAATCAAACGATGATCTTTGGTTGGCACGATGTCGCACTCAATGCCAATTGCACCCTGGTCAAAACCAAGCTGAAAAGCCTCAAGCGTGTTTTCTGGCCGATAACCACTGGCCCCACGATGAGCAAAAACTTCAGGCTTGCGCCGCATTACTCCCACTCAATCGTGCCCGGTGGCTTTGAGGTCACATCGAGCACCACTCGGTTTACGCCGGCAACCTCATTGGTGATTCGGTTCGAAATTTTGGCTAACAGGTCATAAGGCAAACGTGACCAGTCGGCAGTCATGGCATCTTCAGAAGAAACCGGGCGCAACACAATTGGATGACCGTAGGTGCGGCCATCGCCCTGCACACCAACCGAGCGCACATCGGCTAGCAAGACCACCGGACACTGCCAAATCTGCGAATCTTGGCCCGCCGCAGTCAGCTCTTCTCTGACAATCGCATCAGCTTTGCGAAGTAGGTCGAGACGATCTTTGGTAATTTCACCAACGATTCGAATACCCAGGCCCGGCCCGGGGAATGGCTGACGCTGAACAATTTCATGAGGCAAACCCAGCTCTGCACCGATGGCGCGAACCTCATCTTTGAATAGAGTTCGCAGTGGTTCAACCAGTTCAAAATCTAAGTCTTCGGGAAGACCTCCCACGTTGTGGTGACTCTTGATGCCCGCTGTTGCGCCACCACCCGACTCAACCACATCCGGGTACAAGGTTCCCTGAACCAAAAACTTGATTGGTCGGTTATCAGCTTTGGCTTCTGCAATCAGTGCCGCCTGCGCCTCTTCAAAAGTTCGGATGAACTCTCGGCCGATGATTTTGCGCTTGGTCTCAGGGTCGCTTACGCCCGCGAGAGCGTCGAGGAATTTCTTTTCAGCGTCAACTACGACCAAACGAATTCCTGTGGCTGCGACGTAGTCGCGTTCAACCTGTTCTGCTTCGCCCTCACGCAGTAGCCCGTGGTTTACGAAAACACAAACCAGTTGGTCACCGACAGCCTTGTGCACTAGCGCCGCGGCAACCGCTGAATCTACGCCACCGCTCAAACCACAGATGACTCGTGAGTCGCCAACCTGTGCACGAATTTTCTCTACCTGCTCAGCTATGACATTTCCAGAGTTCCAGCTCGGCTCAATTCCGGCTGCATTCCATAGGAAGTTTTCGAGCACATTCTGACCGAACTGAGAGTGCTTCACCTCGGGGTGCCACTGCACTCCGTAAATTTTCTTCTCACGGTTGGCAAAAGCTGCCACCGGAGTGGTCTCAGTTGAGGCCAACACCTCGAAGCCAGCCGGAGCCTCCATAACCTGATCACCATGGCTCATCCAGCAAATTTGAGCGTCAGGTTGCCCATCCAAAATTTGCCCTCCCGCGCGAACATTCAGCTCGGTGGCACCATATTCGCGCTTACCGGTGGCATCTACGCGCCCACCAAGTGAATTGGCCAGGGTTTGGAAGCCGTAGCAAATACCCAAAACTGGAACTCCAAGCTCAAGAATTCCACGGTCAAGTTGAGGTGATCCAGGTTCATAAACCGAAGCTGGCCCACCCGACAAAATGATGGCAAGCGGGTTTTTCGCAGCTACCTCAGCAGCGGTTACGTTGTGGTGAACGATCTCTGAGTAAACGTTGGCTTCGCGAACACGACGTGCAATTAATTGGGCATACTGTGCGCCAAAGTCGACGACTAAAACTGGGCGATTAATTTTGCACCTCTCGGTTGTCTAGTTGAGCCTGCGCAACTTTAGAGAAGTGACGCTCGGTAAAGAATGAAAGAAATGGCACCACGCCACCGGCCGCGATTACTAAAAATCGGATGAAGTTCCAGCGCAGCAGTGTCCAGAGGCGGAAATCACCAAAGAGGTAGGCAACATACAGCCAACCGTGAACGATCAAAATTGCGACAGTCATGTTGATGCCCGTGCTCGGCAGCCCAGTGGCTACCTCATCGATGTAAACCACCGGCTCCAGAGTCAACAGCCCGTTGGGCCCCATCGCCCACAGCTCTAGACCGACGATTCTGCGTAGCCCCCAGGTGATCATCACTAGCAATAGTGCGATGCCGGTGATGTAAGAAGTTACTTTGAAAAACCTGATGGCAGACGAAACAGACTGAAGGTGTTTTTCTGCGGGGGTTTGCGGCATGCCTCTAGTTTACCGATTCACCGAGAAGTCGGATTTGCTCGTCGCGCACCAGACGCCACCAGAGAAATATCGCGAAACCGGCGAAAACAATCCATTCGACGAAATAGAAAGCGCTGAGCCAGTTGATCTCATCCTGCTCAATTTGAAAGACGATGGGATCAAGCTGATCTGATTCGAACAAAGCAGTTTTTGATGCACAGTTACAATCGATCGCAACAAAGGCTTTTGCGTCGATCTGGTCGGCACCAGTGGCACGCAGCAGGTTGACCAACTGAGCGGTTGAAAATGCATCAACCAGATACTTCTTTTCCGGGTCTGGCATTCTTCTGGGTGCCTCAGCATCTATTTCAACCAGAGTTACTTTTTGAAATGCAGCTACCGAAACTGAGTTCATTAGCTCTGTTCGGGCAGCTTCGGCAGACGACAAATCTGGCAACCAGCCGAGCGCGACGAGGCGATGTAAGCCGGTCGAGTCACTGGTGTTGCTAACCAACCAGTAACCAAAAGTGTCGCCCTGCTTGCGGCCACTCACAATGAAGACATCAGCTTTTTCAAGCTGAATTTCAAAGTCTTGACCGAACATCACCACGTCAACTGCCGTGTTTTTCGTGAATGTTCGGTCAAGCTGCCATTGGCCAAGGGCTGCAAATATTGCCGCAACTATCAACGAAACCAGTAATGCCCCAATCCACTTTGGCTTCAACGCCAATTTGATAAAGGATGGGGCTTGTTCGCTCATCTGAGTTGACTAGGCGTGATACGGAGCGGCGACAACTTCGACGCGTTGAAATTCTTTTACGTCTGAGTAACCGGTGGTGGCCATTGCGCGTCGCAGGGCGCCGATTAGATTTGTGGTTCCTTCGGCTGACGAAGATGGTCCAAGCAAAATCTCTTCCAGGGTGCCGGCAGTACCCACCTGAACTCGATTACCGCGAGGAAGGGTTGAGTTGAATGCTTCTTGACCCCAGTGCCAACCTCGACCAGGTGCCTCTTTAGCCCGCGCTAAAACTGACCCGAGCATTACGGCGTCGGCTCCAACCGCTATTGCTTTTACGATGTCACCCGAAGTTCCGAGACCACCATCGGCGATCACATGCACGTATCGTCCGCCAGACTCATCCATGTAATCGCGGCGAGCGCCAGCAACATCTGCAACAGCGGTTGCCATTGGCGCGTGTATTCCGAGCACCTTGCGGGTGGTTGATGCAGCTCCGCCACCGAAACCTACCAAAACACCGGCAGCGCCGGTGCGCATGAGATGAAGGGCCGAGGTGTAGTTAGAGGCACCACCAACAATCACCGGTACGTCTAAGCGGTAGATGAACTCTTTTAGGTTGAGCGGCTGAGTGGTCTTAGATACATGCTCGGCAGAAACATTTGTGCCACGAATTACAAAAAGGTCTACCCCTGCCTTAGTGACCACGTCGCTGAACTCAGCAGCACGTTGCGGAGATAGTGCTCCGGCAACTGTGACACCGGCGGCACGAATCTGAGCAATTCGATCACGAATCAACTCTGGCTTGATTGGTTCTGCATAAATCTGCTGCATGCGCTTGGTTGCTTCGTTTGCCGGCAGGTCGGAAATCTCGGCCAGCTGCTTGGTTGGATCTTCGTAGCGAGTCCAGAGACCTTCTAGATCAATAACTCCGAGGCCGCCAAGTTTGCCAATGGCGACTGCGGTTTCAGGTGAAACCACCGAGTCCATTGGTGCTCCCAACACCGGAAGAGCAAATTCGTACGCGTCAATTTTCCAGTTGGTCGAAACGTCTTGGGGGTCACGAGTTCTTCGTGACGGCACGATTGCAATGTCGTCAAACGCCCAGGCGCGAGTACCACGTTTGCCGCGGCCAATCTCAATTTCAGTCATGATTCCCCTCAGATTCTTTTCGCAGCGCTCTAGCGAGTTCCGTAGTTAGGTGCTTCGACGGTCATCTGAATGTCGTGAGGGTGAGATTCACGAAGCCCAGCTGCAGTAATTCGAACGAACTTACCCTTTTCTTGCATAACCGGAATGGTCTCTGCACCGACGTATCCCATCGAAGCGCGAAGGCCACCAACCAACTGATGAGTAACCGATGCGACCGAACCGCGGTAAGGCACTCGGCCCTCAATGCCTTCTGGCACCAGTTTGTCTTCGCGTAAAACGTCATCCTGGAAATAGCGGTCTTTCGAATATGACTGAGCCTGGCCGCGTCCCTGCATGGCACCAAGAGAGCCCATGCCTCGGTAGGTCTTGAACTGTTTTCCGCCAACGAAGGTGATGTCGCCTGGCGCCTCGTCGGTTCCGGCAAGCAGCGAACCGAGCATTACGGTGTTCGCGCCGGCAACCAAGGCTTTGGCAATGTCGCCTGAATACTGCAGGCCGCCATCAGCGATGACCGGCACACCAGCAGGCTTGGCTGCGAGTGAAGCCTGGTAAACCGCGGTCACCTGAGGAACGCCCACACCTGCCACCACACGGGTGGTGCAAATCGAGCCCGGGCCCACACCAACCTTGACACCGTCGACGCCTGCTTCAACCAGAGCCTTTGCGCCGTCAAAGGTCGCAACGTTTCCGCCGATGATGTCTACGTTTTTAGCAAACGGCTCAGCCTTGAGTTTGGAAATCATTTCGAGCACAGCGCGGTTGTGTCCGTGCGCGGTGTCAACCACCAATGCGTCAACACCGGCGTCAATTAGAGCCATGGAGCGCTCCCAGGCATCTTGCCCAACGCCAACAGCGGCAGCAACGAGCAGTCGCCCACTCGAGTCTTTTGAGGCCAGTGGATATTTCTCACTCTTATCGAAGTCTTTAACGGTGATGAGTCCGCGAAGTTTTCCGGCGGCGTCAATTAGCGGAAGTTTTTCAATTCGGTGCTGAGCCAAAATAGCGATTGCTTCTTCAGGCTTGCATCCAACCGGTGCAGTAATAAGAGGAGCCGGCGTCATTACATCCTTAACCAGGGTCGTGGTGCGCTGCACGTCGAGCACAAAACGCATATCACGGTTGGTCACGATACCAACCAGGGTGCCGTCTTCATCAACGACCGGGAGACCCGACACACGGTAGCGGCCGCAGAGGTCATCGACCTCTTGAATAGTTGCCAAAGGATGGGTGGTTACCGGGTGGGTCACCATGCCAGCTTCTGATCGCTTGACCATGTCGACCTCGGCAGCCTGACGTTCCAGTGAGAGATTACGGTGCAGCACACCCATACCGCCCTGTCGAGCCATGGCAATTGCCATGCGTGCCTCGGTCACTGTGTCCATGGCCGAAGAAATAAGAGGGATGTTGATCTCGATGCGACGAGTCACTCGAGTTTTGGTGTTCACTCCAGATGGGACGATGTCCGATTCGCCAGGAAGAAGAAGTACGTCGTCGTAAGTTAGGCCGACAAAGCCGAACGGATCATTTTGCGTCATTGGGGTGCCCTCAAAATTAGATGCTGTGCCTAAATTGTAGCCGTTGTATGCGCACCGAAACCTAGTCGTAACAATTGACGGTTAGCCTGAACTGTCGGTGAACAATTGCGCTCAAAAATGCGATAGATTCGTTCACCGAAAGTGCGATGGTGCCGATCCGGCGCTGTCCCTGAGACGGAGGTTGGATTGATCCAGCTCAACATACGCCCACTAAGGCGCACCGCTCTAATTCTCAGCTCACTCTCCATCCTTTTCGCTATGCTTTTCGCCCCGCTTGCGGCGTTAGCAGCGGATGGAGACGAGCCTGCAGAACCGGGCAGTGCGTTAGTCATCAAAGGCAAAGTCAAGAACGAAGGCATCGGCGTTGAAAACGTCAGGCTCGTGGTTACCGGAAACGGCTTCGAGGGGGAAGCCAGCACCGATACCGAAGGAGCCTGGAGCCTCGAGGTGCCTAAAAAAGGTGTCTACGACGTGGCCATCCAGCTGGATTCACTGCCGGAAGGTGTCGGCTTGCGTGACCCAGAGGTCACCGTTCGACAGGCTGATCTCTCAATGGTTGAGAGTGCTTCAGTGCTGTTTCCGCTCGGCATCGACACACGCGTTGAGCAAAGCTTTGCTGATCAGCTGAGCATTCGACTCTTCGCGGGTCTGAACCTTGGCTTGCTGCTAGCAATTGCCGCAATCGGAATCTCCCTGATTTTTGGAACGACCGGTCTAAACAACTTTGCCCACGGTGAAATGGTTACAGCAGGTGCGCTGTTCACCTGGCTGTTTTACACGGTGTTTGAGTGGCCGATTCTGGTTTCAGCCATCATCACGATTCTTATCGCTGCCGCCTTTGGTTACTTCCAAGATGCGGGGCTTTGGAAGCCGCTTAGAAGACGTCGTCTCGGGCTAAACCAGATGATGATCGTTTCTATTGGATTTGCCATCGTGGTTCGCTACATCTTGCTGTTGTTCTTTGACGGAGACACCAAAGGCATCGGCACCGATTCAGAGATCATCGAACTGGGCGCGGTAAAAACCACCGCAACCTCCCTGATCTCCATGGGCATTGCCGCCGTTGCGCTTGCTGCTGTGGCACTGTTCCTCACCCGAACCCGATTGGGTAAGGCGACCCGTGCAGTCAGCGACAACTCGTCTTTGGCTGCCTCAACCGGTATCGACGTCGAGAGAATCATCCGCATTGTTTGGGTGCTTGCAGGTGCTCTTACTGGTCTCGCCGGAATTCTCTACGGATTACAATTCCAGGCAAACTGGCTAACCGGTTTCCAAATTTTGCTGCTGTTGTTTGCAGCAGTAACCCTCGGTGGTCTTGGCACCGCACTTGGCGCTACAGTTGGTGCGCTAATCATCGGAATGGTTGTTGAGCTGTCGACAATCTTCTTGCCAACAGACCTCAAATATGCAGCTTCACTTGTCATCTTGATTGTCGTGCTTATGGTTCGACCACAGGGTGTCTTGGGTAAAAAGCAGAGAATCGGCTAGGTGTAATCATGGATTGGCTAAGCATCATTAACCTCGCCCTCGGCGAGCTAATCAGCCCACTGACTGCTGTCTACGTTTTGGCAGCGCTCGGTTTGGCTGTGCACTTTGGCTTCACCGGTTTGCTCAACTTCGGGCAGGCAGCGTTTGCTGCTGTGGGTGCCTACGGAATGGCGATTGCCATTCTTACGCTCAAACTGCCACTGTTCGGCGCGGTCGCATTCGGCATCGCAGCCGTTGTGGTCTTTGCACTAATTCTCGGAATTCCAACCCTTCGTTTGCGTGCAGACTACTTGGCCATCGTGACCATCGCGGCATCTGAAATCTTCAGGTACTTCATGACCACCATTGGTTTCTCAGATGTCACCGGAGGATCTTCGGGCTTGAGTGCATTCAACAAAGAGTTTGAATCGCTCAACCCATTTCCAGATGGTGTCTACGGATTCGGACCATTCACGTTCCGCGAAGAGCAACTCTGGATTCGTGTTGTTGGCTGGTCACTGGTTGCGGTGGCAGCTGTCTTCCTCTGGTTGCTAATGCGCTCACCCTGGGGCCGTGTGCTGCGCGGTATTCGCGAAGATGAAGACGCCGTTCGCAGCCTTGGAAAGAACGTATTCGCCTACAAGCTACAGGCACTGGTTATCGGTGGTGTACTTGCCGGAATTGGTGGAATGGTGTTCTCGTTTAGCTTGGCTAACGTTCAACCACAGTCTTGGGGAACCACATTCACCTTCATGATTTGGACCGTGTTGCTGCTCGGCGGCGCCGCGACAATCATGGGGCCAATTATCGGAAGCATGATCTTCTTCGTGTTGCTGATGCTCACGCAGAGCATCATCGGTGGCCTGGTCGAAATTGGCTGGTTGCCTTTCCTAACACCACCACAGGTAGGTCAGATCCGTTTCTTGCTAATTGGTCTTGTGCTGATGCTGCTGGTTATTTTCAGACCTCAAGGTATTTTCGGTAACAAAAAGGAGCTGCAGTTCAATGGCTAACGAAATCGCCGTAGGCGCCGCTGCACCGGGGTGCAAGAAGGTCGATCCGATTCTGATCGCCGACAACGTCACTCGCCAATTTGGTGGTTTAACTGCAGTGAATGTCGAACACCTCGAGATTCCACGTGGGCAAATCACCGCCCTAATCGGACCAAATGGTGCCGGTAAAACCACGCTGTTCAATCTGCTGACCGGTTTTGACAAACCGAACACCGGAACCTGGACCTTTGAGGGTAAAAACCTCGCCGGAATCTCTTCATACAAAGTGGCTCGCCGCGGAATGGTGCGAACCTTTCAGCTAACCAAAGCGCTGAGCCTGCTCACCGTGATTGAAAACATGCGATTGGGCGCAAAAGACCAGCCTGGTGAATCTTTCTGGCGTTCGCTGATCAAGCCACTTTGGTCAGGCTACGAGGCCAAAATCACCGAAAAGGCGGATGAACTGCTCAAGCGTTTCAAGCTCGATGCCAAGCGTGAAGACTACGCGGCTGCTCTTTCTGGTGGCCAGCGAAAGCTGCTGGAAATGGCCAGAGCTCTAATGAGTGACCCAAAGCTAGTGATGCTCGATGAGCCCATGGCCGGGGTAAACCCAGCGCTCACCCAGAGCCTGCTGGAACACATCAAAGGCTTGAAGGCTAACGGCACCACCGTTCTGTTCGTTGAACACGACATGCACATGGTTCGTCACATCAGCGACTGGGTAATCGTTATGGCCGAAGGAAAGGTAGTTGCTGAAGGCCCTCCGGCTCAGGTTATGAAAGACCAGGCCGTGATCGATGCCTACTTGGGCGCACACGCCGACACCGACCTCGGTTTGGTCGAAATCAAGAGTTTGAAGGCGGGAAACTGATGAGCCAAAATCAACCGGTAGTTTTTGCCGACAATTTGCACGCTGGCTACCTGCCCGGCATCAACATTCTGAACGGCTGCTCATTGACTGCCAATCAGGGTGAGCTAATCGGTATCATCGGCCCCAACGGAGCCGGTAAATCGACGCTACTTAAGTCAATCTTTGGTCAGGTCAACGTTAGGTCTGGAAACATCTACCTAAACGGTGAAGACATCACCGGCCTGAAGGCAAACAAATTGGTTTCTAAGGGTGTTGCATTTGTGCCCCAAACCAACAACGTTTTCCCAAGCCTGACCATCGAAGAAAACCTAGAAATGGGAGTTTTCCAGACTCCTAAGCGATTTGCAGAACGCTTCGATTTTGTGACCAGTGTCTTCCCAGATTTGGCCAAGCGTCGAGCTCAGAAGGCCGGTTCCCTATCTGGTGGTGAACGTCAGATGGTGGCCATGGGTCGCGCTCTAATGATTGACCCATCTGTGCTGCTGTTGGACGAGCCATCGGCTGGTCTGTCGCCCGTGCGTCAAGACGAAGCCTTCTTGCGAGTGCGTGAGGTAAACGCCGCCGGCGTAACCGTAATTATGGTCGAGCAGAATGCTCGTCGCTGTTTGCAAATTTGCGACCGCGCATATGTGCTTGACCAGGGTAAAGATGCGCACACCGGAACCGGTAGAGAGCTGCTAAATGACCCCAAGATGATCGAACTATATCTAGGAAACCTGGCCGAGCTCGACTAAACCATACGACTTGGTTGGCCACATTCAGCCACTCAGCCTATGTAGGTTAAAGAAAAATCCCCCGGACAATGTCCGGGGGATTTCTTTTGGTTTATTACTGAACCGAGTTACCTGCAACCACGTTGATTAGGTCGCTGGTTCCCTCTTTACCGTACTGGTAAATACCGATTGAAGCACCGGTTGGGTCACCGTTCTCGTCGAACTCGATTGGACCTGAGTAACCGTCGTAGTCAACGTCTTCGCCAGCTTCGATAGCTGCAAGACCGTCGGCGTAGTTGGTCACCTTGGTTCCACCAGTTGAAACTGACTGCATGTTTGCAGCGATAGCCTCACCTGAGTCGTCGCCAGCCTGCTGAGCTGCAAGAGCTAGCAAGATAACTGCGTCGTAGGTCTCAGCACCGTAAGCAAACTCAGTTAGCTCTTCGCCGGTCTTCTCCTTGTAGATGTCGGCTAGACGCTGCTTGAATGCCTCGTCAAGCTTGCCACCAGGAAGGGTACCCTTGGCGCCCTCTAGGTAAGAAGCCCATGACTCTTCTGAGTAGTTAGCTAGGTTTCCGTCTACTAGGTAGATCTTTGAACCGTCGAAGCCCTTCTTCTGAAGTGCTGGAGCGATCTTCTTGAACTCGTCGTATGAAACAACTAGAACTGCGTCTGGGTCAGCAGCAACAGTCTGGTCAACGATGCTGTCGAAGTTGGTCTCAGCCTCTGGGAAAGCAAGCGATGAAACTACAGTTGCACCGGCACCCTCGATGGTTGCCTTGGCCTTAGCCTCTAGACCCTCACCGTATGAAGTCTGCTGGTAGATGATTGCAACGTTCTCGTTACCGTCAGCAACGATTTCGTTTCCAACGATTGCACCCTGAAGTAGGTCTGAAGGAGCGGTACGGAAGTAGTATCCGCCGTCATCCCAGGTGGTTAGGTCAGGAGCAGTGTTTGACATCGAGATCTGGACGACCTTTGCGTCGGTGATCTGGTCGATGATCAAACGGGTTACACCAGAAGCTGCAGCACCAACGATGGCGTCAACGCCCTCTGAAAGTAGCTTGGTTGCAGAAGCAGGTGCAACAGTTGGGTTGTCGCCGTCTGATGAGTCTTCGATTGAGAACTCGACTGGCTTACCTAGAACACCGCCGGCGGCGTTGATGTCGGCAACTGCCAACTCAATACCTGCGATTTCAGGTGGTGAAAGGAATGCAAGTGCTCCGGTTAGTGGAATAACTGCACCGAGCTTAAGGACACCATCGCCCTTAGCAGCAGGTGCTTCCTCTGCAGCCGAGCAACCGGCAAGTGCGATTGATACCGCTGCAGCTGCAGCTAGTACTCCCGCATACTTGCGCGAAGTTGAAAATGCGCTCATATAAATAACTCCTATGTGATTGGAATTGCAGCGCGTAGCTACGCTGCCCACTGCGAGTCTAATCGCGCATGCCGAGTTAGGCAGAGGATGTCACAGTTATGTAGCACAAACTTAACAATTGACTGAGCAAAATCCCTGCCAAAATGCCGATTTTGCTACTGATATCGCAATAATTACCTGATTTTTCTTCGAATTAGCTAGGTTATTGGCGCGACGTCACTTCTTGTAACAATAATGTTTCAGATTGCCCAGTTTTTCATTCTTTGGTGACGATGGCCGAGCAACAGATGCGGTCTCGGGGTTATCGAGTAGAAACCTTTTTCTTGGCATCTCGCATAATAAAAATGAGTGCCAGCCAGACAATTGCAAAACCGATCCATCGACCCGTAGACATCGGTTCCCTAAAAATCGTGACGGCAATCAAGAACTGCAGAGTGGGTGTCAGGTACTGCATTAAACCAACCCAACTGAGCGGTAGCCGCTTAGCTGCTTCGCCAAAAAGAATTAGTGGGATAGCGGTCATGAAGCCGAACGCAATTAACCCGAGTGTCCCCCAGGTGCCAGCCTGAACGAAACTCAGATGCGCCGCACTGTTTTGAGTCAGCAAAAAAAGCTGCAGCGCGGCAACCGGCAACAGAAAACCTGACTCGACAACATAGCCGTTTACCGAACTGATTTTGGCTGCCATTTTGTTTTTCGCCAGGCCATAAATTGAAAAAGAGCTAGCCAGCATTAGCGCAACCCAAGGCGGTGCTCCGTAGTCGAAGGTCAAAACCAAAACTGCAATTGAAGCCAGCGTTACGGCAATTTTTTGCAATCCTGATAGGCGCTCTTTCAGAAAGAGAACGGCCAACAATAAGGTGAAAAGCGGGTTAATGAAGTAGCCCAGTGCAGCATCGACCGTGTGGTTTGCGGCCACTGCCAAGACGTAAACAGCCCAGTTCGCATAGATCATCACGGTTGAAACAATCAACCAGAGCAAGGTTTGACGATCCTTTAGGGCGGTGATAATTTGCGACCACTGCCTCAGCACGGCCACAAATACGGCTCCCAGCACGAAACCAAAAACCACTCGCCAAGTCACGATTTCCCAGGGATCGGCAAAAGCCAGCATGGTCACCCAGAGAGGAAATGAACCCCAGATTAGGTAGGCGGTACCACCAGCAAAAAACCCCTGGGCAAGCCCAGGGGTTTTAGTTGCAGTCATAGGTTCGACTCTATCGAACCACAACCGCCAAAACGTCACGTGCTGACAGAATCAGGTACTCTTCACCGTCGTACTTGAGCTCGGTGCCACCGTACTTAGAGAAGATAACCTTGTCGCCAACGTTTACGTCAACTGGAATTCGCTTGCCTGCGTCGTCGACACGACCTGGGCCAACAGCGATAACCTCGGCCTCCTGTGGGCGCTCTTTGGCGGTGTCAGGAATTACCAAGCCCGATGCGGTGACCTGCTCGGCCTCTACCGGACGAACTACGATGCGATCTTCAAGCGGCTTAATTGAAACCGACATTTTGACCTCTTCTTCAAATAGATTCTTTAGCAAACTCAACTACTGAGTGCTAATAAAACTTTAGGGCATCTTTAGCACTCTTGCAAGGCGAGTGCTAATTGCATTTTCGAGCTAGCCTTAGCAGGTGAACCGCGATGAGTTTTTGGCACTGATTAGCCCTGAGGGGCAGCAGTTACTCAGCCAAATTGTTGAACTCGATCAAAAAATCGATGTGGTCAAATTGGTCAGCAAACTTCGCCAGGCAGGTCATAGCCCACTGGTGGTTGCCGCGGTTCTCGATCAGGCAAAATTGCGCCGCCGCGGCTTGCCTAAATTTGGCGAATTCGCGAACACCATGTTCTTCACCGAGGCAGGCCTGGAGCAGGCCTCGCGTCTTCAGATTGCGGCATTGCACGCCGGCCGCTTCAGAAAAGCAGGCCTAAAAAAGGTGGGTGACCTCGGCTGCGGAATTGGAGCCGAGTCGATGGCCATGGCATCGATCGATCTTGAAGTAACTGCTGTTGAGATCGACGAGGTTACGGCGGCATGTGCCAGCTACAACCTGGCACCGTTTGAGAATGCTCGAGTTGAATGTGCCGATGTAACTGAAATTAACCTGGATGATTTTGACGGTCTATACTTTGACCCGGCTCGCAGAGAACTGGCCAATCCGAGGGGCAGCAAGACGGTTAGAAAATTTAACCCGGCTGAGTACTCACCTGATTTTAATTTCGTACTCGAGTGGGCGGCCAAGAAACCAACCGGCATCAAACTCGGGCCGGGCCATCCGCTCGATGCAATTCCAACTGAGGCAGAAGCCCAATGGGTGTCTGTGCGAGGAGATCTCGTGGAATTGGGGCTGTGGTTTGGGGCACTGAAACGACCATCGGTGGCTCGATCTGCGCTGTTGATTGACAGTGTAGGGACCCACGAACTCAATAGCGAGAGTCACGAGCGTAGGTCTGCGAATGTTGGCGACTTAGCCGAATTCATCTACGAGCCTGACAACGCAATCATCCGTTCTCAACTAATTGCTGAACTAGCAGATCAATTCAAACTGTGTCTGATTCATCCGGAAATTGCTTACCTTACCTCTGCCGAAAAAGTACAAACGCCTTGGCTGCGCGGTTTCCGGGTTCTGCAGAACCTTCCATTTGATCGCAAACAACTTCGTGCCGAACTTCGTCGTCGCGAGATTGGCGCTCTTGAAATTAAGAAACGTGGTTCAGATGTGGTTCCGGAATTGTTGAGGAAAGAACTTCAACTTAAGGGCAAAGGCACCGCCACTCTGATAATTACCAGAGTTGGCGATGCCCATCATGCACTTATTTGCGAAGCTATTTAGTCGCGCCAGCCCATCATGCCTGGCCCCATGTTGCCGTAGCCGCCATCGTAATAGCCACCTAGCCAGAAGAACTTCGCGATCAGCATGCCCACTCCACCGATGATCCAGAATGCCACCGTGCCATAACCGATTACCAAACCTGCGATTGCAAGGCCTCGGCCTGACTCGCCAGTTTTCTTGATTTGAGCCAGTGAGATGTGGCCGGTGATGATTGCGGCAATTGCTGCAAAACTGGTCAAAGCTGCCGCCAGAGAAACTACGGCAAGTGTGTTCAGCGAAGTGAAGTCGAATTTCTTTTTTTCCTCAGCCATTTTTTCTCCTTGCGATTGGCTTACGGCTAAAGCAAAACATTGAATGCTGTGAATTTACCGAGACTGAACTGTGGTTACGGGGAGAGTCGATTCGGCACCGAATGACAGGGATGAAGGCGCGCGGCCGGCCATAATCAGCTGGGCTCCGAGTGCTGCAATCATGGCCCCGTTGTCGGTGCAGAGACTAAAAGCCGGAATTCGTAGTTCGATACCGTGCCTGTCACACCGTTCTTGAGCGACTTCGCGCAATCTAGCGTTGGCCACCACCCCGCCACCGAGAAGTAGACGCGGCACACCTTTATCGACACAGGCGTTAACAGCCTTCGAAACTAGAACATCAACTACCGCTTCGCGAAAGCTCGCAGCAACGTCTGCCCGATTGAAGTCTTCGCCCTTGGCTTCAGCAACCTCAACCCATCGGGCTACCGCAGTCTTGAGCCCTGAGAACGAAAAATCGTAGCGATGTTTTTCCATGTCTTTGGGAAGGGTCAAGCCGCGCGGAAAACGAATGGCTGAGGGGTTGCCGCCGATTGCCGCACGATCAATTTCTGGCCCGCCCGGGTAGCGGAGACCAAGAACTCTTGCGACTTTATCAAAGGCCTCGCCGGCGGCGTCATCGATGGTTTCTCCAAGCAGTTCAACGTCATCGAGTAAGTCGCGTACCAAAAGCAACGAGGTGTGCCCGCCACTCACCAGCAGAGCCACCGTTGGGGTTTGAAGTACACCACGCTCTAGCACGTCGACACCGACATGGCCGACTAGATGGTTGACCGCGTAAATAGGTTTGTTCAGCGAAACGGCGAGCGCCTTTGCTGCACCGATGCCAACCATCAAAGCACCGCCGAGACCAGGCCCGTTGGTTACTGCGATTGCATCAATTTCATCGAGCGAAACCTGAGCGGTACCAAGTGCCTTATCGAGCGTAGGGCGAAGTGCCTCAAGATGGGCTCGGGCGGCAATTTCCGGGACCACACCGCCAAATCGGGCATGCTCATCCATTGATGAGGAGATCACGTTGGCGAGTAACTGATTACCCCGCACAATTCCGATGCCGGTTTCATCGCAGCTGGATTCAATGCCGAGCACTAGAGGTTGCCGACCGTGAGATCGATGTTCGAGTTTGAGCCTCATGATGAGGGCATCAACACCGTCGGGCTGATAGTAGCGCCGCCTAATGTCGATCTGCTCAAAACCTAGTTTTCGATAGAGATTTTCAGCCGCCGAGTTATCGGCTCTCACCTCTAAAAACACCTCGGTGGCAGAAAGCTGTATAGCTTTTGCCAATAGTTCTTGCATTAGTGCGAGGCCGATTTTTTTACCCCGCTCTTGCTCGGTAACGGCAATGGTTTGAATGTCGGCCTGTTCACTCACCGGCACCTTTGAAAGGCCGGCGTAGCCTATTACCTTATTGTTTTCAACCGCGACGAAATAATGAGTGTGATGAGCCAGCAGCTCGAACCGCATGGTTTCATCTGCCCAAGAATCTTTGCCAAAACAGGCATGTTCGATCTGCATGATCACCGGAAGATCTGCTTCGGTTGCTATTCGAATAATCATCCGCTGACTTTCTTTCCGGGAGACGGAACCGCATCGGGAGCACGCAGATAAAGTGCACTAACGTCGCGATTCTCGTTTCCAGCCAGAAGTTGTTTAGCAAAAACTCGGCCGATGTCAGCTGCAGAAACCTGACCGTCTATGCGAATCGGATCGATGCCCCGGTCAGCCAACTGCTCCATTAGCAACTGCTCCGACATCACTGCGGGTTCGCCAATTCGAATTGGCGAACCGCCGGAGTCAAGGCCGGAGTAAAGCGAGTGATAAACCTCTTTACGACGGGCGTCGGTAATTACCAAAAGCGGCTGAGTTTCGGATACCTGAGCTCGGCTCTCTCCAGCCAAATAGGCATAGGCAATTGCATCGTGGCTGACCACACCAAAAAGTGGTGCCTTGGCTCCGGCGGCAAATAGTTTCGCCGCGGCTAAACCAACCCTGAGGCCGGTGAAGGGAGCGGGACCGCGTCCAGCAACCACAGCAGAAATTTCTTTGGCCTGGGCACCTGCAGATTGAATCACCTCAACCAGGGCATCGCCAATTACCTCAGCGTGACGCATGGTGTCGGCGATAGTTTTCTCGGCAATTAGCCTCTCGCCTTCTAGCAAAGCAACCGAAGTACCAGATGAAGTATCGATCGCAAGCGTGTACCTACTCATCGACCAAACTCCAAGCTATTCCAACGCTCACCTTCGCCAGTAATGCGCACTTTACGAAGTTCACTTTCACCGGTTTGGTCACGATCTATTTCAATATCTAGCCACGATTCGAATAGTCCATCGACGAAATCGCGACCCCACTCGATGAAGGTAATCGAGTTTTCAAAATCAATGTCTAGATCATCTAGCTCAGCCGGCGAACCCAATCGATAGGCATCAACATGAATCAGTGGCACCGATGAGTTTTCACGTTTGTGGGTTCGTGCAATCACAAAGGTCGGGCTCGATACCGTGCCGATGGTGTTTAGCGCTTCGCCCACTCCCCTGGTCAACGTGGTTTTTCCTGCGCCAAGCGACCCGGTCAGAATTACGGCGTCGCCCGCCCTAAGCTGCTGCCCTAATCGCAAACCGAGATTGTGCATGGCATCGGCATTAGCAATTTCTAACTCGGCAAGTAACCGAGTCAAATTTGCTCCTCGGTCGAACCCGCGATCGAGCCCAAATAGGTTCGCCTTAGGCGGCCACCCATCCTGGTGACTATTTCGTAGTTGATGGTGTCTGCCGCGGCGGCCAACTCATCAGCCGAGGTTACTCCAGCCTCAGGGTCTCCAAATATGGTGACCCAATCACCTGGCTCTATAGCATCATCGCCAACATCGATGACGAACTGATCCATGGCTATTCGAGAAAACACTCGGTACTTTTTGCCTTTGATGCTTACCACTGCTCGGCCCGAGGCGTTTCGGGGAAAGCCTTCAGCGTAGCCGATGGGCACCAAGGCCAAGTTGGTCTCACTGGTTGTGCGCTGCAGGTAGCCGTAGCTGATTCCTTCACCGGGGCCAACCCGCTTGACCAGCGACACCTGAGCGGCCACCGACATCGCCGGCTTCAATCCATAGTCGGCCGAAGAATGGTCAGTGAACGGCGAAAGCCCGTAGAGCGAAACTCCGATTCGCACCATTTCATAGTGCGCCTGAGGATATTTGATGGTGCCGTCGGAGGCGGTTAGGTGACGAAGTTTGAATTCGATTCCGGCGGCGCGGGCAGCTGAAATTGCAGTCTCAAATTTCGCGATTTGTTCAAGGTCGTGAGCCTCACTGGTGCAGCTAAGGTGAGTAAAAATGCCGATCACTTCAATAAAACCCTCGAGCACTAGAGCCTTTACCTGAAGCAAGAAGGCCGGCCAATGGCTTACGGTTACACCGTTTCGATTTAGACCGGTGTCGATTTTGAGATGCACCTTCGCTGTGGTCTTTAACCGCTCAGCCGCGTTGGCAATGCCAAGCAGTTGTTCTGAACTTGAAACACCAAGCTCAATTTCTTCTTCGACTGCCTGCAGGAAGTCTTCTTCGGGGTTGTGTAGCCAAGCCAAAATCGGCGTTTTGATAGCTGCACTTCGAAGCTTCAATGCCTCATCGATGTCGGCTACGCCGAAATAATCGATTCCCGCCGCCTCAAGTTTTCTAGCGACCTCAACCATGCCATGACCGTAGCCGTCAGCCTTAACCACGCCCATCACTTTTGCTGAACCAACGCGCTTGCGAATAACCGAAAGGTTGTAGGCAATTGCGTCAAGGTCAACGGTTAGTTCACGCATTAATTGCCTCCTTCAGCTATCACAAAGGCTACCGCCATCCCGCCGTCATGGCTGATAGACAGGTGCCAAACCGAGATGCCAAGAGCCCGAGCGAGCTCAGCTGTTTTTCCGTTCAGCTCAACGAACGGTTTTCCCGATTCTTCAGAGCCAACCCGAATACCATGCCATTCAATTCCGGATGCTCCGGATAGAGCCTTAATTACCGCTTCTTTAGCCGCGAACCTACCGGCAAGAGTTTGAATTGGCGCAAGTTCGTCATCATGAAAAAGTCGTGCGGCTAGGTTAGGGGTCTGCTCTAACTTTTGCGAGAACCGCTCAATAGAAACGGTGTCGACGCCAATTCCAAGGATCAATTTAGTTACTCGACAGTTACCGATTTGGCCAGGTTGCGAGGCTGGTCGACGTCGAGCCCCTTGGCGGTAGAGAGCGCCAAGGCAAATGCCTGCAGCGGAATTACCGTCAGAATGGCCGAAAATATTGCCTCAGATTCGGGCACGAAAATAACGCTCTCACAGTACTGCCCGACCTGCAGGTCGCCCTCCTCGGCGATGGCAATCACCTTGGCGCCACGAGCCTTGATTTCTTGGATATTCGAAATCACCTTCGGGTGCAAACTGTCTTCATCTCGCAGCGATGGAACAATCACAATCACCGGCTGCCCCTCTTCAATTAAGGCAATCGGACCGTGCTTTAGCTCGCCCGCGGCAAAACCCTCGGCGTGAATATAGGCGAGCTCTTTTAGTTTTAGAGCGCCCTCCATAGCCACCGGGAAACCAACATTTCTTCCCAAAAACAGCACTGACTTGGCGTTTGCTAAATCGCGACCCAGCTGCTCAACCTCGTCGAGACCCTCGAGCACTCTGGTGACCCTAGCCGGCATCTTTAGGAGTTCTTGACCAAGTTCGAGTAGGCGATTTTTAGCCGGTGCATTTCGATGATGAGCCAAGAACAAGGCCATCAGCATGCCCGCGGTAATTTGGGCGGTAAGAGCTTTGGTCGATGCAACGGCCACCTCTGGGCCGGCATGTGTGTAGATGACGGCGTCTGACTCTCGGGCTAGGGTTGCCCCCTGGGTGTTGCAGATTGCCAAAACTTTTGCACCCTGCTCTTTGGCAAACCTGGTTGCCATCAGGGTATCCATGGTTTCTCCGGATTGGCTCACCGCTACCACAAGCGTGTTCGCTGTAATGATCGGATCACGGTAGCGAAATTCGTGCGAAAGCTCCACCTGAACCGGAATGCGTGCGAACTTTTCGATTGCGTACTTGGTAATGTCACAGGCGTAGCTGGCAGTTCCGCAGGCAACCATCACAATCCGATCAATTGCTTGAATATCTGCAGCAGTTAGGCCGTCGAATTCAGCCAGACGCACAGAACCATCTGACGCCAAACGGCCCATTAGCGTGTCTGCCACCGCCTGTGGCTGGTCAGCAATTTCTTTGGCCATAAATGATGGCCAGCCGCCTTTGCTCGCCGCCGATGCATCCCAATCAACCGAGAATTCTTCAGGAGTAACGGCATGCCCATCGAAGCCGATTATCGAAACTGAATCTGCTCGCAGAATCACAATTTCGTCTTGACCCACGCTGATTGCCCGTCGGGTGTGTTCGACGAACGCGGCCACATCTGAACCCAAGAAGTTTTCGCCTTCACCTAGGCCGACCACCAGAGGGGCATTTTTACGAGCGGCTAAAACCACATCGGGCTGATCCTCGTGGACCACCAAAATTGTGAATGCGCCGTGCAGTCGGTTTACCACCGCGGCAAAGGCACTGGGCAGATCTCCCAGAGTTTCGTACTCACGAGCGATTAGGTGGGCGGCAACCTCAGAGTCAGTTTCACTGCTAAATTTGGTGCCCTCAGCCAACAGCTCGGCCTTTAGCTCGGCAAAATTCTCAATTATGCCGTTGTGGATCAGAGCCAGTTTTGCGGTGGGGCCACCTAAGTGAGGATGAGCATTGCCGTCGGTTGGAGCCCCGTGGGTAGCCCAGCGAGTGTGCCCGATGCCGATGTGGCTCAGTGGCAGCGGATGCGCCGCAATTTCGCCAACCAGGTTGTCGAGTTTTCCTGCTTTCTTGCGGGTTTCTAAACCCTTATCTGCAGAAATAATCGAAATTCCTGCTGAATCGTAACCGCGGTATTCGAGGCGACGAAGCCCACCCAGCAAAACTTCAACTGTTGACTTCGGGCCAACGTAGCCCACGATTCCACACATGGGTTCTAATTTACGGCAGAATGGCTCTTTGTGAGTGAGCAGTTGAGCCCGTTTGTCGAGATTTTGCGCGCCGATTGGGCAGCCCTAGCAACCTCCAAACAATCACCGCTCAGCGAAGCCGAAATTGCTCAGTTGCGCGGCCTCGGTGATGTTCTTGACATGCGTGAGGTATCCGATGTTTACCTACCGCTCAGCAAATTGCTCAACCTCTACGTCAAGCAGGCACAGCAGGTGCATGCTGCCACTAGTGCCTTTCTCGGCGAGCGAGCAAAACGAACCCCTTTTGTAATTGGAGTGGCCGGTTCGGTAGCGGTTGGAAAGTCAACCGTCTCGCGTTTGTTGAAAGAACTTCTCAGCCACTGGGAGGGAACACCTCGGGTGGCGCTGGTAACCACCGATGGGTTTTTGTACCCCAATACTGAGCTGGAGCGCCGCGGAATTATGCACCGCAAAGGTTTTCCAGAGAGCTACGACCGGATGGCCCTGATCAAATTCGTGGCCGATGTGAAGTCGGGTGCCGATCGGGTCTCGGCTCCGGTTTACTCGCACCTGAGCTATGACATTTTGCCGGGCGAAGAGGTAGTTGTCGAATCACCCGACGTACTGATTGTCGAAGGCCTCACCCTGCTTCAAACCCCAGGCCCTAACCAAGAGGTGGCGGTTAGTGACTACTTTGATTTCAAAATTTACGTCGATGCTAAAACCGAACACATCGCCCAGTGGTTCCTAAATCGTTTCTATAAGCTGCGAGCTTCAGCGTTTACCGATCCGGCATCCTACTTTCATCGATATGCCGAAATGGATGAGTCAGCAGCCCTTGCTAGAGCCAAAGAAATCTGGGAAACCATAAACCTGCCGAATCTGGTTGACAATATTTTGCCAACTCGATCGCGCGCTACCCTGGTGCTCAATAAGGGAGAGAACCACACGGTTGAAAGTGTGCTGCTCAGAAAAAGCTAGAGCTTGAGCTCAGCTTCGACAACCCGGGCAACTCTATCAGCCCAGCTTTGAGCGGTACCCTCGTCGGCAGCCTCAACCATTACGCGAACCAACGGTTCGGTACCAGATGCCCTGAGCAGAATGCGGCCCGAGCCGTGCAGCTCAGCCTCAGCCTCGCGCACCGCAGCCTGAACCGCAGCGTTCTCGTCGACCTTAGATTTATCGACACCCGGAACATTGATTAGCACCTGCGGATAAACCTTCATGACTTTAGCGAGTTCTGCCAATGGCTTTCCGGTTCGAGCGACCTCAGCGGCAATTTTCAAACCGGTAAGGATGCCGTCACCGGTGGTGGCGTACTGCGAAAAAATTACATGCCCAGACTGCTCGCCGCCTAGTGTGTAACCCCCGGCTCTGATCGCTTCAAGTACGTACCGGTCGCCGACCTTGGTTTCGATCATTTCGATTTCGGCCTCGCGCATGGCAATTTTTAAACCAAGATTGCTCATTACCGTGGCCACTAGAGTGTTGCGAGCCAGCTGCCCACGCTCTTTTAGCGAGAGTGCCAAGATTGCCATTAGCTGGTCGCCATCCACGATTGCTCCGGTGTGATCAACCGCTAAGCACCTGTCGGCATCGCCATCGTGGGCCACACCTAAATCAGCACCGTGTTCAAGCACCGCAGCCTGCAGAGCACTCAGGTGCGTTGAACCGTAACCCAGGTTGATGTTTAGCCCGTCAGGGTCATTTCCAATTGCGATTACCTTTGCGCCGGCATCGGCAAAAACCTGAGGTGAGACACCGCTGGCGGCTCCGTGGCCGGTGTCGACCACAATTTTCAAACCGTCTAGTCGATTGGGAATTGCACCCAAAAGATGTACCACGTATCGATCTTCGGCATCGGCAAATCTTTGAACATGCCCCACCCCTGCACCGAGCGGTAAAAGTGGATCTGTCGCTAGAGCGGCCTCGATGGCGTCTTCAACCTCATCAGCTAGTTTGTTACCACCGCGTGCGAAAAACTTAATGCCGTTATCGGGTGCCGGGTTATGCGATGCAGAAATCATCACGCCAAAATCAGCATCTAGGTCAGCGGTCAAAAATGCAGTCGCCGGTGTTGGTAAAACTCCCGCATCAAAAACATCGACGCCTGATGAAGCAAGCCCAGCTGAAACTGCTGCAGCCAAGAACTCACCGGAAATACGTGGGTCGCGACCAATTACAGCTTTGGGCTTGAGGCCTCTCGCACGGGCTTCTTCACCAAGGATGTGGGCTGCGGCCTGAGCCAAGCGAAGCGCTAATTCGGCCGTTAAATCACGATTGGCGAGACCCCTAACACCATCGGTGCCAAAAAGTCTCGCCATTTCGTAAGCCTACGCTTTGAAAGCTGAGGTTGGAAGAATTAACGCTTCGAGAACTGTGAAGCCTTGCGTGCCTTCTTCAAACCGGCCTTCTTGCGCTCGATTACTCGAGCGTCGCGCTTTAGGAAGCCGGCCTTCTTTAGAGCAGGGCGGTTGTTGTCGCGGTCGATCTCGTTTAGTGCACGAGCGATACCTAGACGAAGGGCACCTGCCTGACCTGCAACACCGCCGCCTGAGATGCGAGCGATAACGTCGTATGCGCCCTTTAGCTCAGTCACGGTGAATGGGTCGTTGATTAGCTGCTGGTGCAGTTTGTTTGGGAAGTAGTCTGCAAGCTCGCGACCGTTTACCTTGATCACACCGGTGCCTGGCACAATGCGAACACGGGCAACTGCCTCTTTGCGGCGACCAAGACCAGCACCTGGCTGGGTTAGTGCGCCACGAGACTTGACCGGAGCAGCCTTTGCCGCTGGGGTCTCGGTGGTGTAGCTCTCTGGAGCTGCGTATTCTACGATGTCGTTCTTAGCCACGAAATTTCCTCGAGTCTTTGCTTAGGCGCTTACTGCGCAACCTGGTCGATGATGAAAGGCTTTGGCTGCTGAGCTGCGTGTGGGTGCTCTGCGCCACGGTAGACCTTTAGCTTAGAAAGCTGGTCAGCGCCAAGTTTGTTCTTTGGAAGCATGCCCTTGATTGCCTTCTCAACAGCCTTCTCAGGGTTCTTCTCTAGAAGCTCTGAGTAAGAAGTTGCGGTTAGACCACCTGGGTAACCTGAGTGACGGTATGCCTTTTTCTGGGCAAGCTTTGAACCGGTAAGTGCAACCTTGTCAGCATTGATGATGATGACGAAGTCACCGTTGTCCATGTGAGGTGCAAAGGTTGGCTTGTGCTTTCCGCGCAGCAATGCTGCAGCGTGAGTTGCTAGACGGCCGAGGACCACGTCGGTGGCGTCGATGACTAGCCACTCGTTGCTCAGCTCGTGAGCCTTTGGAGAATAAGTACGCACGTAAATTGCCTTTACTTCTGTGTCGGATTGAATTGAACCCGCACTGGAAGAGAATCTTCTCGGGGATCCAAGTTTCTACGCTGACCTAAAGCCAGCACCAAGGGAAAAGTCTAGCCCTAAACCCCCAGTGTGGTCAAACCCTAATTTTCATCCAGGGTGCGGAAATTTCGGGCCTTCTCGGCCTGGGCAGCCAATTCGCTATCCGCCGGATAACCGATTTCAATTAGCGTGAGCCCGTTTGGCGCAACCACCTTATACGAGCCGACTCTTGAGGCTTGTTTGAGTTTCTGCTCAATCGAATCAGCATCGGCTTTTCCCTCTCCCACTGCGATCAGGGCACCGACGATTGAGCGAACCATGTTGTGACAGAAAGCGTCAGCCTTCAGATAGATCTCAATGACTCCGCCGTCGGCCTGGTTGCGGAGCACCTGAATTTCTTTGAGCTCACGGATTGTGGTTGACCCCTCGCGCGGCTTACAAAACGAAGCGAAATCGTGCAGGCCGTAAAGCCGCTCCGCGGCAGCCTGCATTCGCTTTAGATCGAGCTCTTTTGGCACCCATAGTGTGAATCTGGATTGCAGCGGATTGCGATCGGATCGGGCATCAGCGATGCGATACCGATAGCGACGGTGAGTTGCCGAAAAACGTGCGTCAAATTCAGCTGGAGCCACTGAGATTTCGCTCACATAAACGTCGGCTGGTAGCAAAGAATTTAACCTCAATCGCCAGTCTTTGGTGCGTCCAAGACGAGCTAATTGGGCCGAGGTGAGCTCGAGGTGGGCAATTTGATTTAGTGCGTGCACCCCAGCGTCGGTTCGACCGGCAACTCTCAAACCAAAATCGGATTCGCTCGGGCCAAAAATTACCTGCAGTGCGTTTAGTAACTCGCCGGCTACCGTGCGCAGCGTGGGCTGCTTCGCCCATCCGTTGAAATCTGTACCGTCGTAGCTCAGTCGCAGCTTAAAACGAACAAGCCCGCCGGCCGGGTGGCATGCGGGCTTGCTCATTAGCTTTGAACTACTCAGCTGCTGGAGCCTCAGTTGCAGCAGCTTCTGCGGCCTCAACCGGAGCTTCTACAACCTCTTCAACAGCTGCAACTTCTTCTTCAACAGCCTCAACAGCTACTGGAGCTGCTGCAGTTGCCTTGATGGCGTTCTGAAGCTTTGGCTTCTTGGTAACAGCCTTTGGGTTTACTGGCTCAAGCACTAGCTCAATTAGAGCCAATGGAGCGTTGTCGCCCTTGCGGAAACCCAGCTTGGTGATGCGGGTGTAACCGCCCTGGCGGTCAGCAACCGCAGGTGCAATGTTGGTGAACAGCTCGTGCACCACTGACTTGTCAGTGATCTGCTGAAGCACGCGACGACGAGCAGCTAGGTCGCCACGCTTTGCGAAGGTGACTAGGCGCTCGGCCACTGGACGAAGACGCTTGGCCTTGGTCTCGGTAGTGGTGATCTTGCCGTGCTTGAACAACGAGGTGGCTAGGTTGCGGAGCATCAGGCTCTCGTGAGCTGGTCCGCCGCCGAGACGTGGTCCCTTAGTTGGGGTAGGCATTGTTTTCTCCTCTTAGATTCTTTTCGGAGACCGGCTTAGGCCTGGTCATCCTCGTCGTAGGCCGAGCTGAAGTAAGCGGCGTCGAAGCCAGGAACAGCATCCTTGAACTTCAAGCCCATTGAGGTCAGCTTGTCGCGAACCTCGTCAACCGACTTGCTTCCGAAGTTACGGATGTTCATCAACTGGTCTTCTGAAAGAGCAATTAGCTCGGCGACGGTGTTGATACCTTCGCGCTTCAAGCAGTTGTATGAACGGACGGTTAGGTCGAGGTCTTCGATTGGCATTGCCAACTCTGGTGAAAGGCCAACCTCTACTGGGGCTGGGCCGATCTCGATACCCTCTGCTGCAGTGTTTAGCTCGCGAGCCAAACCGAACAGCTCAACCAAGGTTGAACCGGCTGATGCAACTGCATCGCGAGGGGTGATTGAAGGCTTGGTCTCAACGTCGACGATTAGCTTGTCGAAGTTGGTGAACTCACCCGCACGAGTTGCCTCAACGCGGTACGAAACCTTTAGCACCGGCGAGTAAATCGAGTCGATTGGGATGACTCCGGCGTCGGCGTCTGGGTTGCGGTTCTGCGATGCCTGAACGTAGCCACGGCCGCGCTCGATGGTTAGCTCAACCTCAAACTTGCCCTTTGCGTTCAGGGTTGCGATTACCAACTCTGGGTTGTGAATCTCAACGCCGGCAGGGGCCTGAATGTCAGCAGCGGTTACTGGGCCAGCTGCCTGCTTGCGCAGGTGAGCGACCACTGGAGCGTCGTGCTCTGATGAAACCACTAGGTCTTTGATGTTTAGGATGACCTCAGTCACGTCTTCTTTGACACCCTCGATGGTGCTGAATTCGTGGCTAACGCCTTCGATGCGAATGTTGGTAACCGCTGCACCAGGGATTGACGAAAGTAGGGTGCGACGGAGCGAGTTTCCTAGGGTGTAACCAAAACCAGGCTCAAGTGGCTCTAGAGCAAAACGTGAACGGTTTGGAGCTAGTACTTCTTCGTGAAGAGTTGGACGCTGTGCAATTAGCACTTTGTTTCCTTTCAGCTAGGCATCCGCTATTTGATGCCTATTTGTTGGGTTCTCGGTAGTGGCCACTAACGAGATTTGTTGCGGTGTGAAGCTGGGATGCGGAATAACTCGGGCAGCGCTAAGCCACCCGAGCCAAACCAAAAATTAGACGCGGCGACGCTTTGGTGGGCGGCAACCGTTGTGAGCCTGTGGGGTCACGTCTGAGATTGAGCCAACCTCTAGGCCAGCAGCCTGAAGTGAACGGATAGCGGTTTCGCGACCTGAGCCTGGGCCCTTCACGAAAACGTCAACCTTCTTGAGGCCATGCTCTTGTGCCTTGCGGGCAGCTGACTCTGCAGCCAACTGTGCGGCAAACGGGGTTGACTTACGTGAACCCTTGAAGCCGACGTCACCCGAAGATGACCACGAGATAACGGCACCGGTTGAGTCGGTGATCGAAACGATGGTGTTGTTGAAGGTCGACTTGATGTGAGCCTGACCAACGGTGATGTTCTTTTTCTCTTTGCGGCGTGGCTTGCGAGCTCCTGCTGCTGCCTTAGGTGCTGCCATGAGTTTCTCCTAAATCTAACTGACTGCGCTAGCGCGGGGCTTAGCGAGTCGCCTTCTTCTTGCCGGCTACGGTGCGCTTTGGACCCTTGCGAGTACGAGCGTTGGTCTTGGTGCGCTGACCACGAACTGGTAGGCCCTTGCGGTGGCGAAGACCCTCGTATGAGCCGATTTCGACCTTGCGGCGAATGTCAGCAGCAACGTCACGGCGGAGGTCACCCTCAACTTTGTAGTTACCTTCGATGTAGTCACGGATTGCGACTAGCTGGTCGTCGGTCAAATCTTTGACGCGAATGTCTTTACTGATTTTGGTCTCAGCCAAGATCTGGACTGAGCGAGTACGGCCAATGCCGTAGATGTAGGTAAGTGCGATTTCGACGCGCTTCGCGTCTGGAATATCGGCTCCGGCAACACGTGCCATGGGATTTCTCCTT